>Ga0209611_10010889_pt1 | contig 13271 bp, 8 predicted proteins | sample S1TSphgellanicum_3_FD_187693 | JGI IMG/M metagenome (GOLD analysis project Ga0209611, IMG submission 187693) | Host-associated microbial communities from peat moss isolated from Minnesota, USA - S1T2_Fc - Sphagnum magellanicum MG (SPAdes) (version 2) | ecosystem: Host-associated > Plants > Peat... | reverse complement strand
CCAATTCGCCCCATTTGAAAAAATAAAAAATAAAATTGTTATAAATTGCAATAAAGGCAGCCTTTTATTTCTTCATTGACTCAATTCCGCCAAAAAAAGAAAAAGAAAAAAAAAACTAAGTGATTTTGGAGGTTTTCAATCATCAAAAGCATGAAAAACAAATCGCCAGATTTCTAGACTTGGTTTCCAGATTTTAGCCAAAAAAATAAATGGACAATTAAAAAATGGGGCGGAGGGGTGGTTAAGCGATTTTATTGAAAATAAACTTAAAATAATCAAAGGGCATGTCGCAAGGCCTTTTTAGCAATCGCATTTTGGCGACAAATCGCCAGAAAAAAAATCACTGCTGCCAAGTGCTCCATGTGCACACCGGCGCCACAGCCTCGCCGGCATCAAAACGGCATCTAATGAAAAAGATGCTGGCGCACACCTCCGGCTCTAGTGCGCATGTGCGAGGTACAGGACACACGACACTGACTCCGCCATCGCGCACGAACGGATGCCAAAGGACGCTAAAGCTTCGCCGATCGAGTGAGCTTGCACCTGCAGCTGGACAAAACCGTGGTCAATCGAGAGCAACGAAACCCTGAAGACATACGCGTGCGAGGCCTGACGCTGAAGGGAAGAAGAGAAGGTGAGACTACAGAAGACGGATAGGAGAAGCAGGCGGGATGGCGACACCCATGATTACGAGGCTGGCATCCTTGGCGGAGTACGTGGTGGTTCCAGGCGCAATACTCGTAGCTTACTTTACGACCAGGGGCTCTGCCCCGGTCAAGAAAGAAAGTCGTAAGTAATGTTGCTTGTGTGTGCTTCTAGCCGCACATGGCTGTGGTTTTCTTCTCCGCTGCGGTCATGATTATCGATCGGTCCGGGGCTTCTGGCTGTCCGGCTCCAGCAGATTTAGCGTTTTGCTGCTTTTTTTAAAAAAAGTTTCCCGTGGTTGTTCTGTCGTGAACGGCCAAAACATGGCTTTGCGTAACACTCTATCGCTGTCTATCTTGTGTGCCATCCCAGAAGGACGACACTAGGGTTTCCATTAGGGCTTCCATTTGGGAGGTCTCTGTCTATCTTTTGCGTCATTCCAGAATGACGACACTAGGGTTTTCATTTGGGAAGTTTTTATGGAGCTAAACATTGCGGTAGAGAACAGCGAAGTATGGATCATCGGTCATGTGTAGTTCTCTAGGTCTGGCTTGCTTTCCATCAAAGCTCAAGTGGCAAATTTGCATAACAATGCCCTAGTTGAGACCTAACATGAATAAGAAAGGTGCTTGATACTTGATATTTGTGGTGTTGATAACTTTGTTGAGTTGTGGTTTGTTTTAAGAGGCATGGCCTTATCAATGCTGTAACTTGTCAAAACTTGTCAAGAGAATAATAAGCTGGTTGAATTGAGTTTGTGCAAGTAGAGGACTAGGTTCCACACATGATTGTAAATGGTCAGAATTCCAGGATATTGGCACTTGACCACCAACACCAGCAATAGGCTGGTGTCCTTTCTCAAATTTCATACTCTTATGTCATTGCAAAGTGAAGAAGAACAATTGAAGGATGATAATCAATGTGATGGCAGTAACTGATAACAATAGAGATTATTGAGATTCCTCCTGAAACCTGTTTTTCTGCACAGCAGTCCACTTTTGTATGTTTACTGGGGTTGATACAATGTTCTGAAGGAGCAACTTGTCTTTATAATTATGGATTATATGTCATGTTGGTTTCTGTGGCTGTGGAGTGTGTGCTCGGAAGTCCTTAAGTGACTCCACAAATTAGGAACTGAGTGAATCTGAGAAACATACATGGGTCCATTGAAAATTTCTTTTGCATATGTTTGTGACAGACTACTCGAGTCAAATGCCCTTTTGGTATTTTCTTCTATCTCCAGGGCCTTCATGTGACCTTTCCACAAGAGCCTGGCACCAAAGAGAAGACATCCATATCTGTTTCTTGTAATATCTTGCAATTAACAACTATGGCCAATGGCAATGTCAAACTGGACCATCTTTTATTCTCATTGTCAACATCTGTAGTAGATGTGATTCCAGTTACAAATAGGTTTCCTGAGTAGTGTTGGTTTGAAGGGTTTATGTTGAGGAAGTTGGTACTCATTGGTAAAATTGTTGGTACTTGGAGTCACATGTTTAAGTGAGTTAGCGCTTCTTCAAACACATCTATATTGCCATCCCTAGAAGCTCTGATTTTTCTGAAGGTGAGTCTTCAAATTCACCTCTCTTGGAATGAAAGCTCTTATTCTCACAGAAGTTAATATTTGTCTTCTAGCAATATTATGGAATGCTTTGAGTTCAAGTGGCACAGAAAGAAATTCTGGAGTACTCAAAGAACAATGTGATAGAACAAGGGAAGTCTGAAATACTCCTCTTAGATTTACAACTTCAAAAGCTCTTCTGATGGCAGAAACACCAATTGTATTGACATTGTGCTCATATGGTGTTTTACCTAGCACATATAAGAAGATGAAGTAACAGGTTTGTATGATGTCATAACCAGAATAGGTGGTCACATCATTGTATAAGTGCTGAGACAAGACTGAATGGAAGTAACCTTTTCCCATATCGTGAATATTAACTGGTGATATTAACACATCTACTTTTGAAGTACCCACCTCATTCTAAATTTATAGGTGTGAGCTTTGTATTATGCATCTGACAAAAAACAGTTCTTTTTGCTGTGACAGGTCCAAAGGATATGTTAATGACCAAGAAGATTATTTGAGTCAACATGCCAATAGTATGCCTCTTCAATTTTTAAGTGCAATATGTCATGCTTTCTGGACTCAAGAATTGTCTGATTGACTTGTACATGTTCCACCATTAGTCTGTTGAATGGCAGCTGAAATCTTGACTAAAGTCTTACTGTTGCTTCTGGAAATGCAACAGAAACTCAGCATTTTTGAATTGTGAGCAGATGATAATATATTTATCCCCTTCACTGTGTGGAGCTGATGAAGTCATTAGGAGTAATGGCATCTAGTTACTGACATTTGTGATGAATGTTATGACTGCACTTGTTCTTGTTGTGTTTGTTTTTGGTTTCTTTGGAATTGACACAAGAGTTACCTTCAATGTGTTATTGTCTTGTTTTCTCTGCAATCTCACAGATATGTGTACTCCACACAACTTATTATCTCAATCATATTCTGTTCTAAGTGAATTCAGTTTCTTTTCTCTTCTTTACATTGACCTCATCCTTCCTTTTGGTTTTCAGTTTTACTTTGCCTCCTTTGTGTACCTTTCTCTTCATTGTTTTCCTTTTGGGTTTCTCTGCCAGTTGGCATTATGGTCTTTGCACTTCTTGTTATGGAAGTTGTTTGTCATCAACCTATACCTGCTGTTGGAAATTGAGAGTGTCTGTGGGAAGTGATGGTAGTTAGTCACATCCATCCATGTTGCTGGTGATGGTCACTTGATAGAGGTCAGAGACTGTCACTACTGTAACAGTGCATTTGATCGTAATTCTCCTCCTTAGTTGGAGTTAATCTCATTTGCTTGGATGTAAGCAGAGCTTGACTGCCCATGTTTTTCCAGTTCTGGTTGGATTGTGTATATTCCACATCTATGTCTGTTGATGGCTAGCCAAAATCATGACTGACTCTTGGACTGCTGCGCTGGGATTGTGACAGAAACCCAGGATTCAGTTTTCTGTATAGAGGTTTGCCCCAAAACTTTGTGCACATTGTTTAGTTCTTACAGACACATTGCCAAGAGCTGATGAAGTTAGTGGGGAGCCATGGCAGCTTGTCACTGCTTTTCATGATGAAGGTGATGGTCTGATACTTTGTGAGCATGTTGAACACTGTGTGAGCATAATCAAGGAAATGTTGGCAACTTGTTTAAGCATGTTCAAGTTTGGACATGAGAAGAATCAAAATGGTTAATCATTCTTATCAAAGTTCATGTAATTTTTGGAAAATTTGCTTTTCTTTTGAAGGAAGATGGAATCACAAACTTTTAAGTTGTTAAATTTTCTTTTTGAGAATGAGTTCAATGTTCATCTTGGAGTCTTGGACACAATTTTCTAATCTATCAAATATTTATGGTCGTAGAAAGAGAATTTTTATATGAAGTCTACAAGAAATTATAAGAAGGTGCTATAGAATGTAAAAGATATTATACCAATTGCTGTATCTACTTGGGCCATTACTCCAAGATAGAAACTATTGAATGTTTTGTGTGTGAAATTGAAGCGATTTGAGACCTTAGATAAATTCACCTCACTACACAAGTGGGATATGAAAAGACGAAATGTTTTTGTAAATTATGATTTGAACATGTTTATGTTGTATAGATGGATCTTTTTACTATGTGGTCGATGATTTTATTCTAAAGATAGTGTAAAAAATCCTGAATATGAATAGTAAAATGATGGATGAAAAAGTTGAGGATAATAATCAATTTTTAAAATGTTGTTTCAAACAAGTATCATGTATAATTGTTCAAGCTTTGAATCCTTTGGTAAAGTATAGGACACTTTGATTTGGATTGAACATGTGTAACCATGATATGCCTACCAACCATGATATGCCTATCAACCGTGGTTGCATTTATAGCATTAATAGAAAACATTCATATGCATTTTCAATTTGCATAATCTATTTTGAAGTTAAGATTGTATAATTACTTCATCTTTTCAATGTCTTATGTATGATTACCTTCAAGTTTTTCACATGGTAGATTTCACTAAAGCATTTGACTTGTGAATTTGTGATAATAGATTATTATTAAGCCCATTGAATTTGACAAATATCCCTTGTACATTAAATTAAAAAATATTTTATAATACTAAAAATGTACACTTAGAATTTTAATGAATATATATTGATATTACAATATGGAAGATATCAAAATTTGGGACATATATTGTATTGTGTAGATTAAATATAACAAGCACATGGAGTACAACAAACATCAATTTTTTGAAAATGGATTACATGTTACCTTGTAATATGACTGAGTTCAAATAAAAATTTGAATAAGTCAAGTTGGAAAGGCATTTGAAGCATTTGGAGTTGTGTAAATATGGGATAATACACTTTAAACCTATATAGTATGAAGTGATACAATTGAAGATTCTTGTTGTAGAAACACATAAGGGTTATCCAACAATGTGAATTCAAATTCATTCTTCTATGACATTAGTGAAAAGTCTAGTTTTACAAAAGAAATCACAATTTTATTGATAAGTAAAGGATATGTACACTTAAGGATGTGTTAAAATTTTACTAGTTGGAGCATGTATATATTTTGGATTTTTGATGAATTTGATGTTTCATGTCAAGAAAATATTATTGATATTTTATAGTATATTCATAAGAAAGATCTAAACAAGGAAATTGGAAGAAAAATTATTATAAAAATATGATGTTATAATATTTAGTAATAAAGTTTAAATTCCTTTTGAATATGTTTGAAAACATTTTCAATTAAAATTTCATTTCATCTTTTGATACTAAACTTGTTTTGAATTAATTTTGCACATTTTTTGTTTTATTCATGATAATGTGTGTCCTAACATTTCAAACAATAAAATTTTCTCCAATATGCCTTTTCCTATATTAATCTTGGTGTATGTTGTATCAACAATTTTTTATATACACATATTTCAATATACATTACATCTTTCAAAAAACATCTATAGGCATTATATTTTTCACATATAATTTTAGTTTATCAAGAAATTAAATTTAAGTTTAAAATAAAAGAATTGTTGATAATGCTTATGTAATGTTTCATTCATTGGAAGTGACTAAAGTTTAATGTTATGCTTATGTGTACATCTAGAAAGAATTTTTAGTTTTCTAAATTGTTAAGTGGTAGGATGTGTTTTGTAAAAGTCAAAATTGTTATTAAAATGAAAAAAAATCCAAATAGACGATGAAAAAAAGATATAGCTATCCAAAAAATATATATTGACATAAATATAATTTTAAAAAAAAAACTAAAGTGAAAATTATTAATGTGTGTTCAAATGTTGGTGAATTGAATTGAATATAAATGATGATGTTCATTTTTAAAGGCATCAAAAGTTTTGACATTTCATTTGCATACTTTTTATGGTTAAAGTTCATCATAACTTTTTAATATGAAATCCTTGAATTTTTCTAATATACAATTTTACATATTAACCATTGAATTTATTTATTAAGTTTGAATGAATGCCTTCCCCATTAATTTCACATTCAAGTTTTAGGAGAAGCTTTTTATAACTTGAGCTTCATAAATGTGGGTATTATAATGATTTGCATATGTATTTTGTAATAAAATTTTGTTTCATTACATTGTTTATGTAATTATAAATTTTAATTTTTATGAATGTATTTTTTTCTCCTTGTTTCTTTGCATGGTACTAAAACACAAGCTATTTAGGGAAGAATTTGAATAAAAACCAAGATTGAAAGGTTTTCATTCCTTTTTTCAAATATTTTTTTTCTAAAGAGATTTAATGTTTACTCATTTTTAGCACGTTCATTATGTTCATAGCTTTATATTTATTTATTTCGAAATTATTGTAATTCAAAATATTTATTTTTCAAATTCATCATTGAAAGTTAAATGTGATTTCATTTATTTTAATTTCAAGTTTCTCTTAAGTTTTTGTTTAACATAATTAAGAATTTAGGATTTTCTTGGTGATTGTGTCATGCCTTCAACTCTTGAAAGGAATTAGGGTAGGAAAAAAATAAAATGTTTCGAGATTTTTATTTTTAGATTTCAGAATTTTAGGATGTTCCAAATATTTTGGATCAAAATTTAGACAGCATCCAATTGCTTTGTGGTGAATATCATTTAGTTTTCAATGGTCAAAGGGAAAGTTTAAGTATACATTTCAATTTTTTTCACATCTATTAACATTTTTGTCAAAATAATTAGCGATTAAAACACAAAAATGTTTGCAATTTTTGAAAGATTTTTTACATGAAAATCAAAGGTAAATGGGTGCAAGGGTGTCCCATTTCAAAGATGATGAAAAATATATGTAGAATAAATATGCAACACTTGGTATGGGTATTTAAAAATTTAAAGTGCAGTACATAATGGTTTTCAACTTGAAAACTAGACTGAAAATTGAGATGAAAATTAAGTCTCTTTATGGAAACCACCCAACAATAGTGTTAATCTAAGCTATCTAACTTAACTTAATTAATCAAATCTCATCAAACTACCTAAGTTTAACCTAAAACTATATTTAATGAATTTTAAATTTGAATTCCTCAACATTCATATCAATCATTTAACATAAGTTGGAATGATTACCATAACTTTAAAATGACAAAATAAAAACATATCTAATATAGTTTGAAATTTTCAAAGATTTTCAAAACTTTTTTGACTTTTATTAGCATGTTTTGAACTCAAAAATTTATGTATCATCTAATCTAGACTTCACAACTTTACAACATGAAGTTTTAATGAAAATTTTATTGTTCTTTGTGGTTTATTTGTATTTGAATTTTTTTTGGAACAAATTCCCATAGAAACTAATATTTCTTAGTCATTTTAAGTGTACGTTGTGACGAACAATTACAATTTAGAAATGTATTTTGAACGACAATTGAATTGTTCATATGTGCACTAATTTCATAACATAACGAGAGTTTAAAATGTTATCCACCTTTAATTGCACATTTCCATCACAAAGTCTCTTCCACATATTTAGAAAGCCACACAAAAAATGAGTTGTTGTGAAAACTATTAAATTGTGATTCCTTTAGATCCACACTATATCATGCAGACACCCCTTGGGTAAGGACTTCAACCTTGTTGCTAATGACTCATTTTTATTATGATTGCAGCTTGAATGCTCTAATATAAACTCACTTTTAGGTTCCCTTTGCAACTAGTCAACTATAATAGAAATGGAGGCAAATTGTGTGTGCTTTGGTTGATAGTTTTTCCTTTTCTTGTATGAAACTTGCAAGGTGGCACTAACATGGGTAGACTGTAATTCAAGCAACAGGCTACAATTCCATGAGCAAATAGTGCTATATATCTTTGTTTGCTTGGATGAATCATTGGAGTCAATTCCATTCTAACACAAGCAGAATCTGCAATTTCTGTTCGGTTCTTCAACACCTGGTAATTTTTGTGGATTTGAATCCAACAATTCATTCCACAAACTTATATGCACACTTAAGGAATAGCAGCACTTTGTGTTGAACTAATTTAGAGTTATAATTGTTTCTTCCTCAAGTGCAATAGTGTGCATAAATAAACCCTAAACCCTAAAGGTAAGATCAGAGTGAGTGCAAACAGCCCTGTGGCAGATTAGTTAAAATGATCAGATTGCAATTGCTTGTTGGAATTGCAGGATTTACTTTTAGCATCATCTGACTGGCAGCAGCTGCACATAGAAGACTGTACACAACACAAGAGACATTGCAAGACAGTTTTTTCTGTGCCCAGAGAACTGGAAAGTGTGTTGAGGAACATATTAACAGCCATAAATCTCTAAATGGGTTTTATTTGTGAGACTGAATACACTACTTTCAAGCCACTTGCACAACTACAGTTTGTTGGCCTCCAAGAGAACTCATTTCTTTTGAAATTGCAAATGTGAAATTAATTCGCCATTGTTTAGAAGTAATGGGTGTCACTTTGATACATCTTCGTCCTTTTGTGGGGGGGTGAATGATGCAGGTAGGTCCTGCTGGTTCCGCTGCTGGGGAGTAAAACAAAAAGTCATCAGATGGTTGCTTGCACCACATTGTACACCACTGAAAAAATGATGTGTACAGCTCTGAACCCTGAAGTGACTTTCTGTCTGTCTCTGCAACCTTGGTAGCATAGAGAAGGGTCTGAATAGGAACCCTGATCCTGCTTCTTTTCAAATTTCAAGATTGAATAGTGTGTTTAATATTTCAGCCGATCTGCAAAACTTGACCAGATCTTCAATTCAATCCATCATGAGATCAAGATGATGCTCATTTCGTATGCATCAACAGCAGAGAACCTGGATAGCTTGGTTGGGTCTGATAAGGACCCCTTTCACAGTATCAAACCTATTATGCTCTTTATTTGTACCATCTTTAGGAAGCTGAAGGGACTTGTGATTTTCCAATGGAGAGATGGGATTGCAGACTACTTTTGCAACTGTGCAAGGTTCCATCTGACTATATTGTTTTATGTCCTGGATGAATCTCAGTTGATGCACACACCCAACTGCAAATTCAAGCCCAGACTGTAATATACAGGACAAGCTTCTTGGCTGCATACAAGATGAGTTTGAAAAACAGGACCATGGGTTTCACTCATTGTCATGTTTAACTTCATTTTGTTGTGTAGATTAATTCTCTGCAATTTCATAGATATAAGGTGAGTTTCTCTCATGTCCGAAGAAGACAAATTCTCTACACTTTCAACAACTCGGGGACATTGATATATGGAGACAGAATGGCCATACCTGCATTGCTTGCTCTTGCCATTGCTGTAAATGAAGTTCTTCAACACATTGAACTGCGGGTTTCTGGTTATCTCCACTCTGGATAAAAGATCTGGGGATTAATTACATAGCATAGCATTCTTGTGGACTTGGGATGTGAGCACATAGATATTCAAGTCCCTGTATAATATCCTGTTGGATCTACAAAAGGAAATTTCATCTTAACATGCAAGCAAGAGAGAAGATCATGATGGAAAAGCTCACAAGTTGATGGTCCATGAATTCATCGATGGCCCACTGGTACTTTGATTGCTCAAGTCCAAACCACTGTACAAGCTTGTCTTCCATGCCTACCCAGCCTGTGTGATCACCCAGCTTCCCCGAGTTACACAAAACAAAGCTTTACTCTGTCTTGCACTAGCTGTGTGTACTGTGATCGATGAAGAGTCAAAGGTTTGAACTTTGCAGGAGAAGATTACCACACAAAGTGCCATACAAAAAAAGGGATAATATTCGCCAAGAAGGAGAAAACAAAGAAATTGCTCAAAAAACCAAAACAGATGAGAAGACTTCTTCTGCATCATGTTGGTGTATTAGGGTTCAATGCTCATCAGATCCTGCAGTTTCAAATAAACTCGAAGAGTGTTTGCAATTGAAAAAAACCAAATGGAATTGCAGAGCGGCCACAAATTTAAGAGCAGAGTACAAAAGAGACGAACTATCTTGGATTCTTGACCACCATTTCACAGGTTTGATACTGGTTTCTTGTGAAGCAGATTTCCCCAAGGCCACAACATTGAATGTGGGTCTTGGATTTGCAAAACTGGTAAAGACCGCCTCCACATCTTCTTCGTCCTCCTCCTCTTCCTCATCATCATCCGCAACTACTTCAATTGCAACAGCATTCCGCCTCTCCTCCTCTTGTGGGGGCACATGCGATCTTGTTGTGATCCCTAAACTGCTATTAGTTTCCAGAGTAGTAGTACTACTACTCAATGGCAGCTCATGCAATTTTTTTTCTTCTTCAACACAAAACCGCTGCCTTGACAAAACAGGGATTTGGGCCATCGATCAGCAATCCTTCCTCTCTGCAAACAACAAAAGGAATGCAATTTTATTTTTGGTTTCTCAAAACCAAATTTCTTTGAGAAGAAAAGAATTGGGTGTTCTTCAATCCTTCAACATATTGACAACGGACTTCCTCCTCATACTCATATTTTCCATGTCACTACAAACATCAAAAGCTCCTAAGAAATACCCCACTTCAAGTGCAAGAAGAATTTGCATCGCAACAACAAATTAAAAAGGATGCAAATTTCTTGGGCGTGCTTTCTCGAACCAAATTTCTTCTAAGGAAAAAAAATTATAAGTAAATAAAAACGAGATGTTGTTCACCAATTCTTCAACATGTGAACTTCAATTCTTGAATGACTCTTCAAATTACTCAAGGATTTGCAATCTGCATCTGCCAGGAAACCAAAACGTCGGAGACTGGACTCTGGAGTGTTGTAGGGTAAGTAGATTTGGGGGGTAAGTAGATTCGTAATTAGGTAGACAATTTGTATATGAGAAGGGCCTGAGTACAGGCGATGCTTCACGTTCAAAGTGACGCGTTACTTCCCCCCATTGATTCAGGCATTCTACCCGTCTCGTTTTCAATAGAAACGCGGTTTCTTTGGTGTAGCTCATGATTCTTTGACAAAATAATCCTCACAAAATGTAGTCCAAAAGTGAAGATTTCCACAATGTTCCATGAAGTGGACAAAAAATGAAAAGTTTGAAAATCAAGTGATTTTGTATTCTATCCAATGCAATGTTATGTTATGTTATGTTTTTTTTTTTTTTTTTTTTTTTTTTTTTTTTTTGCTTCCTTTATTTGTCATGTGAATTTGGTGATCTTCCACAAGAGGAATAAGTCAAAATTTTGGCTATAGGCAAGAGAGGAAGGATACAAAACTTTAAGAATGCTCCTATATTTTGGTGACCTGCTAGAACCCATTTGTCTAAGTGGGGTGTATTCAGAAACATTTCCCTCTAATTTTTGGGACTTTGGCACATTTTTTCGCAAAAAAATCCTTTCTACCCTCTGTGACATTGGATTTGTTTTGGGGATCACCACAATGCAAAAATTTGCCCACAAGAAAATACACTGTAAGTTCTATCGCCAAAATTCAGGAAAAAAAAGACAAAAAAAAATCAACGTTTTTGTATATATGGTCTTCTAGTATGTGGCCAAAAATATAAAAGGATGATTAAAGATATGTCTTTCATATTTGATTTATAGCCAAATTTGGCTACATATTTCTATATTCAGCCATTCTTTTTACATCTTCCTATGGATTTTGGCTGCATACAAAAATTCATTAAAAAACATGTTGATCCATGTTGACAATTGCCATCATCATGTGTTGACATTATTTCAGAGTGTCACCTCTCTATTTATTAGCTGAGCTCCCTCCCAAGTCTTATTTTGTTTTTGCAATTGGCCATTTTGATTGGTCCATCATAAAAAAAAGACTGATATTTGAGAGGCTCACATAAAATAACACTTTCTATGTGAGGATGAAGTGCCTCCCCTTTGACTCACCTATACAGGCGAGAAGTGGAGAACTTTGGGCAAAGGCTATGAGATGAAGTGAGGTGCGATTAGCAACACCCTTGAGGAAAAAAAAGGGAACTTAGGGAACATCAGGAGGTACCATTGAGAACATTGGGAACATCATTGGGAACGTATGGGAACATGAAGGGAACATACGAATTTAAAAATCCATCCTCGTGCACTCTGCCCCCCTCCCCCACTTCCCCACCTCTCCTCACCATCTCACCCAAAACGGAAAAAGATCAACCCTCTTGGGTGTATGTTTAGTCAATCATTGGCTGCATGCATATTCTATTCCGAGACATGGTTGACACCATTTTTTTCCTCAGCTAATAGCCCTTCTTTAAAGCACGCCATACTCATTGTGCAGATCCTTTGGAAAATTATGTTGTTTGACTTCAGTGTCATGTGAGTATTAGATTCTGGCAGAGATGCTCACCAGTTATCAACTTGGGTATATATACCCACTTACTCAACAGATGTGAAAAAACTCACAAAACCAGTTTTCGTATAGAAGCTTGATTCTCAAAAAAAATTCAAATATTCAAAAATCTGCATTAAAAACCATCAATCTTGTGTTGAGTTTTTCATGAAAACTGTGGATTCTTTGATGTTTCTGAAAGGACCGAAGGCAATGGTTCTCTGATTCTGATTTGTTCAAAAGAAATAGTTGTTTGATTCTGAACATTTTAAGAAACCGAAACCACTGGTTATTAAAAAAATCAAATAAGTGCATAACACTGGTTGACTCTTTTGTTCTTTGAAAATTATGTTTGCTGACTCCTGGGAATTTCCAAACCAGCCACTGATTACCAATTCTGGGTTAGGGTTCCTGGTTAACCGGTTTCCTGTAGGTTTTAGTTCTTAGAACATTGGAGCAGGATTTTTTTTTCAATTTTGTGACTTAGCCACAGAGGTAATCCTCCGCAAGAGGAATTAGCCAAGTTTGGCGACAGTCCAAAGAGAAAAGTATGAAACTTCACAAATCGTCCTATAGTTTAGCTACCTCTTGAAATGCAGCTTGTAAATATTGTTGGAAATTGACAACAGATCAATGAGAGATTAGAGACCATACAAACACTGATTTACATCAAGCTCTCCATCCAACCTTAAGATCACATACATGTTGCTACAAACCTATGATACACCCTTGAGCTTTCATCTATTCTTGAATAGGAGATGAACATCTCCATGTAGATGTTACTTACCCTAAAAGTGCATGCACATGCATAAGACCATTATTTCACACACATGTCACCTCTCCTTAATTGGA
>Ga0209611_10010888_pt1 | contig 13273 bp, 13 predicted proteins | sample S1TSphgellanicum_3_FD_187693 | JGI IMG/M metagenome (GOLD analysis project Ga0209611, IMG submission 187693) | Host-associated microbial communities from peat moss isolated from Minnesota, USA - S1T2_Fc - Sphagnum magellanicum MG (SPAdes) (version 2) | ecosystem: Host-associated > Plants > Peat... | reverse complement strand
AATTTTTGAACAAGCTTGATGTCGACCCTTTGCTTATAACATCACCAACTAGTTTTAAAAAGGTTGTTCTATCTTTAGATTCTATACAAACAACACAAAATCATCATGCATGTTTTGATGAATTACCTAAGGACAACCAATTAAAGACAAACATGGCAAACGTTTGTTAAATGCAAAAGTGAGGTTGGGTACAAATATGCATGTAGAACTCACACCCACCTCCTTGGTATTTGATTTTAAAAACAGTGGGTTAACAAATCAAGATGACGTGGGAAAATTAGATTAGTTATTCAAAAAAAATATTTTAAAAATCATTTTTGGTCAAAATGTTGGCTAGTGCTGTAGTAAAAATGTGAATAGTAAAAAAAACCTAAAATAAATAAAAATAACCTAGAATGGAATAACTTAAAATAACCAAAATTAGCCTATTTAAAATAATTTATAATTTAGCCAAAAGTAACTTAAGGTGGAATGGTTTAAAATAAATAAAAATAACCTAGAATGGAATAACTTAAAATAACCAAAATTAGCCTATTTAAAATAATTTATAATTTAGCCAAAAGTAACTTAAGGTGGAATGGTTTAAAATAAACAAAAGTAGCCTATTTAGAATAATTGAAAGTAACCCAAGGTGGAATAGTTTAGAATAACCAAAATTGGTTCATAATAACTTAGAATTGCCAAAAGTAATTTGAGGTGGATGGTTTATAATAATCAAATGTAGCTCAAAATAGTTAAATGTAAACTGGGATGAAATAACCCAAAAAAACCAAAAATAGCCTAAAATAACCTAAAATTGCCAAAAGTAGGGTAAACGTGAAATAACCTATAATAACAAAAAATAATAATGAATAACCTAGAATTGCTTAAAGTAACTTGGAATGAAATAACTTAGAATAGTCAAAAGTAAATTAAAATAATTTAGAATTACCAAAAGTAACTTATAATAGCCCAAAGTAACCTAGAATACCCAAATATTAAAAAAAACCCTAAAATACCATAAAATAACATAGGGTGAAATAACCTATAATGACCAAAAGTAATTAAAAATAGCCTAAAATAACCAAAAAGACCTTAAAATTGTTGAAAGTATCCTAGGGTGAAATAACTTATAACAGCCAATAATATTTAACCTAAGTAATATTAGAAAAATATTATCCATTTATTAAAAAAAAAAATTTCAAAAAATGATTGTTGAAATGTTATTGAATAACAATATTCAAATATTATTTTGGTCAAATGATTTTACATTTTTCAAAAAGAAATAAATGTAATTTTTTACATTATTGAAAAATCTTTTTAAAAATTCAATTATTTTATTTGGAAAGAATGTCCTTAAAATATGAAATTTCAAAGTTGATGTTTGTGTAATGTTTAAAATGAAGTATTCAATAAATAAAATGCATGGTAACATTTGAAAACAATAAATGGGGTAATTTGGTGGTAAAGGTTTTTGTTGCCATCCTTGGGTTCAAGGTTCAAGCCTTGCTAATAATGTGATTGTGGTTAATGGTGGTATGTTGATTGAATATTCCTTTAAGTTGCATAAATTGTTTACATGACTTACCTATTTAAGTTAAGTATGTTCTTTTAACCTAGCCTAAGTAATGACACATTTTACTACCTCATAAAATGAAAATCATGAAATTACCAATAATAATAAAATTATTTTATTTTATTATTTATAACAAATGTAAAATATTAATTCAACATTATTGCCTAATGAAATGGATTAGTGAATTTGTTTCACTTGAAAATAACCTTGTTTTATTAATTAGTAATAAATTAATTCAAGTGTTCATAGCAACTAGTCCTTGTTTATTAAAGGGTTGACCACTTTTGCCATGGTAAATATGTCTAAATTCACTCAAAATATAATGAACACAAAGTGAATTTAGACACATATTGGTGTATATATATATATATATATATATATATATATATATATATATTACGTAAAATGAATATAGAACACCTAAAAACACTTTTTAAAATATTAAACAACAAAAAAAATTGGTTACATTTTTTAAAAATGATTTTTGATATTTTATATTCATTAAATTTGTTTCAAATTTATACAATTTGTTTCATAATATATTTGAAACATTAGTATAAAAACTACATTAAAAAGGTTGAACATTAATTTAACTTTCCATTTTAAAATGTGAAAATATAAATAATTGTTACAAGTTTAGTGGGTTCTAAATACATGTTTGTGCCCAATTTGTGTATTTGTTTAGTGTGATTGGAAACAATTTTGTTGCCTTTTGGAGCCCACAAATGTTCAATTAAATGTTTTTCTTTTGCATAATAGTCAACATGTGAACAAAAACATCATCTTTCTCATCATCCTTCAATTGAAGATGTAACCAAGCTACAAGTTCATTTAAACATTGTTCCATTATTCCACACACATGTAGTTGAATAAACAATGAACAAAGAAAACAAATCAGAGTGTTTGATATTATGCAAATGACATAAACAAAAGGTACCAACAATTAAGGTGAGCATGTTGAAGCTTGGAACCTTGCATTGAACATGGGTGTGATTGAGATGAGGGAGCAACAAATGAATGATCATAATGTGAAACATATGTGAGGGAGAATGTTGAAGATTCAAATTCAACTAATTAGATCTTAATTTATTTTTGGAGTTCGCGAAAATAACTAGGTTACTTTCATCATCATTACTTTCTATATTTCATTTAGTTGGTTTAATTTTTGGCTTTGGTTTTTTGGTTACATTTCTTAGTGTTGGTGTTTTAAATTTCTTTTTTCATCATTGCAAGTTTGTATGTTTTGTGTGTGATAAGAACCTCAATGTGTTCTTAATCTTATGTTCCATGTTTGTGAGCATATTGTTTTGATATTAATAGTTTTCTTGCAATACAAATGTTTGTGTTTACATTTGATCTCCCATTTGTTAACATGGTATCAAAGCATTAGTTATTTGGTGAGAAAGTTAAAAGAGTTTTAGAGTTAGAAAGTTTCTAGAACTAGAACTTGAAAGTCTCTAGTTATTTCAAAGGAGTTTATTAAATGCAAAAGAAATGAGAGGAAGGAAAGTATGTGAAGAAAAAGAAAGGAGAAAAAGGAAATGAAAAAAGATCTACAAGATCAAAGGTTGTGAAGGTCAAAGTTTTAAATCTAGATTTATTGTCAAAGGATCTTGAAGTGAAACTTGGAGGCATTATAAAAGAGTATGAGGCACTTTCATTCCTAAACTTTTAGAGAAAAAAAAAATTGTTTTATGAAAGTCAAGGGATTTTGAAATTTTTGGCAGAAAGTTAGGTTTTTTTTAATCATATTGTCTTCATCTTAGCCTTTTTGGATCTATAACTTTAAATAATTTAAGATCATAAAATAATACATATGTGAAAAAAACTTCAAGTCATTTGGATGTTTATTGAGAGAGATATGAAAATTTGAAATTTTATCCTTAATTTATAAGTCAATTTCTTTTGAAAGTGATATATTCATGTGGTCACCATCAATAGGGCTGAAACTTTTAAGAGATATATAGGATTTATGTCTAATGTGTTTCCTAAAATTTCAGGTTGATTAGAGATATTGAAAGGAAGTTTGAGGTCATTTTGTCTTTTGGTCCCAATTTGAGGTTGGTTTAAAAGAATGTCAAGATCTCCCATTTGATAAAGCCAAATGATCTAAAATTTTGAAAGCTAAGATTAAACATTATTTCCCATACTGAAACCAATTTTTAGATCAATCCAAATTGATATGTGAGTTGTGAAGGCTTGAGAAGTTGATGGTGGTGGAAATTTATATCGAAAAGATTTTCAAAACAAAAGTCTATAAGTGGAGAAATCACAAAAGGAGTACAAGGGAAGGAATTTGGAGTTGGTGGAACAACACAATTACATTTTGAAGAATTGCATACCAAAATATGGTATGAAATCATGTACTTAATACCATACAAAATATGAAATACCCACACACATATATATAAAACCTAAGGTATAATAAAAAAAAATTGTGTAATATTTAAGTCATATACATTAACCAAGATAGTTATATCAAAATTATACCCCTAAGCCTAAAATGCCAAAGAAGAGAAAAAAACCTTTTTGAAGCAAATCCTTTGTGAAATTCCAAGAAAGATTGTAAATGTTGCCTTGAGAGATGGCATATGACCTTTTTCAAATTATGATTGAAAATTTAAACAAGATGAATTTCCAAATGTGAAAAAATTTAGGATTATGATTTTTTTGATGAGTAAAAGTTATTGCAAATTCATAATTGATGATGAACAAGAACCCACTTTCTTGAAATTTTTTACACCATAACAAATGCAAGTTGACAAATCTTGACATTGAATTTTAAAAAAAAATTATACTAGTTTTGTGTGAGTGTGTTGAATTCCATGATTGTGCATAAACAAAGATGCAAAAGTACCCAAGCAAGTTTCGGACACATTGGTAAAAATGTATAGCACCAATGTAGAAGTCTATAAAATGGAATTCAAGAAAAAGTTGCATAATTTACAAAAAAAATTAAACATCGATGATTATTTTATGAATGTGAAAAACCTTGTAGATGTTCTTGCATCTATTGGAATCCATGAAGATGATGATGATTTAGTGTTAGTGACTTTCAAAAATTGATAACCCTTTTCATAAATTAAGAGATTTTGACAAACCCATCCTTGGGTGGTACCATTAAAAACCATTTCAAGGAATGGTTAAAAAACAAAAAGTGGCAAAATCATTTTCTTGAGCCTTTTTTAAAAATGTTTTCACAATTATAATTTTTTTTTTCATGTTTATCCATTGCATGCACTAATATATGGCTTAAATTTAATTTTGAAAAAAGAATTATATTCCTAATAAAAATGGCCCTTTTAGGAATCAATAGCCTTAACTTTGAAATTTCACAATTAAATTATATTTAATTAATTAATTTCCTAACAAGAAATAATAAAATGACTTCAAGATTACCTTAGGAAAAAAATTCCTAAGAAAATTTTCAAATCATGTTTCAAATTTGTGTTCATGACCAAAAAGTTCAAGGAAAGAAAACCAACATTATGTTCTTGAAACTTTTTCTAAATCAAATGATTAAGAACCTCATAATACAAAATATTATTGATATTATTGAAATTTCAAAATCTAATGAATATATTAATTAAAAATGAATGTTCCCTATGATTTTTCAAAGTTAAATGGGTCCAAGAAAGTCGAGGTGTGACATTCTTAGCGGTACCACCCAAGGATGGGTTTGGTCATGAATGTTGTTAATAGCATTTAATGGAAGTTCCTAAAAAATGTCTTTGAATAAAAGTGGCATTACCACCATTTAAATGGTAGAGGTGGTAAAACATCATTTTGAAGTCATGGTGGAAGATGACATGGAAACCATAGTGGGCACCATCAATAACAAGAAAATCAATCCCATAGCGGTGAACATTTCATGGGATGACACTTAAGGATAAATTTATAAGCAAAAAATTGGATTTCTCACACCTTGAAGTGATTGGTTATCTTGCATATATGCATGTATTTGATGATAAGAAAACAAAACTAGATTCAAAGGTAGAGAAATGCATCTTCATTGGATATTCCTTAAAACAAATGGGGTACATTTGTTTCAATCCTTCCATTTGGAAATTATAAGTTAATAAAGATGTTGTCTTTAATGATATGGTTAGTTGGTATTCATTAATGAAAGTAGCAAAAAATGAAAAGGCTAAGAATGGGGATGTGTCATCAAATGTAGAGTAGGAGTCATAATTGATAAATGGATCATAAGATTTTTCCATTAAGGAGTCCAATAATACTCCATGTAAAGGAATATTGAGATTTTCAAACATTACTCATAGTGGTACTCAAATATCATTTGGATATTTTCATGTGGATGGTGAGGGGTGAAAGCATGGTAAAATATGTGAACAAGGGATAATTGATTTTTTGGTGGAAAATATGCATAAATTAAGCTTGAATACATTAAACTCATGAATTCTTTTGATTTTAATGATCAATATGATGAAGTTTTTAAATTTTGTGACATAATAAAAATTTCATGTTTTAATATACATTTAAATACATCTAAAAAAATACAAGTACATGAAAATATATGTCCTACTTTTGTTTCAAATATATGAAAATATGATGAAAATATAATGGTAATAGAATTTTTTATACTTTCAAATGGGTAAAACACTAATATGTATCAATGTGTTTAAATTTTTTCATATTATAGTCATAATTTATTAAGGTTTTCATATAAAAATATGTTGGAAAATTTGAAAACCTAGCTAGTTTAGTACATTTCATTCATTTTTCTTATACGAAAATTCCTCACACTTTAAGTGTAGCTTACCATAAACTCAATGGGGTGTAACATTGGTTCATAAGGAGAGTTAATTTTTTAAAATAAGTTTTTTCATGTTTATGCCATAAATGTGACTATGACCACATGTGGGATTTTTTTTGCATACTTTACCATGCTTTTAGGTTGAAGCTAATCATTTAGAAAATAATGTGGATGGAGAATCAAGAGTTCCTTCAATTGTTACTCTTGGAACTCTGATGACCAAGAAAACCTTAAAGACATTTCACAACAATAATGGAATACAAAAATCCACGTGGGTCAAATATCATATACTAAAGTTCATATATTTTGAGCAAGTAGTTGGAAACCCTAAATGGAAAATGCCATGAATGAGGAGATGGCAACATTGGATGCAAAATCTATTTAAAATTTGGTGCTTTTACTAAAGGACAAGATTGCAATTGGATGCAAATGGGTGTACAAGGTTAAACATAATGAACATGGATTGGTGAATAGGTACAAAACAAGGTTAATTACCAAAGGTTATGCCCAAACTTACGACATAGATTATGAAAAAGACTATAGCCTAGTTGTTAAAATGACAATAATAAGAACAGTCATTGTTATGGCAACAATAAAATGATGGTCTTAACATCAAATGGATGTGAGGAATGTTTTTTTTCATGGATATTTCCAAGAAGAAATATACATGGAAAAACCACTAAGTTATGTGAACCAAACACACTTTAATTTGGTTTACAAGTTGAAAAAAACATTCTACGGCTTGAAGCAAAGACTTAAAGTTTGATTAAACAAGATAGGTCATTGATTAAACTTGATCAAGTCATCCACTTGTGACAAGCTTGATTAAACTTGTCATTGATTAAATAAGATAGGTCATTGACAAACTTGATTAAAAATAGTCATAGTCATTTATGTTGATGACTTGATTGTCATGGGAGATAATGATGTTTATATTTTTTTATTTGAAGAAATTTTGGAAGTAGAAGTTTGAAATGAAGGACTTGGGAAAATTGCATTACTTTTTTAGCATTGAAATGATCAATTCCCCAAAAAGGATATGGTTACTACAGAAGAAATATGCTTTGAACAAGTTGTAAACCTATTTTAATTTTGTTATAAAAAAATGTGAAATTGAGTGTAGATGGAGGTGAACTTGTGGAGAACACTATTATGTATAAACTCACAGTAAAGAATTTGATTTACATTACCAACCCAAGGCCAAATTTGAATTATACAATTAATTGGATTGGTGAGCCAATTCATGCAAACATTGCAAAAGTCACATTTGGATGTAGTGAGGCACATATCGAAATACATTAAACACACCATTGAACATGGAATTTTCTATGAGGTCGGTAGCCATTTATAAATACATGGGTACACTTATGTTAGTTAGGCTAGCAACATTTCAAACAAAAAAATTGACTAGTGGCTTCATGTTTTCTTTTGGAAGTGGTGATGTTAGTTGGAGCAACAAGAAACAACCAACAATTACATTGTCAAGTACAAAGGTTGAGAACGAAGGTACAACAATGACTATATGTGAAGAGGTTTGGTAATGAAAACTATTTTTAGACTTGGGAGGATGTTGCTATGATCATTTATTGTGATAACATTAGTAGCATACTACTTACTAACAATCCAATCTATCATGTTAGAACAAAGTAGAACAAAACACATTGAAGTGCATTATAATTTATCAAAGAAAAGGTTTTAGTAAAGGAAATTGACCTCATTCATGTCAATAATAAAAATCATGTTGTTAACATTTTTCACACATGCTTTAAATATAGACAAGTTATAGAAATTCAAAAACATTTTTGGTGTATTAAATGTGGACTTGAGTTTGAATGGGAGTGTTAAGAATTTGAGTTCAACTAATGAGATCTTCATTAATTATTGGAGTTAGAGAGGAAATAACTAAGTTACTTTCTTTACTTTGTTTAATTGGTTAAACTTCTTGGTGTTAGTGTTTTAGATATTTTATATTATTATTGTAAGTTTGTATGTTTTGTGTGTGACAAGAACCTTGACATGTTCTTGATCTTATGTTCCATGTTTGTGAGTATATCGTTTTGATGTTTTCTTGCAATAAAGATATTTGTGTTTTCCCTTGATCTCCTATTTGTTAATAATAGAGAAGACAATGACAACTGAAAGTTGTGACATGGATGGGATATGAACCCAACCCAAACAACTCAATTTGGCTGCTAGATTTAAAATATTGTGTTGTAAACCAAGCAAATAAGGGAGACTATGCTACTAAGTTTGAAATCTCAATGATCAAAGAGCTAAACCAGAAGTCAGACTTCAGCTACCTTCAACATATAGGATATCTGAAGTTGTATGTGTTCTGCAAGTGGTGGACCCCTCATTTAGGGCTTTGTTCTAAAAGCAGTTCAGTATCAATCATATTCTGGGTCCCATTTGTTCATTAATTCTTGTAAATTCAGCAGCTAAGAACAACGTAATGCAATCTGGATGCAAGTCCCATCAAAGGGGAGGAGGCCGATGAATAAGACCCACTCCTGAACACTCTGAACACAACCACAGCTAAACACAATTTGTGCATAGGCAGCCATGATGTGCATTGGTGTTCGTGTACCCAATGAAGAAAAATAATTGTATTGCAGAGATGGTGTCTGAAAATCTACAACTACTAATTGGGGCTAATGGCGGAAGTGTGTCATGTGCATGCCCATGTAGTTCCATTCCCAAAAACGGTAGTACCCAACATGAAACAACGATCTCCTTGTGTGATGCTTGCCTATTATGAAACAACAAGAAGGAACATGACAAAACCCTGTGGCTATAGTGTCTGTAAGACTGAAAGTATTGTCTCCTGATGTATATAATTTTGGGGTCCGGGTGCTGTGGGGAGCAAGGACAGAGAGGTAAGGTAGGGGGTGAGGTTCACAGATTATTTGCACCTCTTGACTGATGATCATCTCTTAGCAACTGGACAGAATAATGGAGTTTTAGATTTTATTATTTCTAAAATACGATTGTGTGTCCAGTGCCAGATGAATTTTTTTTGGATTGAAAATCAGATGGATCATGGGAGGTGGCGAGGCAAGTTAATAGAATAATGCGAACTGTTATAAGATGGGCATTGGGTAGGTGAGAGAATTACTAATGACAGTAGTAGGCTTCTCTCCAAAGTACTTAAAAATCAGCTGAAGCTCTCTGGAGTCTGCAGTAGTAGCCTAGTACCTGGCAACTTTTACAAACAATGATTTTTCAAATTAGTTTGACTAGTAGAGTCTTAACACTTTGTTTGCTGCTGCCATGGTTCAATAAATGTTCTTCTGGGTCGTTGTGATGATGAGTTGTATTGGATAGTTCTATAAAGTCAAGCCTCTGCAGAGGTTATTAGTTTGAGTAATCTCTATGGTCAGGCCATTCTATGTCATAATGCACAGGAAACTGAGCTTCCCTCCTATGGTTCAACAGAGCTTGGAAGCTATTACATTTCAATTCGCCAGTTGTGCTTTTGGTACCTAGACAAAGTGACTCTCTATCCCATCCCTAAAACCCACTAATAAGTTACAATTTTTATTCAAGGAGAAAGAAGGCATTTAGGAAAAAAATTCTTGTTATTATTATTATTATTGCAAACATTTTTCTAATTACATACACGTGTATAAAATATTCATATATTGTAGCTCTGGAGGAAGAATAGGTATCTCAATTTTGGTAATTTTGTTAAACTCATGGGTCACACATGATGCCGAGAGAGTTGTAGCCTGAACTTGTAGACTCCAAGGAATGTCCATGGTTAAGTTATCATATGGAAATCTTAAATGACTTTGCTCAAACATAGTACCATACACTCATTATGTATTGTAAATTGATATAGACTATTCCAGTCCGCTGCAAGTTTACCATAATTTATCAATTTCCTAACGTGTTCTAGCGTGTCTAATAAGCTTGCTTATTTGGGTCAGATGAAACATGCTGAGACCATCTGAAAGTCAGCTTTGAAGATGGTCTCAAATTCCTAAGGAGCCAGATTTGCCAGAGCAAGCAAAGCATCACACCTTGAACCCTAAACCCGTCCCCTAATAACATCAGAAAAATGTCCAGAGTTTTGTGGTATTATTAGTGGCCCTTATGTGGGCTACTCCACTTAAGGTGCATTCACACCTAATATTAAGTCAGTGTTAAGTGAAAATCTAGGTGGCATCTTAGGTGGCACCCAATGTTAAATGGGTGATTGTTTAATATTAAATGAATGTTAACTTAATAGAAAATCTTCATGGTAAATAGGTTTAGGTCCTAAATGACTAGCTTGGTGTTACGCGACCTAATACTAGAGTCCTTAACACCAAGTGTAAATGCACCTTTATACCAATCACTATAACTACTCATCCAGGATGTGGTAAATTTTGTGCACAAATTTTTTTACTTCTGATTTTTGCAGAAGGAGGTGGTGCTCAAAGGAAAAGGCCATCTCCGCCCACAGCAGTAAAATTGGCATGTACACCAGAGTCCTGCAATGGGTACCCAATACCCACCCATACCTATGGGTAAATGGGTGGGTAATGGGTATGGGCTTGGACGCATGGGTGGGTAATGGGTGGGTATGAGGGACCCGGGCTTTATAACGACTGAGTTAGCAGATTATAAGGCGACTCGTCATATAGTAGTCAGTAGTGATAGCTCTCGGATTGCGCCACGCTAATAGCTATTAATAGCTCATCAGCACAGTGTTGTGCCGTGGTGATGAGCTATTAATAGCCTGGTGCAATCCAAGCTGGCATTAGCCTGGAGGGTCCACTAGTCCAGGAATCGAGATTCGGGTGGGAGTGTGGATTCTGGAAGAACGGCTACGAGTTGATGTCGGCCATGACGTTGGCTCAGCAAATTGAACATGACCTGAAGAGCAATGGGGGGGAGTACGTGATTCGCAACAACGGGCCAGGCAAGAAGTCGAGTGTTTGGGAAGTGTTCGCCATCGTCTACGATCGTAGCAACGTAAAGCTAGATTATGCTGTTTGCAAGTCCTGCAACAAAGTTTATACCTTCAAAACCAGTACCGACACGGCTATGATCTCAAAGCACAAATGTCCTGTTCCCGCCTCCGAGGTAGTCGCCGCGAAGGTGTTTTTTAAGAAGCACATCATCACAAAGCAAGAAAAGGAAACGATGACGGCAGCGGCGGTCGACTACTGCACGACCGACATGCGCCCGTTCGAGTCTCTAAGCGGGTTGGGCCTCAAGGCGCTCATCCAGACGGCGCTTGACATCGGATCAAGCAACACTGGCTGAGTCACAATCGACGAGCTACTCACCAACCCGACGACGGTTAGCCATAATGTCGATTCACGTGCTCAAAACGGTTGCAAGAAACTCACCCTCGTTCTCAAGAAGCACTTCGACTCGGGCTTGAACGTGGCATGTATTTTCAACTTGTGGATGGACGTGATCAAGAAGAACTCGTACATGTCCATCACCATTCATTACATCGATGAGATGTTTAATTTGTACGCCCGCACGCTGCACGTAAAGCCTATTGAGGAAGCCAACCACACGACGGAGATGGTCCTGGAAGAGTTCAGTAAAGGTCTAGCCGTGTTCAAGGTAATGGCGGACATGTACCAGCAGATCATCGTGGTCTCGAATAGCAGTTCGAACTGTTGTGGCGCTAATGGCATCCCGTTAGCTTTCTATTGGCTTGCCTGCCTCGATCACAAGCTGGCGACCATGCTGACGACTGTCGTGAACAAGACGACCAAGATGGAGAATGGCGTCAAGAGAAAACCGTTCTACCGGTACAAGGACGTCCAGCACATGCTGCCGTTGTTCATGCTGATTGACGCGTGCAAGAAGCTGGTCGAGTATTGTAAGTGCGCGAACTTGCAAAGCCAGCTCAGCAAGACGCTCAAGTAGGAGAACATAACTCGATGGAACTCGTTGCTCCACTGCCTTCTAAGCATCGAAGAAATGTACGACAAGCTCGTGTCGTTCCTGCAAATGAAGGACAAGCTGAGCAAGCTCAATGACATTTCGTGGGCGCTCCTCAAGGAATTGATCGCTTTCTTTGCCCCCTTCCAGCAGGCAACGTTGGCGCTCGAGAAGTTCAAACACCCGACTCTTCACAAGGTCGTGTGGTGGCGCCATGTGATCCTGGGTCACCTTCGGCTAATCCTGAACGATGTGGTGGACGAAGATGGCAACATGACGATGGCCAAAGACTCCAACTCGATCAAAGCAATCAAGGGCATCATACTGCTGCTCTTGTACAACAAGTTCATCCTTGATGATATCCACGTCATGGCGTCGTTGTTAGATCCAATCATGAAGTCCCGTCTTGTCCGCCTTGGTGTTGAGCACAACCAGATCGAGCAGGCCAAGGATAAGCTCAAGGATGCAATGATCAAGTACGCGCCCTTGGACGACGAAAAAGAAGACGTTCTGCCTGCTCGATCACCAGTTAGGAAGAAGGCGCGCTCGTCGGTTTTCATGTACGATCAGATGCTCGACGACGACGATGAGGAAGACAATGTCCCTCGTGCTAAAGGTCACGATGTCGCCGCCGCCTTCAACACAAGAGTCGACAACGAATACGAAGCATACATGAAGCACAAGGTCACCGATGGAGAAATGAGGCAGTGTGCTGACGGTGATGCTAGCGATGAGTTCCACGTTCTGTCGTGGTGGAGGCGCAAAGGCAAGGACCTGTTCCCGATACTGGCGCGAGTCGTGCGATCCACCTTGTGCATCCCGGCATCCAGCGCCATGTCCAAGAACAACCTCTTGGACGCCGACAACACCCTAACCAAGAAGCGCAATCGATTGAAGCCTCGAACGATAAACAACTTCATGTTCTTGCACTTTAATCGTGACATTTCTATGTAACTGTTTACAATAAATCATTGGCACGTCCCTCCTTTTAAAAACACTTCAAAGTACTCTTAAGTAGCTTTATTTTGGTGATGGACTGATGGGTATGAGTTGGG
>Ga0209611_10010887_pt1 | contig 13275 bp, 6 predicted proteins | sample S1TSphgellanicum_3_FD_187693 | JGI IMG/M metagenome (GOLD analysis project Ga0209611, IMG submission 187693) | Host-associated microbial communities from peat moss isolated from Minnesota, USA - S1T2_Fc - Sphagnum magellanicum MG (SPAdes) (version 2) | ecosystem: Host-associated > Plants > Peat... | reverse complement strand
GGCTTTAAGCTTAAACACCTTAAACCATAACACATTAAAACTGAATCCTAAACCCTAAACTTAAATCATAAACCCTTAACCAAATCCCAAAACCTTAAACCTTAATTCTTAAACTTTAAGACCTTAAACCTTAATAGCTTAAACCTAAACACCCTAAACCATAACACCTTAAAACTAGAATTTAAACCTTAAGCCCTAGACCTTAAACCTTAACACCTTAAACCTAAACACCAATTCAAACCCTAACACTTTAAACCTTAAACCCTAAACCTTAAATTGTAAACCCTTAACCAAATCCCTGTAAACCTTAAACCTTAACACCTTAAACCATAACACCTTAAACCTAAATTGTAAACCTTCAACCAAATCTTTAAACCTTAAACCCTAAACTTTAAAACCTAAAACCTTAACACCTTAAACCTAAACACCTTAAATCATAACACTTAAACCCTAAAACATCTAAATTGTACCAAAAAATTTCAAAACTGCAAACTATAAACCCTAAATTTTAAGGCCTTAAATCTTAATCTTAAATTCCTAAACCTTAAACCTTAAACCTAAATCATAAACCTTTAACCAAATCCCTAAACCTTAAACCTTAAAAGAAAAATTCAAACCCTAAACCTAAAACTTAATACATAAACCTTAAAATTTAACACCCTAAACCTAAAACCTAAATGTGAAACCTTAAACCAAAACTCTGAAACAAAAACCTTATGTGTAAAACCTTAAGACACCAATCTTAAATCATAACATTGAAACCCTAAAACATCTAAATTCTATGAAAATAATTCCAAAACCCTAAACCATAAAACCTTAACCTTAAACCCTAAAATTTAAGATTTAAACCTTAAACCTGGGATTATATGTTCACCATATTTTTGTTCATTTTGTAAACCTTCTTATTATTTATCTTTTTTAAATATTTTATGTGTTGCTTGAAAATCCTTTTTCAGGATTTGGTTCAATTCTTGTCAATGTCCAATTGGACTGTCTTGATTCGATCAATGGCATCCATGACAATTGACAATTTTGAGTTGTGTAATGTCACAAGATTTTGTAAAATGCAAATATTTTATGTTAGTAGTAATATTTGGATATAATTCAATGAATTATATTTTTTTGTTGAATATATAGAATATCGATAAACATATAATAAATCAATGACTTCATTGTCATTAGGGCACAATCAATATGTATTATCCAAAAAAAATAAAAATAAAGTGATAATAATTATATGATAATAGTTACATAGGGTTATGATTCAGTTGTATACATACTTTACTATTTTATTTGTGGTGTAAACATTGATATGTTAACAATAATTTACATTAAATATTAGATAACATTAGACCCTAAACTTGATATAGACTTATCTTAACATGTTTTTTTTTTTGAATACATTACCCATGTTTTATAGAATTTGAAACTATAATGGGATAAAAAACAGGACAAATAGGAATACAAATTTGCATTATTTCCCACTTTTTTTTTTCCAATAAAAATTTATTAAAGGTAAATTTTACTTTGGAATGCCATGGATAAACATGAGAAAAAAATAATTTGTATTTATGACAAGTCTATTTAAAGGAAAGGGCCTAGGAAAGAAACCTTAAACCTTAAACGCCACCTTATTAAAACCTTAAAGTTCCTTTAACTTTCCCCCAAGTAGCTTGACTTGGGCATTGACCTAAGTTGATTATAGTATCGTGATTTAAGTTGACCTTATTTCAATGTGACTTAGGGCAACATCAACATCCAAACAAACATGTTGCATCATGACAAACGATCAAATGTTGTGACAACCTTAATACCACACAAAGATGGGTTTGTTTAAATACATATACAAGAACATGTTGATCTCCGAAAACAAATCCAAATTAAACAAAAGAAGAAAAGGATATAAAAAACCAAGAAATTAACGTTAGATCTTATCATAATTTGTAAACAAATTTAAAAAATAAATTAAGACCTTTATATAAGTGCTTAAAATACTTACAAAAAGTTATATATGAGGTTATATTTGATGGCATTGAATTTAAGCCACAACTCCACTAAACATGGTTCAAAACTTCAATAAATCAAAATTAACAATATGGAAATTTATATATATAATAAACCAAAAATGTTCCAACTATGCATTAACTAATTTGTTGTTTGTTTTGTGCAAATCAATACGAATAATTGACTTGCTTGTCATTCAACCTAGTCCCCATCCCGAAGCTCCAACACATCCTTCTTACCCCCAAAGTGTTACGTGCAAAGGAGTGTACCCTAACTCCTTCTTCCGTTGTTTTCATTTTGGGACTTGCATTTAAATCTTTTAAGGAGTTTGGGGGTGCGTCACCAACCACCATCTTAAAAATAGATTCATCAAAGATGAATGATTTCTTTCATTGTTGTGATTTGTTTGATGAAACTCAATAGAAACCATACACTATCATAATTCTAGGTTTTATGGTTTAAAAAACCCCCAAAGTGACAAGCGTAAAAAAAATCCTTCGGTTTTTTAAGACAAGTCAATTTTAACAAGTCCAGTATAATTGAATTGGTTTTTTTGACTTTTTTTACTAATGGTTAAACAATACAAAATGTATGGTCATTTCAATGCCCCATGTGTCATCATTCGATTTACGCTTTGGTAATCAAATGGGCATATGGTTTATTTGATTATGAATTAACTTGGTAGTTTGAAAATACCCATGTTTCATTTGCCATGTGTCACCAAATGTTAGGTTCATTGAATGCCATGTGTCATTGTTAAAGTGGATGGAAATTTGTTAATTTGACGGTTGGTTGATTCGATTGATAGTCAACTAGATAGTCAAATGATACCACTATAATGACTAAATAGTGGCAGACATGTGTCATTGGCTTGTTGATATGTTATTGATACATGGTCATAAAATGGCATAAAATGCTAACACATGTCAAATTCAAACTATTTGTTAGGTTGTCTTTTAGTTTAATTTGTTCTCACAATGTCCAGTTATTTGATTAATTGATTTGATGGAATTGGGTCAAAATGGTGGGTGCATGTAGACTAGGGTGGACCATTTTTGGTGTGGATTTTTTTGTCATATTATGTGATTATAATTACTACATGCTATTGTATGTGTTAGGAATTTTCAATAGATATTCACAAATTATATACTTGAATATATACATTTGCAATTCATTTTAAATGCCATGTGGTAATTGATCTTTATTTTATACAATAAATTCAAACCCTAAACCCTAAACCCTTAAGCCCTAAACCTTAAACCTTAAATCATAAGTCATAAACCTTAAACCCTCAAGCCCAAAATCTAAAGCCCAAACCTTAAACCTTGAATCCCAAACCCTAAAACTTAATTCCACATTATAAACCCAAACCCTAAACCTTAAACCCCAAACCGTAAACCCAAAAACTTAAACCCCAAATTGTAAACCCTAAAGCCTAAACCATAAACCATGAATCGTAAAGCCCAAAATTTTAAACATGAAAACATAAACCCAAAATCTAAATTGTAAATCGTAAACCTTAAAGTCAAAAATCTAAACCCTAAACCCTAAATGTAAACCCTATACCCCAAACCCTATACCCTTAAAGTTCAAATTTTAAAGCCTAAAACTTAAACCCCAAACTTGAAACCCTAAAACCCAAAATCTAAACATGTTTGGTGGCTACTAAACATTTCTATGCATGGATATTGGGCACAAAAATGCTTAGCGGATGTTAGGTGTCTTTGCGTAAGGAGATTTGGTGTAGAACCGCCTTGCAGCCACCAGGCGTTTCTGTGTAATGATATTGGGCACAAAGACACCTATCAATTACAAGGTGTTTTTGCGAAGCAATATTGGGCATAGAGATGCCTAGTGATTGCAAAGCGTTTTTATGGAGGCATATTGGACATATAAATGCTTAGTTGCTACCAAGCGTTTTTGTGTAGGGATATTATGTGCAAAAATGCCTTATGGCTGCTAGGTGTTTCTATGCAAAGATTTTAGGTCCAAAGCACCTTGTAGTCACTAAGTGTCTTTGCATAGGGATTTTAGGTGTAGAAACACTAAGTAGCTAGTAGGCATGTTTGCGTAGGGTGTAGAAATGCTTCATGGCCACCAAACATTTTTGAACAGGGATTTTAGGTGCAAAAACGCTTAGCAACCACTAGGCATTTCTATGCAATGATTTTAAATGTAGATAAATTTTTATGTAGGGATATTAGGTACAAAAAATCCTAGTAGTCGCCAAGTGTTTTTGTGTAGGGAATTTAGATGCAGAAATGCTTGGCGATTGGTAGGTTTGTTTAAGCACAAATATTGGGTGGGGAAACACTTGGGGATGCTAGGCATTTCTATGCAAAGAAATTAAAAATAAAAACATTGGGCAATCGCTTGGAGATCTTGTGCATGGATCATTGTTAGACGAACTCCCCACAACTGCTTAACATTTCTAAGCGGGGATATTGGGTGCAAAAATGCTTGGTAGTTATTACGTGCCTCATTTTACATATGGTCAAAAAAGAAGCTCTTGGCAGCTGCTAAGCATTTTAGTTAAGGGATGTTCATTGGAAAATAATTAGTGACCACCAGGTGTTTAAATCTAACGCTCTTTGTTGTAGAATTGTTTAACGGCCACCAAGAATTGGAGTCCTTGGTTGGTCATTTGAAAAACACAAGGTACTTTGCATCCTTATTTCTTCTTGTGAAATGGGTGAATTAGAGAAAAGATGTTAAGGCTAGAATTTTGATCTTTGATCTAATTTTGCATTTTGTTTTTTGTTTTTTAATAGAATATGGATGAGGGATTCATGTTTAGTAGTTCTATTAGTATTTAGGATGTGAAAGAAAAATGAAAAGGTGAAAATTGGTATCAAAATGTGTAGAGATCCATCAGTTGTTCCTATATATGGACCTTGTGGTGTGGAGAATTGCAGAGTGGTTTTAATTGAATTTGTGAATGAGGATTATGAGTAGTAGAAACCATCCTGTCCAGTTCCATATGTGAGATATTACAAATCAACAATAGGAATAGAGGGTTTTTGGCCCAACAAATATTTGTTGATGAATGATGAAGTGGTCAAGATGACAATAGAACAATGTCACGTGATAATGGATGGGGTGAATAACCTCTCAAAGAAGCGGGTTTCATGTAGGGACAATGCATTAGCAGAAAACTTCCAAGCTAAGGACATCGATGATGTGGAGAATATGGGTAATATAGTTGAGGATTTGCATAATGAAGAATTACATGGTGAAATGAGTTATATCTTTGAGGATGGTGTGGAAGGGCCTGTTGGGAGGTTTGGGTCTAATTCCATGAACGAGATAGAAATGAAAAGAATATTGTGAAATGCAATTAAAAGGTTGGTGGTGAGGAAAATTTTGAACAAAATAAAGAGGATTATAACCAAGGGAATGCATGTGGGAATGATGATGCAATGTATGGCCATGGTGTGAGGGGGACAAATTCAAATATAGTAGGAAGACATTAATCTAAGTGGCAAAGAGTTGAATATGATCTTGTAGACGATGGTGGGGTTTTCATTGCAAAAGGTCGGGTGGTTGCATGTGGCCCATAGGAAGTAGTTCTTGATGATTGACTTGGGGAGGACCATGTTGGGCTTTCCATCTTGTATTGTTTTATGACTATGTCACCAATGATGACCATTTGGAAATGGCCGCTAGTTCAGACAATTCTTCATGGGTACCCCCTTAAAGAACATTTCATAGCATTTAATGAAATCCACATACTAGATGTTGATGGTGGGATTAGTTGGTGTAAAGGAAAAAAAAAATTCCTTTCATAAGAGGAAACAAAACATAGTTAACAATTGTAAAGGTTCCATTTCTAGAATTGAGAAAGTGTTGTTAAAAGAGTTAGTGTGTAATGTGGGTGCAACAAAATGTTGGGCCATAAATTGTTGTCAACATTTTCTTCATGAAAAGACATTATTGAGACAAGAGTTTTGGAGTTTGTCATTTGAAGACTACAAAGCATATGGTTTAGATATTCTAAGAAGGTTGCATAAGAAGGGAGACGAAAACCAACGAAAATTTATCATAATTCAAGGTTTTAAACATTTACGAAAGTTTGGTATGAGATCGTTGGTCTTTTTAAGTCAACATATATGTTGTACAAATTAGATAACAAGTGAGGTTGTTAGTTTTTACCACATGGGAATGAAAATACACATAAATTATGTATGTCAATTTAGCAAGTCGAATGTTCAATCATTAATTGATTTGTTTGTGGATATTATGTCACATCAAATGAAAGGGATTAGAAATGGTAGACAAGTTGTGTGACATCTTTTGCCTAAAACATGGAAAAGTCTGTATGAATGCAATGATCAAATTAACTATATGGAATGACTATCATTTTTTGTTTCTATTTAGCGACAAATGCCTTGTGGGTGTTAAGTATTTCTCATGAAAAATTTATTTTATGAAAAAATGAAATGGATTTTTGAATGTATATTTGGTGACATACATCTATCATGGAGAATCTTTTTCTTTTCTTTTTTGTATTTGTGGGTTGGCAGATAAATAAGGAATTAAGCATTGGAAGTATTTTTCAATTTGCTATGAGTAGGTTGAAGAAAAAACACCATTTGAATGCTGATGTGCGAAAGCGGGGGTTCATGTTTGCAAAATGCATTGTTTGTGAATCCTTAAAGGACTTGATATCCAAATTGGGAAAAAATAGTAATGAGGTTCTAGAGTATGAGGTGAAGCTAAAAAACCATATCTTGCACCAAGAATCATGTAGAAACTTACACCATACTTGGAGGATAGAGTTAATGCAATTGAAAAATGAGTTCCTATGCATTATTCATGACAAGATGGACCATGCAAAAATTGCATTTCCAAGGTTGTAAGTGTGCAACAAAATTTGGGCTTGGACAATTGCCCATTACCCTTAAAGGTATGATAACACATGGTCATGGGGATGAGAGATATGCATAATATTCTAATGAATTGTGGCCAAAAAATCCCAATTTCACAATTGGGTCTTTGTTGTGGCTCTCGCGGACTTTGGAGGTGGCCCTATTTTTGGAGTCCAAATTATTGTTTGAACAGCCCCTACAAAACTCATATGTTGCAAGGCAAATTGTGCATACACAAATTACGCACCCTAGATCAAATTGTTGGTCCGAATTAGCTTTTAATGTCGAAAAGTTTGTTGCTTCAAATGGATAATTGTGTTAAAAAGAATAAGAATTGGCATCTGTTAACATTTATATCATTGTTGATAGCGAGGTATGTGTTTGAGGAGGTCAAATTGGGATTTTATGTAGTTGGCCATACACATGAGGATATTGATGGTTGCTTTGGCTATTTGTCAAAAAAATTGAAGGAGGAAAACAATTACATTTTAGTAGATTTGATGAGAGCTTTCATGATTTCACATGAGAATCCATTCATTCTTCAATTGATTCACGAGATTCCAGATTTTAAATCTTGGGTCCTAGGTTGTTTGAAGGATGGCCCTAAAACGTTGGTAGGGCATATTGATATGCATTTGTTTAGATTTTTTGTTGATTCATCAGGTTGGCTAATGATGCAATACAAAGTTTCCCCCACAAATCCTGTTTGGAGTTCGATAAATGGGTTTCAAATTAAATTATGGAAAATTAATTCAAACAATTCACCAAAATTGTTTACTAGAGTTCCAAGCCTTGTTTTATACTACCCAATTTGGGGCAATGATGCATCGAGGTTAATGGAGAAAGAAAAGTTTATAAGTTCTAGACTATCCAAATACATGGATTTCTACAAGGTGGGCATTACATAAAATTCCACTTATGAAATGAAGGTGAAGTCGTATGTGGAATACTAGGGAAATATTTTATTACATTTGTGAAGACCATTACCGCCTCAATGTATAACTCTTTTGGAAGGCTTCTAGCCTTTAAGCAATTGGAGGTCTAACTATGCTAGGGATTCATTGTTAATCATGATGGACATTGTTGATCTAGAAGATCCAATTTGAGTTCCTTATTGTGAGCCAAAGAATATGAGACCTTTAACTACATACACATCACTTAGAGATCTTGATGTTGGAGATTTTGTGTTTGTGAGACCACATGATTTAGATCTTGCTCCTTTTCATATGGGAAAAATAGAGGGTGATGTTATCAAGGATGAAAAAAATGAATATTTTAGAATGGTGAGAGTTCAATGGTGGGTTCCTATGAAAAAAGATCAAATTTGGATTTGTATGAAGATTGTTAGAATGGGAAGTGGAAATGTAATTTAACAAATCCAAAACAATGGTTTGACATTTTAGTTATTCTTTTTTTTTTCTTGCTTGAAAAAATACAACAAACAAAAGTCAAATTGATATTCCTGCTACTTATATTGTTAGAACTAAAGTTAATTTTGATGCTACTAATGCTTCAACCAATTTGTGAAGGATGTTGGTGACATTGATTAAATTATATTTGCAATTTTCTGATGTCTTTTGTATCATTGTATTGATTGGATTGTCATTTAAAATCTTTTTTGCAATTTTTATGTTGTATGGTTTAATACAAATTCTTTTTCCCAAAATTTATCCATGTACATGATTCTTAAAGAATAATAATGAAAAATTTATTTTGTTCCACTTGATCCCTAATTTCTGGTAGCCACCAAGTGTCAACTTTCCTACATGGTATGTAAAGCCCCAAAAATAATGGATTTGTTATAACATGAATAATAAAATTACATGCATAGACATTATTGTTATAGGTATGTTAAGCCTTGTTTTTATTTCAGAAAATTGAATTTTTATTTCTATTTATTGGGAGCATTTATTTATGATTTTCTTATTTGATAATCTATTATGTGTTATCACTTGTTAGGCACCAAGATAAATATTATGTTAATTATATATGGAATTTGAAACATAGTAGATTTGTTATTATATGATTAACTTGGATGGATCAAGTTGTTATTGTTAGAAATTTAACATGTTGTCAATATATTAGATTCAAAACATTGAGTTCATTTTTTTCACTTTAAATGGGAGTTGTGTCATTTGGTTCTCATAGTTTACAATTTATTATGTTTCACCTAGTCGCCACTAGGCGTTCAATTATAATTTAAAAAGTTTTATGGTGTATATATATTTGAAAAGTATTAGTAAAATTTGTGTGATAGTATGATGTTGTAGTTTGGCCAATTTGGCCTCTCTCCTTGTTTCAACTTCAAAGGGTTGAATCTCTTTATGTTAGATAGAAGCACTAACATTTGACTTTCAATCAGTCATGAAAATTCATAGTCTTGTTTTAGATTTGATATGAATGCTTTTAATATAATTTGTACATGGATCTTTTTGGAATTGTTGGTTACAAAATTGTTTTTATTTGGAAATAATGTAATTGAATTTTTTTATAATATGACATTCATTTCAAAAATGATCATTAATTTGTTAAGTCTAGTGGCTAGTTAGAGTTCATTCCATCCACCAAGTTGTATAAAGTCCTAAATTAAAAATTTAGTCTTAAATTAATTAATGTGTGTTTAAAAAACAAAAATCAATTACACTTTTTTCTATTGAAAATGGGGTTGATGATAGGGTTGTCATAACATTTGAGAAAATAATGCGAATTTTTTACCATGCGGATGACAATTTGAATGGTAAAAAATTCAGAATTCCATAAGCACACTAAGCTTGCTAATGTGCACTTCCACTTGCTTTATGAATTTTAGTCCAATCACGAGATTTTTGTTACTTATGTATGTACTCAAGATCAATATGTTGATATTATGACAAAACCCCTTCTAGCAGAAAAGTTCCAATGTTTTCACAATCTTCTTGGTCTTGCTACTATTACAAATACACAAGTAAAGGTGTACTTTGCATACTTGCTCCTCAACTGTTGAAATTCTGTAAAAATAATATTTGAAACTGCTTAACCAAGTCATTTTCAAAAAAATATATATATCCAGCAAATTAGAGCTGAAAATTAGTTCAGGGTATGGTATAAGTTAAGACTTAATGCAGTTTTCTGGCAGGCACTTTCCATTGATTGGGTTGCATGATGGATGGTTTCTTAGAGCCAAAGAGACACGCACCTATGATAAATTCTGATGATGATGATAATGTCTACCAGTTTTAAACAATTAATAATTTTTTACCTTGTTATTCTGGTAAATGACCTGGAGGAAGCATAACACATTGGTTTTGGGTTCATTTGAAGAGCAATCTTGCAATACTTTTATTAAGAGAAAAAAGATGTCTCTTCTGTCAGGAAAATTTGATCAAATCCTGGCATTTCAAGAAATCCACGTAGAACCAGAAGACCCCTGCACATCTGCATTAAGAACTAGCATTTCAGATTGACCAAAATCAACATACTCCTACTGGGAGTCATGAAGAAATGACCAGTCTCTCTGAAACCTGGTCTATTGCAACTGTGAGATCCTTGCAAGGCAGCTATGGATTTGGAGAGGTAGCTTGCAGGCAAAAAATTACTGGGCCAGATCCTAGTTTCCTGTTCTGATTTCAGATCATGGGTAGACCATGTCAACTCAATTCACTACTGGACAAGAGATAATAACCCTTTTATGTAGGGTGATGAAGGATTGCAATTTTGCAACATGAGTGTGAATGAGGTCAAAATGACATGTTTTTAAGGAGGAACATTTAGTTTTGAAATGTTTGTCTGTACAAAACAATGGGGAGGCAGATGTTTTACAATCGGTAAGGCCTTCAAATACGACATAACCAGAATGCAGGCACCACCTCGGGTGCGGACCCGGATGGTACCGTTATTTTGATAACACCCTTGTTCTTGGGCCTTACCTACCACCAAACTTGTTTGACAATTTGAACCAGATGTATTGCTATATCATACTACACAAGTGCAAGAACGGAGATAGTCAATGCCGTGCGATATCTCGCATCTGTAATTATTAGTGATAAGGGTAAAGACGGACTGAATACCCTGGAAGGGATGAACGCTGGAAGGGATAAACGATGGACACCTTCCCAACAGCAACGGACGAGCTAGCATCTTCCCCCCACTTGTAGCAAGCTTTGTAATAATTGCATGGACTGAGCACAACACTGCTTCTGGACGCCAGTATCCGCGTCCAAGAACTTGCGAGGATGCTCTCTTGCTTTCTCATTTGTATTCATCGGTAAGGATATTCAAGACTGACTCAATACATGCCCAGCAAGGTGTAAGAGCTGGGAGGATGGCCGATGGACCAGCGAGCTGGCGTGTTTCCCAATTGTCGGAAAGTGTTTGATTCCTGGTAGAGTCCAGAGTTTTGTACATGCGACTTTTCTCTCTTTATTTCTCAATGGAGAAGAATTAGAAATGAATTTATTTAGACATTTTGTAGCTGCTTTCATGTCCAGCACTGGAACAGTCTCCTCCTCCTCATCCAACAGAAATTAGCCTGATTTTGATACAACGCAGTTTTCTTGCAGGCGCTTTCATCGATTGGGGTGCATCTGTCCCGAAGAGATACATTATGACAATGACCTGGATGGAAAACCAGAGATGCCAAAATGTGTTTTTTATGTGGGCATAGAAAGATGAACCTGGAGGGAGGGACTAGGTTGAAAACTACATAATCTTATTCAAGTTGGAGTTTCTTTCAAATTTCAATGGAAGGAAAACTCAACTAAAATATTGGCTGGGCCATACCCAAACATCTCTAGTGCACCATTCCAAGTCCAACCCAACTTTAGTTCACCTATCAACAAAAGATAGTGTGATTTGTATTAATTGGTTTGGGGGGACAACCTTCACAATTTTTTTCTTTTGGGATAGACCTCTCTGATTGGCTCATCACCCAAAACAAAAAAATTTACGGTTCACACTCTGACAGACTCCTAACCTATTAATTGTTCACATAGTCCACTAATTGGCACTGATCTATGTGAAAAAACTCAAACTTTCCAAAACTTTTTGTCTCTCCATATGTGAAATGTGGGTAGCATGGAGGGTGATTGGGGTGTGTTCAACAATATGGACATGAAATGTGTTCTTCTGGATCACCATGAATCAAGGATGTGTAAAACGTGGGGGTAGGGTTATGAGTTGGGAATACTTTTAGAAATGTATTGGGAAGGTGTGCAACAATACCCCTAATCTGTATGGCAGCACTACAAGGAACAATGGGCCTATTCCATAATCCACTTCCACTGCAATCCTATTCAAGTGATGTCATCATGTATGTAACCCATTAAAAGGTTATGTACATTGTATGGTTTCACCATACAAAAATGGTCCATGATAAATACTGAACATTACCATGATATCCATTTTCTTCTACATTGCCTATAGTAAACTCCATGCTATAATTGCACTTCAATGAAGGCAAAATGTGTTTCTAACTTGACAAGTATAGAATATATGCCCATTTTCATGTGGAGCCTTAATTACTACATTGCCAACTTCTGGTTGTTGCTATGTACACATGCATTAGTCACTTTTTTGATGACTAAATATATAGCCAAAAAGCTGTATGAAAAATTAAAAGTGGTAAATGTTTTTTGAGATTTTCAATAGCTATAATTCAACAAAAATTCAAGAAAATTTGCCAGATTTATATACATGGTTCCAATGACTACTCAAAAATATTGAAGAAAAAACTCACTTTCATATTTAGCTTATAGCCAAATTAAATTGCTAAATCTTGCTGTGAATCATTGCCAATTAATTTGCTACATCACAAAATTGACAAAAATACAAGTTGACATGCATAATGTTTAGGATTTACTATATACATGTACTTGTACGTAAGTTGTAGAGCCAGTATTAAGGTTAATTCTTTCTCAACAAACTCATGTTGACTCAGCTAATTAGAATCAACTTTGTCATCATATTTATTGGCCTTGCCTACCAAGGCAGGGATCTTGTGTTTTGATTCATTATAGAGTATAGTAGCTTAAGGGATTTTGGCCCCTAGGTAATATGTTTATTTTTATATGAGGATTTTTGAAAGATGATATTTTGGCTTGTGTTGAAACTTGAGATTAGTTATAGAGTTATGATATCTTGAAGGATTTTGGCTTCTTTTAGAGGATTTTTTGAAGATTATATTTTACCATGCTGAAATATTTGAGTTACCATAATTCTCCTTTTGCCTTAAGATACTTTTTAATGTAAATGGCAAGGCCACAGTGTGACACACCCCTTGTTAAAGATTGACACTTGGCCACTAGTACCCATCATATGTTCATGGTCTAATTTACTTCATATAAATAAGAATAATTCAGTCTTAATTAAAGTTAACTCCCTAAACTAATATTGTTTTTAGAAAGTTTGCAAAAGTTTCCCAAAAACA
>Ga0209611_10010886_pt1 | contig 13275 bp, 9 predicted proteins | sample S1TSphgellanicum_3_FD_187693 | JGI IMG/M metagenome (GOLD analysis project Ga0209611, IMG submission 187693) | Host-associated microbial communities from peat moss isolated from Minnesota, USA - S1T2_Fc - Sphagnum magellanicum MG (SPAdes) (version 2) | ecosystem: Host-associated > Plants > Peat... | reverse complement strand
GGGGGGGGGGGGGGGGGGGGGGGGGGGGGGGGTGGTTAAAACTTGATTCTTAAAAACAAAATGTTTAGGGGAATGTGTAAGGAGGTTAGTCGGAAATCCCGGAAGCCCATTTGTTGAGGTCTTCCCAGAGTTCCGTCCACAACTTTTTAAAGTCGTCTAAACTTCCGAACCCTTTCGAAAAGAGAGATAGAGAGAGAGGTGAGAGCCTCGAGACCAAGAAACCCGCACCACGGAAACCGGATGCTAAAGACAAAGCTTCTTGGGCGCCTTCCCAAGGCCCGAAAAAAAAAAAAGGCTTGTACGGAGCTAGCTAGGGACGGTTGCTTGCGAGTGACCCACCAACCCCTAGGTTTAAGCGAGATTGCGGAAGATAATTTGTGAGTAGAGCCGGAGAGAGAGAGAGAGAGAGACTCGTATAACAACAACGGGAAAAATATCGAAATCGATAGCACTACACAACCCACACTCGACAACTTTTAAAAGTTTAGATGATGTATGTACGGGTATGTACGACGTTTTGTGCTACGACCATTTGAGAACCCACTTTTTCTCTTTTTTTCGAGAGAGAGAGGGGGGGTAATCGGTATTTTTGGGTGGAAGGAAACGGTTTGTCTATGCTTGAACTAGTCTTTAAAACGACGTAATTAATTAATTAATTTTTACACAACAATACTAAACTAGGGGTTGGATTCCTACTTGAGTTAACAATGCATGGAAATGAAGGAATGAGGAAAAAGCATTAACAAAAGTGTTCAATTTTTATTTTATTTATTGACACAAATGGAAATCCCAAAGTGTTCATGTTTTTTAAAAAAATAAAAAAAAATTAATTATTTTATTTTTATAATTTAAATTTAAATTTTTAATAAATTTTTATGATGGGTCATTGCATTCTTAAATAGAAATTCATGCAATTATGTTCTTATGGGATTATTAAGTATAAATCGTATGTCAAACTTGAAATCACAAAATAAGTTTTACAATTTTTTTTGTTAATCAAAAACATGTTTTCAATTGGAACATATCCCATGGGACTTGAATCCTCAACACAATCAAATACACGTATTGGCGATAAATTGTCAATGGATTGATTAATTGAAACTTGCATTCAATTAATGCTTATGTGAATGAATACTCAAATTGATACGTTTTTGTTATACAAGATAATTATGTCCATAATCTACTTTTGCATAAAATGACATCATCATATAATACCTATTTAGTTGAATATGGGTATAGTAGCCTTGTAAAGAGTGGGAACAAAGAGTTTCTTGAGTCCTTGGTGAAGACAATTTGTATTGGGTATGTACAAAACGTTCACTTCGCAATTGCAAAAGAGCTAATTGAAGTCCTAAGATGAAGAGCAATCAAATTAGAATTTGTTAGTAGAGTTTTTGCCATTAGTCTTCTTTTTGCTATAGCAATTGTTTTTTTCAATCATCCTAATAACAATCTTGGAAAAAAATGTTTATGGTAATACATAAATAAATAAATAAATAAATATAACCATGACAATAACTAATGTTTATAACTAAGTTGGACACAACATCTAGTGTTACAAAACTATCATAATAAATCCATTGTTTCATTATTGTTTCTTTGAGGTTGTATATTTTATAAACTTATCCAATAAACAATTTTGTGAACCATGATTAATTGACTTTAATCCTTAAACCTTAATCCAAATACCAAAAATTACTTTTGGAGGTCTTCTTCATGAATGAATACTTACTATGTGATTTGAAATTTAATAATAGCCTTAACAACTTGGCAATTTTGCTTGTGGTTTATAAAGTTAAGCAAGTTTGCATGTTGGATTTTAATCTAAAATAAGAACTAGAGTTAATGTTGAACAATGGTGTTGGAAAATATTAAACATAAAAACTACCTACAAAACACTAATATGAAACATATGAAAATTACGTAGGAAACAATTTTTATACACATATATGTGAACATTTTTGTTTTCAACAATGGATTTTGAATCAATACATACAAAACCCATGAGGAATTGTCAAGACCTTCTTGGCCTCACCCTCGGATCTTATATCCAACCATGCTTGGAATTTGTGTATATGATCATGCAAGGCAAGGACGTACGTAATGTGGAGGGGGGAGGGTTTGCCGTGTTGAGCTTAGATTTGGCCGACTCACGTGGCACTACAATCCAAGCCATGTGAGTACACACACTTTCTCATGGCCTCAATCAACTCGGAACTACTATGGTGGTAGTTATATGGAGTCCACGAACAAGAGTTGGAAAAGACTAGTGCATGAAAAAAAGTAAAACAAATACACAACCCTTTTCTCCTTCCAAATGAACTTGTCGAAAGTGAAAAACCCATTAACCCAAGGAGAAATCACAAGCTCCATAATTCATCCTTTTCCCTACTAGCACTTATCAAGAGATGTTGGGTTAAGGAAAGTGACCCATTTCATATGGAAATGGGAACCAATCAATCGTGTGTAAGTGAAAGTGAGAATACTTCTACACTACATGAAACCAAACACAAAATTATTAGGGTTGTCAAAATTGTTCAAATATTCAATAAATTTCTCCACCAAGGGGTGAAAAAAAGAATGAAACCATCTCATCTCATTGTAACCCTACTTATATCAAGGGCTTTCCAACGGTATATCAAGAGCATGGTGAGTGGGCGGGGCGCATCATTGTTAGGGAGATCTCAATATGATAACCAAACAAAACAAAACAAGCACACTACCTTTCCTTAGTAGATAGATTGCCAAACAAGAAAACCTAAAATTGCAAATTAAATCATCACATGGGATGATGACAAAGGAAAAAAAATTGGAATTATATTATCAATTAAGAATCTTATATTGAATTCATCTATCCATTAGAAAAACACCACTTCAAACCTTCTTATAGACTTTTGCTTGCTTTTGAAACTAGATAGATAATGTGGTGATACTCCCCTTAAATAAGCAATGGGTCCTTCTTTGAAGACAATACCTTCTTTTTTCCCCCTAGCTGCCCAATTGCCCAATTAAGATGTGTCGGGTGATGAACACACACATCTTGATGCTGCCCAGACACAAATTTTTTTGTTGCATATATAGTACACAAAAATTGGAATTTGACCGTAGGTAATTAACTAATTTATGTGATTTATATATTGCATAATATGTGCCCTTACTAGTGTCAAATTGAATTTTTTTGTGTGTTATGCCACAATGAACATCACATAGCATACATTGTAATGGATGAAATCACATGAATTGTGTCACACAAGTGTTGTGACCCCCGACTTTTTTTTTTTGGTGTGTGTGATAAAAGCCATTTTCTCTTGTTGTGAAGGTTATGGGTTGTAACTTGCAACCTAATAAACAATTAGAGTGTCAAGATTTTCACAAAGAAGGATCGTTATGTTTGCAACAATTTCAAACAATTTAAAATTTCGAAAATGGACAAAAACCATCCATCTCATTAGGGGCTAAACATCATTCTTTAGGGGCTAAACAAGCTTTTCTTTTTTTTTTCCCCTCTCTCTCAAGGAGATAGTAAAGCTTTTTCTTTTTTGGGTTGCTTTTGTTTTATTCTAAATATTGATAATCAAGAGCTATTTGTCTTTTAGGGTTTACAAAATCATTTTTGGGGGACAAAGGAGCACCTTTGGTATAATTTAGGTCAAGTTATAGGTATACTATGGATGGTCAAATTTAGGTCCATATTATTGAGCTTTTTTTAATCCAACCATGGTTTGTTTCTTGAGATTCTCCTTTGGAAAACAGCTCTCTATTATTGACCTAAGCATCATGACCACATACATGATGCTAAAAAGCTTTAGAAGATCAGATGGGTGGTGGGTTCAAATCTTGCTAATGGCTTATTTCACTTCATATGGATCCCCTTCTCATTTTGGTTTTGTTTGTTTTGCACATGGGCTGGGGATGGGCAAGGGGATGGGTTCAAATCATCATCCTTTTTTGTTTTTTTTGCCTTGAGTTTCATTTGCTTTTTGTTTTTTTCTTCCTTTTCTTGGGACTCTCTTGGATAAGGAAGGGGAGGCAATGGAGATTTTTTTAACAACTTCTTTACAACTAAAAACAAAATATGGTAAAAAAAACATTTGGGAACCTAGTAGTATAGATATTGTGGCCTATAAAAACCATAGCACAAACAAACTCGTTTGTCTATTTCACAAATTTGTTTCCAAAGTCCTCACTCAAATTCCCAAACAAGTCCTTCCCAATATTGTTTTGTTTTTGCCATTCATTTATCGATAATATTTCCCTACATCCCCAAAAAAATTAAAACTTGTTTACTTAATTGTGAAAATCATGTTTCCCAAATTTATCCCACAAAATGTTCTCAAAGTTTTCAACAAATGTTTTCAAAACATTGTCCCCAAAAAACGAATGTTCCCAAAATTCTTAACAAAACATACTCAAATAAAATAACCCTCCATAATTTAATTTAAACCCCTAATTTTTTCTTCCCATTGATAATGTTCCTAATGGTTCCAAGTTAGGTTATCATTTGTGTCCCCCAATAATATAGCCTTCCACTTTTTATGTCCAAGAAAGTTTTCCAAACGAAAATTTTAGTTAGAGGAGGAGGAGGGATCAAACCCCCCAAAGAAAAACAAAACAACTAAAATAATAACAACTCAACCCATTTGGCACAATGGTCTTGCTTGAAATGTTGTTGTGCTCCTCAAGAGGGTAACCTTCATGGGTGCTCAAAACTATGAAAAACCCTACTTAATCATGCAATGATTTTATTTTATTTTTAGGTTTTGGTCGAAGATGTTTGAACTTGGGACACGACACACATATACATATGTGTGTGTGTGTGTGTGTGTGTTTGTGTGTGTTTGCACAAAGTCGAATCAAAGTCTATCACCCATCATTAGACTTCACAAAGTTCAAGGGAGAGAGACAATTTATATAGTAGTCATTTTGTAGAATACTTCACATGGGTCCCAACAAACAATTGTCCAACAATTGTTGTTGCCTTGTCCAAAGGAAGAGGAGGATGAAGAAGAAGAGATCAAAAGAATTGTCAAGGAATCCTTGTTATAAGGGAAACCTAAATGGGACCAATATTTTGCAAGCTTCATTCAATTGGGAACTAATAATATTGAACAAACAAAGCTTGCAAATAATTTGTTCAATTTTGATTTCACACTTACATGTATTGATTTCATTACAATTTCACACTTAAAAAATTGCAATTACAATCATTCACACTTATGCAATTCCTTTGTTGGATTTTTATTTTTTATTTTTAAAATTTTAACTAATATTATTATCATCTGCCACAAAGGATATTCAAACCAAGACACACTCCCCCAAAAAAAAATTAATTAAATAAATTAAAAATAAATTAAAAACCTCAATAATGTACTTTGGATTGGACCCAGTAGGGTGAGATGCTTTTTCCGTCGGGTGATAACAGGTCCTACCAGGGCCTGTTCCAGACCGTAATGGACACTCACTACCATTGAGTGAAACATAACGAGTGGAACTGGCGGAATCGAAAGTGGAACTAGCAAATGACCCACCTGCCTCTCCGGAACTCCCACTTCGGAAACGACCTACAAGAAGACACCCAAAACCAGTTATGTGTTGTGGAATGTGCCGGGTTATACTATTTCTGCCTGCCCGGGAGGCGCCTCTGAAAAAAATTCAGGCAAGCCCAGTAGGATGAGCTGATTTTTTTAGATGGGCAGCAAAATGGGCAAGGTTTAGGGTTCCGTAACACAATGGTTTTCATAACTTGCATAATAGGGCATGTGGAATTTGAGCATGGTTAGATAATGTAGATCCGATTAAATCTATGATGGATGAAAGGTGGGATGTTCATGGATGAATTTTGTTATAAATGATGATTTAGTATTTAAAATTAAAACTATATGTAAATTCCTCCCCAATCCCACACCCAAATCCCGTCCCTTGTCCCAATCTCATCCCCTATTTTTGGTTATCCATAAAGTCATCAAATTTGGGGATGAAATCTCAAAATCGGTGACCATTCATCAAAATAAAAGATGAATTTTTTTTTTTTAATTAAAATTTGGGGGAGATTTCCACTTGAGGGATTTCTTAAGGTTTGCACTTTTGGGCACCTTTTTTATGATTTTATTACAAAGTTTTCTTACAATCACAAAACCAAATAACATGTTGCCTTATGTCCCAAAGGCATGGATTTGGTTTGTAGAGTTACAAATTTGATCAAAAAGCCATGTTACATGTTGTGTTAGTTTTCAAGTTCATCACAAAGCCATAATACATGTTGCCCTAGCTCCAAGTCACTCACAAATCCAAATCCAAATTTTTTTTGGCTTTCAAGTTCATCACAAAGCCACGATACATGTGTCCCTAGTTCTAAGAATATGATAAAACCAAAATTTGACATCTTTTTGGCTTTCAAGTTCATCACAAAGTCACAATACATGTTTCCCTAGCTCCAAGAACATCATAAACCAAAATCCAAAAAGCAAATTGGCTTGAAAATTCATCGCACAACATCATTACTTGCTACCATATTTTCAATTTTATCACAAAGCCAAATCCAATATTGTTTATGCTTGAAAGTTCATCACAAAGTCTCATTATATGCTACCCTAACTTTCAAGTCACTCACAAACCCAAATCCAAGTTTGTTTTGGCTTGAAAGTGCATAAAAAGTTTCATTGCATGTGCCCTATTTTTGAGTTCATAAAAAAACTCAAATCTAAAATTATTTTGACTTGAAAGGTTTTCACACATATTCATTACATGTTGCCCTAGCTTCCATGTCACTCACAAACCCAAATCTAAGTTTGTTTGATTTGAAAATTCATCAAAAAGTCACTAATTGTTTTGTCACCATCCCCAAAACTATCTACTAACATTATTTTGAATGGTGTTTGGAGATTCGAGAGTTTGAATGCAAACCTAATCCTCACCTTCAAAATTGAAAAATGGACACTTTCTGTGTTTCGCAACTTTTTGAATTGCAATTTGAATGTTCCACAATGTACATTCTTGCTCCATGTTCGCTACTTGTGAAATCTTGCAAACCCCTCACATTCACAAACCTTTTGATCACAAACATAGTCTAAACACCTTCCAAGGGAGATACTAAATGTTAAAATTCTAAATTACATGCATTAAACAAAAAATTGTTTGGGGGGGGGTGGTGTGGTTTAATTACATGATCAATTTTATTTTCCCTCACCCTAATATTACATGTTTTTCTAATATGCACATACTTCAACCAACCTACATTTAATCATAATTTTTTATTTGCATCCAATTTTAGTACCATGTATTTTTATTTTTTTTAAATTTAGGAAGCTCAGAGCTAGAAAGGAAATCAATTTTATTTTTTCAAATGTGGATCAATTACACAATAAGTTGAGACATGCAAGATTAGTAAGCAATTTGCTTTGTTAAAAGCAAGGTCAACAAATTTTATGGCCAATGCAATTTCCATTACAACGTAAACATATGATATTATGGATTTAGACAATAGTAATTATCAATACATCATATAATTTGATATATTAATATTAACCAATGCAAGTTCAATCACTAGCTAGTTCCAAATACACAAATGGAACCATAGAAACATAACAAAAAACTTGACCTACCAATAATTCATATGATTTTACAATATTGCATGTTTAACACCTCACATGATCACAATAAATTATAAGTGAATGGATTATTCTTAACCCATTGTATATGATGGGTCTAACAAATTATTATGTTGTTTTTAACTTTGCACATCATGTTGATGTTATGGATGATTCCTTGGAACAATAACCCCTTTTAGAGAGGTAAGGTAAGGAAACATGGTAAGTGGTTGATTTCAAACAACATGAAATAGGGAAAAAGACTGCCATAACCATGTAAACAAAAAAATTCATTAGCATTTTTAAAAAAATATTAACAATTTAAATTTTTTGATAGAAAGACAAAAATTAACTTTTTCAAAAGCAACAACATTGGGAAAATCGGTCCCAAGAAGGATTTAGCAATACATGTGATAGAAAAGGAGTTGTCACCTTATGTTATAAATGCAACACCTCGTAATGAACCCAAAAAAAGCATGTGTGTTTTTCATATACCTCTCCAAAGCCTTGCATTCAATTCAACCTTGTTCTAATTCTTTTATTTTCTTTTAAATTTTCAACCTCACAATGACAAATTACGAAGCAAGGTAAATTAGGAGCCAAGTTGGAAGTCTTCAACCTAGTGATAGTAAATTGCCAAAGCAAGATAAAAAAATCAAGTTCAAGCTAGTCTTAAATCACATGTTATGCCAAGTTAGGGTCCTCAATCAAGATGTGAGTGATGATAGAGCTCCAAAATTAAAAGTAAAAACAACAATACTTGGACACATTTACATAAACAAAGGCCAACAACATGAATGAAGAAATGAAAATAATACAAATAATAATAAACAAAAGCTTTGCAACATGCATAAAAAGAAGATGAAAACCCTCACTTACACATTAATTGGCAAAGTCACAGACAAAAAATGGCAATAATGGTAACATCAAAAGATAACCACATTATTAAAAAAAAAGTACGAGCAATAACAATTAAATTGGTGATGGTGGTGGGAGCAACAAACTGGTGGTAACAAATGTAAAAAAAGAAGAAAACATGGAGTGGGGTAGTTAAAATAACAATTTGTTTGAACCTTAACAAGCTATCAAATAGAATTCTAGAAATATTACCTAATAACTAACATCCTAGTAAATTAACATTTGGTTACTAATTCATTAATAGTAATTCATTTACTAACATTAATTGAACATATTAAACTTATTAATATTTCTTTACATACTAATCTAGTAATTGAACCTACTTACAATGAATACCTAAAATGTTTAATACATATCTTATATTTTTATTTATTTTGTTACCATGGATTAATTTATACCCAATATTAATTATTATTTTTTAATAATAAACACAACCTTATTTTACAACTTAAATTTTACTAAACAACCAATATCTGGGACCCTCTATTTTTATTTTCATATTTTGTAAATTCAAAGAAGAATATCTCCCTTTTAAAACCTCACAACAAACTCCCATTATGCTTGTTTTCTCACTTTTCTATGTCATTTTACATTCTCACATGTTTGCATTTGCAAATATATTCACATAGAAAAAAATAATTTTTGTTGTTCACATGAGAACTTACACATTGAGACTTCGCACAAAAACCATGAAAAAATGAAATAGGGGAGCAAACTAGTTTTTGCACCAATTTTGATGCAAAAGCTAACTTTGCACCTTATTATTTTCTTTTGTAAAAAATTTGCTCCATGCTACACATATATTTCATGTTTTGTTTAGCGAAAATTGGGGCTTTTTCCCCTAATAAGTGGATGGATAATTTTATTACTCGATGAAAATTAATTTTGAAACTTTTGACAAATGTTGTGCAATCTATGTTAAGGTCAATAAATGTCATCTTTGACATCCTATAATAATGTTGGATTATTTCTTTCATTGGAGTTTTTTTTTTCCTTTATTTTTCAATCTCAAGGTTTAATTTCATAATCAATTGCATGGATGAATTAATTCTAGTGGCAAATGTAATTCAAAATTGGTTTATGAAGGATGGAAATGGTAGTATTTTTGGCATGATTGGGTGGGGGGGGATGGTTAGGACCTCCTTTTTACAATTTTATCTCAAAACATGAAATCATCCCTTATCGATTATTCCACACCTTATATCCTATTTAATAAAAAATACTAGATAATGTTTTTCCGTTATCTTCAATCACATGCCATATATCCTACATTTTTAACTATGGTCATCATTGAAATCAGAGCCGCATATGTGGGGGAGGATTATGAATGAATATTGTGGGAATGAAATATTGAAATGTTTCAAATGTCCTTTGCACAAGCCAATGTAATAGGTCCAACTTTTCCATAATCTAACCAAGGTGGACCTACCTTAAACAAATTAGATATATCATATCACAATTATGTCAATTGAAATTGGACAAAACTAAGTTGAAATTAGTTTAAAATTGAATAGTTAGAACTATAATTGAAATCAACTTAGTTTGGTTAGAATCCATTCAAAATTGGTCTAGAAATTGACCAAGATTTGATTGGGATTAACTTAACTTAAAAAATCAACATCAACTTAACCTCACTAAAATCCATTGGAATCTATAATTATTTCAAGATTGGACCCACATTTGGACCAAGAACTAACTTGGATGGACATGTGGGATGGATGTGGCTTAGAAAAATGAAATAGATTATATAAAAATTTCAATCAAATGTAAAAAAAATTGAGTCAAATTTTGTCGGAGATTTCAAAATAAATCTAAAATAACATATAAAATTTATTTTACAACTTATAATTTCAAATAACATATCAAAAATATGAAATATAGTAAATTTATTATAATAAAATCATTACATCTCATGTTTTTATTAAATTTCTAGACCAAGATCACACTTGAATGGACATAACCTAGACAAATTGAAAAATGATTTGAAAAGTTCAATTAAAAAATTTGACAAAATTGATCCAAAATTATATAACCAATAAAATAATCTATTATTGAGATGTTTCAAATGTCCTTTGTGGAACCCCATGTAATTGGTCCAATTTTTTCAAAATTTGCATTGATTGTTGAAAATACTTGAAATTATTGTTGGTGAAAGTGATGTTTCAACTAGGTGTATTCATGGAATTGCATGAAGCACATCCATTCTAGGATGTGTTTCTTGGAATTCTAGCTCCATGTTCCACCTTCCCATCTTAAACACATAATAAAAAATTTTAAAAATCAAAATTTCAACAACATAATGGTCCATAATGTTTGCAATGTATGTGGTGTCCACATAATGTGCATATGGGAACTAGGTGTTGTAGGCATTGTCCCATGAATAATGGTTTTTCATCAAATCTTGTAATGATATGAATGGTTTAAAAGGAAACAAGAGGGATTTACATGAGAACTCTCTTTCATTTGCATTGAGGTCATTGTGGGTGAAGTAAACAATCATCTTCATGATGATGTTTATAAACGCGTGTTTCTTGGGGAGTAACACCTATGTGTCAAAGTGTTGTGGTTCTTCTAATGTTATACTTCAATTTGACAGTCTAAAGTGATATTCATGTGGGTCTTTATTATAATAAAACACATTTATTCAATATGTACATCTTGTTGCTAATGTGGTTGTTAGATGTCGTCCAATGCCATATCAAGGTGCAATGGTTTTTGTTTGTAGATTGTAAACATGTGGAAAATTTGTCATATGTTGGATGATTTTCATCTATGAAGTCCATTATGTCATTCATTTTTGGATTCATGGCATCTATAACAACCAAATATTTTACAATTGTCAACATCCAAAGCTTTATTTTATGAAAGTATTGATGATAGGCAAATGATTATCAATATTAATCAACTTCATATTTAATTGGTCAAATAAGGTGATGTCATTTAATTTAATGATTTCATATAAATGGTTGCATGTTTTATAAAACACAAGAAATTCCTCAATGATTTTTTAAATATTTGTTATGGGTATAATTAGGTTGTCTTATTGGACATGGAAATGTAATGTCAATATCTGATAGGAAAGTAGCAAGACAAAGTAGTTTGAGTTTATTAAGACTTAAGACTTAGGAACAGTTTGAATTGAAGTTTATGGCGGGACTTGAAAAGGATTTATAAAGGATGGCTAGACATTATTACAAGGAATGGTAATTTTGTTGTGAGGAAATCAAAGCTTATGGGAAGAGTTAGAATATATTTTTGAACTAATATGATAAATTTTGTACTCATTTTGTGTTGTTTTTTTTCAATTCCATATGGTTTCGTTCTATGTTTAAATCACTATAAATGGAGTAATTATGCATATATGTACTTTGGAATGTATTTTCTGTTGGGTTTTACTTTTGATTTCTATAATTGTTATACAAACTTTGTATGTTTGAAAATAATATGTTAAAGTACAAAATTCAAAAATAAAACAAGGTCAAAATATTAGCATTCACCAATATTCATTAGGCATTTTCATCATCTTTACATCATAAAAGCACCTACCATACTGAATTATATTGCGCAATTTTTACAAAAGTTTTATGAAACAAATAGTTGTGAGTCCATTAACATTTCATACAAGTGACCTTTCAATATGTCGAATATACTTTTACATGATTGTAATGTGATGAGTGCATTAACATAATGATGTCATTACAAAATCCAACTAAAGGTTTGATAACCATGTATTATGTGGCAATTCAACTATGTTGTGTGAAATCCATTAGATATAGCTTAAGTTGGCAATTTGTGTATGTTTTTGTTCATAAACATTTAACAATGATATTCACAAATGTGAAGATATTCTTGGAAGTGTTGTTGATGCATGCTCATTGATTGAAACCATGTTGGTTTAACATCAAACCTTAATTTTGATTATTTATAGAAAAACTAAATAATTTGGGTAGGCAAGTTAAAGGTTGGTGGCACCTTTCATATGGATAGAATTTCATTTATCATAATTTGGGATTCATGTAATATGTGTGATTATTAAATATTCATGTTGTGGTTTCATCCATATAATATAAGATATTGGTTATGTTTATGGTAATTTGATGTTACTATAATATGTGTGATTACCACATTCAAGGCTCATTGGAAAAACCATATTATGTCATATTGGCAGATTAATAGTACAGGATGGCATTTCTTTCTTGATGTTGTCAACTAATGCTTGGAATTGAGTTTGGAATTGATTCCACTTCTTCAAGCCAAGATGATCCATGCTTTTAAATTTGTCCTTCCATTTTAATCATAAACTAATTGACATTTTCTAGACCAAAAACTAATAAGGCTGGACACTTGAGATGAATGTGGCCTACAAAAATAAAACAAATAATATTAAATTTTCAATCAAATGTAAACAAAATTGAGTTGAAATTAATTTAAAATTAGACCAAAATCAATTTTAAATATCATATCAATTATGTTTGGTTTTTAGAATAAATGTAACCCTATTATATAACAAGAAAACTATTCTTTAATCAACAACCAATATATCGAACCTTATTTGTTACTCACAAATTTTGTAAATTCAAAGAAAAATGCTCCTCCCCAGAATGTCCATCATGCACAATCTTATATATTAAAGTTACATGTCTGTCTGTCCGTCCGTCCGTCTGTCCGGGCAGTTTCGGGCACTGCCCCGACCTTTGTTTGTTTGTTTGTTTTTTTTGGGGGGGGGGGGGGGGGGGTTTTTTTTTTTTTTTTTTTAAACTGCCCGGCCTTT
>Ga0209611_10010885_pt1 | contig 13275 bp, 10 predicted proteins | sample S1TSphgellanicum_3_FD_187693 | JGI IMG/M metagenome (GOLD analysis project Ga0209611, IMG submission 187693) | Host-associated microbial communities from peat moss isolated from Minnesota, USA - S1T2_Fc - Sphagnum magellanicum MG (SPAdes) (version 2) | ecosystem: Host-associated > Plants > Peat... | reverse complement strand
CCCCCCCGAAAATCTCTGTGTGTGTGTGTCTGTCTATCCAACGGTCAACAGTACATCATCCAGTCTGTTTCTCTATCCAACGGTCACCAGTACATCATTCATTTGCTCTCTCTATCCAATGGTTACCAGTGCATCTCTCTCTCTCTATCCAATGGTCACAAGTACATCATCCATTCACTCTCTCTATCCAACGGTCACTAGTCGCATCATCTATTTCTCTATCCAATGGTCACCAATGCACCATCCATTCTCACCCTCTCTAAATCCAACAGTCACCAATGCATCAACCATTGCCACTCTCTCTCTCTCTCTCTCTCTCTAATCCAATCGTTAACAATAATGAATGCATCCATCCACTCTCTCTGTCTGGCAGTTACCAGTAAATAGTCATCCATTCACTCTCTCTCTCTAAATCTGACGATTACCGATGCATCATCCATTCACTTTTCTCTCTATCCACCAGTCACCAATGCATCCATCACCATCCATTCAAAGCTCGGTATGGCTTAGTTGTGCATGGATGAACCCCTAAACAACTCAGTTTCCCCTCCAGGTTTCAGCTTGGGTAACCTACCCTATGCAAAGGATAGCTTCCCGAGCCTAGTTACATAGGATAAATAGGTACATAGACTACTAGGGTAAGTAGATCCTGGGTGTAGTTTGGTTGGTAGGTAGGAAGGATAATAGGTGGCTACTAAGTAAGTAGATGCATAGTAGGTACTTGTAATGACGCATTCACACTTGATGTTAAGTCAGTGTTAAATGAAAATCTAGGTGGCATCCTAGGTGGCACCAAATGTTCAATTGGGCCATAGGTTCAAATGCTAAGTGAATGCTAGATTAACATAAAATTTCCATGACAACTAGGTTTTAAGTCCTAAATGGCTAGCATGATGTTAGGGGACTCTACCCTAGAGTCCTTAACACCAAGTGTGAATGCATCTTTTTAAATTACTTTCCTACTTAAGTACCTACAATAGGTAACCACTTACATAGAGACTAAATGACCCAGCCCCCCCCATGATTTCACACTAGTTAAGATTTCCTCAGTTTGAGATCAAATGTAACTCTAAAGGTGCATTCACACTTGGTGTTAGGGACTCTTAAGGTCGAGTCCCCTAACACCATGCTAGCCATTTAGGACTTAAACCTAGTCACCACTAAAATTTTATGTTAAGCTAACATTCACTTAACATTGAGCTATGGCCCATTCATTTAACAATGAGTGCCACCTAGAATGCCACCTAGATTTTCATTTAACACTGATTTAACATCAAGTGTGAATGCACCATTAAGAGTCACTAGGGTGGTTGGGTGGGATTTCCTCATTTTGGAATTAAATGTAACTCTAAGAGTCACTTAGGGTGGTTGGGTTTAATTCTAGTCAAAGAAAATAAATGAATTTTTTTATTTTTTTTAAATTGATGCCCCATTTCCTTTTGGCCTAGCAACATCCCTCTCACCTTACTCCCCATCTTTTTTTTCTCTATTTTTTTTTTTCCTTTGAGCTCCCCCAATGCTTCAAGCTCTCTTGTTTTTTCTTGTTTTATTTGATTTTTTTGGGGATGTTGATGCTAAGGGGGATGATTATGTAATGCATAAAAAATATCCTCATGTATCATCATGTGCATCATGAACTTGGTGGGTGGCTAGGTAAGTGAAGGAGGGCATCATTAAATGATGCTAAGGGGGATGATTATGTAATGCATGCAAAATATCTTCATATATCATCATGCGCATCATGAACTTGGTGGGTGGCTAGGTAAGTGAAGGAGGGGCTCAAGCAAATATAGACCTCATGTGTATCGCCATATTTTGATCAATCACCAATGGAATCGCAAGCTTGGTGGGTCTTTCAAGTAGGTAGGTTGGTAGGTACGCAAATGAAAGGAATATGTCCATAGCTTTAAAAGTAGGCTAGAGTGGTAGGTGTGTTGGTTCATAAGTAGGGGCAAGGTGGTAGGTAGTTACTAATAAATGCTAAACTTTATGGCCCCAAGGCTGAAAAAAAAAAAGAAAAAAAAGGCTATATACCATGGAATTTGGGAAGCCAAATTTGCAATCCCTTGGGGACCAATGTTCAAAATTTATTAATATCCTTGACATCAATGTTGTAGCATTTGTTAGTAAACTTGGGACCAAAAAACAAGCTCAAAAATGCTCAAATCAATTTTAATGCTGAAGATTATATTTTGCCATGGTGAAATATTTGAGTTTCCATAATTCTTCTTTTGGCTTATGATATACTTTTCAATTTTTTATCTCAATTAAAATTTGAAAATTTGTCCTTTTTTTCTTTTTTTTCTTTTTTTTAAATTTATTTATTTATTTATAAAGTGGGTTCAATAAGAACTTCTTTAACATTAAGCCACAATTTTGACTATAATATTATTGGTTAAGTCCATTTGGAGTAGAATAATATTGAGATGGGTGACATGGTTACGAAGTTTAATATATTTGAGCCAACGGGCAGGGGGGGGGGGCCCACTAGTCTCTATAGTTTCTGAAATCCCATGTTTCCATGTGCCCACAGAGCCCACTCCAGAGCTCAGAGGGTGGGCTCCACCACCACCACCAACCAGCACACATCAGCTCATAATGTAGGATGGATGGATGGATGATATGTGGATAGGGAAACATTCATTTGTCATATTTCTGTCCAATAGCCAACCATGGTGGTTAGCTATGTAACTATAACCATCCCACATGTATGTACCCATTTAGCACCACCCATCATCTAGTGTCTTCCCTACATACATTGTAACCACTTACATTCCCTACTTACTTACGAATACTTTCTTTAGTCACTTATAATGGTGCATTCACACTTGATGTTAAGTTAGTGTTAAATGAAAATCTAGGTGGCGCCCAATGTTTTAAATGGACGATAATTTAATGTTAAGTGAATATAATGGTGCACTCACACTTGATGTTAAGTCAGTGTTTAATGAAAATCTAGGTGGCATCTTAGGTGGTGCCCAATGTTTTAAATGGACGATAGTTTAATGTTAAGTGAATATAATGGTGCATTCACACTTGATGTTAAGTTAGTGTTAAATGAAAATCTAGGTGGCATCTTAGGTGGCACCCAATGTTTTAAATGGATGATAGTTTAGTGTTATGTGAATGTTAACCTAACATAAATTGTTCATGGTAAGTAGGTTTAAGTCCTAATTGACTAGCATTGGTGTTAGCTAGGGAACTCATAACCCTAACACCAAAACAAGGAAGCACCTTTGTTCCTCCCCTTCTCCAAGGTAAACAAAAGGGGTGTGTCACACCGTGGCCTTGCCATTTACATGAAAAAGTATCTGAAGGCAAAAGAAGAATTATGGAAATTAAAATATTTCACCATGCAAAAATATATTAATCTTCAAAAAAAGAAAATCCTCTAAAAAAGAAACCAAAATCCTTCGAGATATTATAACTCTGTAATTAATCTCAAGTTTCAACACAAGCCAAAATATCATCTTTCAAAAATCCTCATATAAAAATAGACCTATTATTATTATTATTATTATTATTATTATTATTACCTAAGGGCCAAAATCCCTTAAGCTACGATACTCTATAATGAATCTAAACACAATATCCTTGCCTTCTCGGTAGGCAAGGCCAACACACCTGCCCTAATTTTCAATGGATGTGTGCTTCCATCATGGAAGATTTCTTCCATTTTTGTAATATCCTAGAAGATCGTCACCACCTTGCTTGCAAAGATAATGGTCACCTAAATACACTACTAAAAATTAGGGTAGGCTTTTGCTTAAAGGATGATAAGTGAGTAGGACGGTGAGAAGGCACTTGGTACCATATAATTACTCATGGGTGTTGTTGGTTCACTTCGGCCAATGATATACAACCCATATCTCTCAAGAGGAAGCAAACTTACTGGAGATCCATCCATCCATCCATCTAATCATCCATCCAACCAAACCACCCAATCATCCATCCAACCAACCACCCAATCATCCATCTACGCCATAAGATGGCAAAATTCAGGATGGAAATCTACTACTGTCACAGAAAAGTGGGAAAATCTTAATGTTTGAAAGAAATTTTGGGGTCTTTTTTTTTTTTTGTTCTCCTTTTAGAAATCTAATTAGGATAATTAATTAATTCATTAATATTAATATTAATATTAAATAAAAATGAATTAAAATAAACTTCCATGATAACCCAGAACATGAGCCTAGAATATTTTGTTGTGTAAGTACACTAGTATTACAGACACAAGACTGTCTTTTAGTTGGTAGGTAGCCAGCCCACAATGAATGTGAAGAAGGTGAGACCAAAACAAGGCAGTAGCAGCACTGACTACTGGGGGACTTATTGAATGTACTAGTGCTAGGACCCACACTAAGAAGTATCCAACTGGAACCCTGCAAAAGCATGAACTAACCAACTAAGAGCATCATCCCCCCACCAGTGCTCAATATGTGACACTCCACATTAAAATTGGATGAAGAAAACTCAACTTCTGCTGGGTTTGGCTTTTCACGAAAATAGTTTTTCTCCTGCATATTTGTCCAGTTAGTTTGCTGCGGCTAGTAAAAAAGAGAGTAATAAATGTGATATGACTGCTGCTCCCTGATTTTTTGATTGGCTAATCGTAATGATTGGTCCAGGTGGTTTGTTATTAGTAGTTCCCCACCTGTTTGTTTGCAGTCTTCTTCGTTTCATAGTTTTATGGGTGGGGTTACAAAAAAGTAAATAACTAAACTTGGATGTGAAGAAAAATAATAATTTGGCAAGTTCACATACTGAGCACTGGTGGGGATGCTCTAAGTAACAAAGTATTAAGTACACTCTCTCTCTCTCTCTCTCTCTCTCTCCTTGCATCAAATTATGTCAGCAAGTATGTTGGGTTGCAAAAAGTTCGACTTGACAACACCAGCACATCCTACCAACTCTTCGTTTGTATTTTTGTCATTCTTTTATTCTGTGTGGGTTTTTCAGCTCATTGTACGACCCATAGTACATACCACGCATGTATGCGCACATGTGCGCAATGTGTATAATTGGCTATTCTTTGAATCCCGGTTACTAGATATGGACAATGACATTCATGAGATGTACCTTTTCCTTTCATGATGGGTTACTAGTGTGGCTTGTGCTTGTTGAGCACAAATCATAACCAATTTTTTTTTGCCCTTTTTTGGTGGCTATTTTGTGATATAGAGACATTGGGTCATTCACAAGAGGAATTAGCCAAATTTGGCTAAGGTCGGAGAGGAATGTTAAAAAAAAAATTAAGAATTTTTTTTCTAAATATTTTTATTTCAGAATTTCTTTCCTCAAAATCTTGCAACATTGGCACCCTTTTTTTTCACTAAAATCCTATGTGAGAGTCTCATGGGAGTTTTTTAATCATCAAGTGACAAAAATTCGATAGAAAAGAATGCTGATTCTAACAGTTTTTCCATATATAAATACATATATGTGAAATCCAATTTCCTTATTAAGAATTTGATTTTTTTAGTCACAAAAAATACTCAATATCTAACAACCCTTGTACCATAGGTCTTAACATTATGAATGCACCTTGGTGCACCCAAGGGTACAAAGAACCCAACATGGCAAAACAAAACAAAAAAAACTACCTTCCTTAATAATAATAAGATCCTCTTGTTTAAACAAATTACCTTCCTTAATATTAATAAAATCATGTTTTGCATATCTATAAAGGCTATAGTAGGCCATCACATACCGTGGAACAAAAGTAAAGGGCACATTTGTGAGGTTGAACATTGTTCTAGTTCAACACCAAGCCCTAATGTTTTCTCCATATCAAATTTGGGTTGTATTATTGTTAACCCCTTCACCATCACATGAACCCTAATTATGATGGGATTGTCAAGAACAAGATGCATTATTAAGTTTTGAAGATAGTGCAAATGGATGGTCCTTATTTTCCTCTGAAAAATGGCTTTTGCTATTTAAAGTATCACAATGGATTAACAAAACCCACAAATTTCAATGGATGAATGTTGACTATGAAAGATGTGATGGATTATTTTATTTTGTGTAAGGTTACACCCCCAAGAACAAGGCATTTTCAAAATAAGCACCTACTTGACGAGGAAGGATGGGATCTTCCAAAACATGATCTTCAATGGGTATTTAATAAGCTTTCTTCTTGATCAAACTTATGCTCCATTTATAACTAACATATGTCATTGTTAACTTAAAGTTTTGAAAGTTGGTTTTCACATTAGATTTAAACCTTAACATATTTAATAACACAAAAACCTATATGGATGCTTAATGTTTGCAAAATGTTATCCCAAGGAAAAATAACATTGAATGTTAAAGATTTTTATCAAAATACATTATTGTCCAAATGCTTAATTATCACTATAAAAAATGTCCAAATAAGTTCATGGGAAGTAACACCAAGGTTTGAGGCTTGTTGTTCCCTCCTTGCACCACATCTAATAACAACACAAGCATTTTGTAACATAATTCTCTAAATCTATCTAGAGTCTATAATGTCAAGTAAACAACCTATTCATGTAATGGTGTTATTATCATTATTATTGGTAATAATGTTTTTTGAGTATTTTTTCACAAATTAATTATCTTTTCCAAGCCTAGCTATTTCACTCCTTTCCTCTACCCACTTATATGGATATGAGGCACATTAACATGTTCATGTTATCTAATAAAATTGATGTTAAGATCAATTAAAAGGGGAGAAAAAGGGGGCATATTAGAAGTTTTGAAAATTAAATGATATTTGGATTTTTTTAAATTATGAATTATACTTAATTATATAATATTTGAGTTGACATTATATAACCAAATTTTTTTATAAAAAAATTCATGTTGCTCAAATGGTGATAGTCCATAAATATATTTAGCCAAATTTAAAATATTCAAAATATGAAAATATGAAGAGTCCCCCAATTCTGAAGAAGTGGTGCAAGATTGTAAAAAATGCCATGTGATACTGAAATTCACCTTACCTTTACTATGATTCAACATGCAAAACAAATGGGGTGCAATTTTAAGAAGATTCACAATTATGTGCAAAACATGTCATAATGAAATATATTAGGATTCACCTTGCACAAATAAACTAAATATGATTTTGTCGAATATTATAATTGTTTGATGTATGAAGATGATCGAAGCTTCCATGGGGAGTAGGCCCATTTTTCACCTACTTCATGTTCAAGATTTCATGTAAGAAAATGATAATGTTCATTCACCTCAAAAGTTACAAAACAAGGTAGTGAAGGATTTTATCATGCCTAAATTACTAAAAGAGAAAACTATGTTCTTAGCCCTTGAACCAAAAGTTGTAACACGACAAGACTAAGAAATATCAAAATCGAAACTTCCACTAAAATGAAAATTTTGAGTACACATCAACCAAGTGTTCCCCTGAGAAGAAAAATTGTCATTGCACCTCCCCTCCTCCCATCCATGAACATGGGAAGTTGTGATTATCCAATTCAACTCAATAATTTTTAAAAAGCAATGGCAAGTGCCAACTTATTGCAACCTATTATTCATAGTTAGATTCATTGATCAAATCATCACAATCAAAATTTCAATTAGTATCATTCAAGCCAAAAACAATCTTCTTTAGTGCATAAGAACATGGTAAAAGCAACTTAAAAGGGGAACAAAATGCTTATTGATTCCTTTAAAGAATTCACACCACCAACCTAAAAACAAAAAAAAACCATCCAAAATTTCATCAACAAACAACTATAACACTACAAATCAAAAGATGAAAAAATGAATGTAACTTTGCAAATCATGGGGTTTGAACCAATTTCAACCTCACACAACTCATGGGCATATCTTTCATGAAACGTGTTTAAAATGCAACAACATCCAAAAACAATGATAATTGTAATTTTGCACCTCAACCCAAACTTGAAGACATCGTTATCCTTGGTGATGAATTGAAATCATCTTTACATCAACTTTCCTTATTTTCACCAAATTCAATACCAATTACATTAACAAAACAAACAATTGTTATAAACAAACATACATGTGCAAACAAAAAACAAAAAGAGGGTGGGGGGACAGTGAAAGTAAAATAGAGAGGAACAACATAATGTGACAAATTTGAATTTGATGTAGAGCAAAATATTATGAAGAAGATTAAGAGCGAAGTGATGTAGTAAATCAAGTTCAACCAAAACAATGCAAGCTTCCAACCAAAAAAATGGTGTGGAAGGTTACAAAATAGAAAATTTGAGCAAGATACATACATAATAACAAGTTCAAATGATTTGATGTAACACAACTATAGACCAAAAGCCAATCAATGTAAAGTGATTGCAACAAGATAGACCTAAACAAATAAATGCAAGGATTTTTTTTAAAAAATCATCAAGGAATAGAGAGATGCAAGGAAATCAAAAGTGGGAGAACTTGTGAAGGAAGGTGAAAAAGGAGGGAAATGATGTAGCATCAACTTGCCTCTCTTGGCGTTAATACAAAAGTGGTGCAAATTGTGAAAGCAATTGTGACATTAGTGCCAAAAGACACATATCATTACACAAAAAATGAGAACAAAAAGTAAACAAAAATTAAGTTCTCCATTTTTTTACTTATAAAAATAAAGTTTTAAATTGAATGCAACTAATTAAATGTTATTACAATTTTTATTTTCAACTTTAGACCTGTAGGTTTAACTGGAGCTTTAGGTGTATCTTGTATTTAACACAAAAGTTCAACATTGATTAATTCTCAAAAAGGTGAGTTGAAAAAATAAAATAATTTCTTTGCCATTGCATAACCAAATTGCCATTATGGATTCAAAAAATGAATGGGAACTTGTGTACTTATCTAATTGTTGAAATTTTGAAATATTCAAACTAAGGTTGTGAAACATATTTTCAGGAATAATTCAATATTTTTAAAAAAAATTATTATTAATGACATGTATGATATATGGCAACAATACATACGTGTGAACAATAGAGATCCTAGGAATTCATTGGTGTTTCCTTGACAAAAGGAATTCAAATTTAAATGATCCTAGGAATTCAATTCTCATAATCATATCCAAATTCAATTCAACACAAACACCATTCAAAGATTTCATGACATAAATACCATGAACATGAAAAGACACATGTTAATATTGTTGAATAGATATTAGTTAATTAGGCTTGAAATAAGGACATAAACAGACATACAACGTTATTTTTTATTATAAAAATTGCCAAATTTCTATGTTAAATTTTTGGAAAAATGGCTAACAATATAAAAGGATGCTTGATTTTCCTTTCTACATTCATATCTTTTTTTAAATGTTCCTAATGATAATCACCACTTTAACTACATCACAAAATTGTTTAAACAAAACAAAACAATAGAATTATCAAGCAATTAGACATCTCATGGATCTCATGAATCACACTTAAATGGCAAACTTGTCCACCATGCCCAATCAAGTCATGTCCTCTTTACTTACTTCACTTGATGACCTTACCTATATGCTACTTCACAAACTTGCCTATAGACCTTCATGCTAAGGATTATGTCCTAGTAGGGGTAGGCATTCCGCCCCCATAGTTTGAGACTAGCCTTGGCCCGTCTATAATGCCTCCTAGTTCATCACTAGGGTTGCCATAACCCCACCAGCCTTGCCATGGTGACACATTATGAGGCAGAATGTGCCCCTTAATTAGGGCATATTCTCTTTTTTCATTCGGAAAATAACTGAGAATGTTTATGGTTCCACTTAAGGTGCATTCACACTCGATGTTAAGTCAGTGTTAAATGAAAATCTAGGTGGCATCCTACGTGGCACTCAATGTTAAATGGCCCGATAGTTTAATGTTAAGTGAATGTTTAGCTTTTTAGCATAAAATTTTCATTCATAAGTTAAGTTTTAACTCCGAAATGACTAGCACGGTCTTAGGGGGGACTCAACACTAGAGTCCCTAACACCAAGTGTGAATGCACCATAATTAGTTGTGGATGAACTGCACTGTGATAGTCTCTCCTCAATTGCTCCATTGTTGGGCAGCTTGAGTTAGGTCCTCATGGGCACCATTGTCGGGCAGCTTGAGTTAGGTCCTCATGGGCACCATTGTCGGGCAGCTTGATTTAGGTCCTCATGGGCACCATTGTCGGGCAGCTTGATTTAGGTCCTCATGGGCACCATTGTCGGGCAGCTTGATTTGGGTGCTCATGATTTTTGTGCCCGATTTTGCCCCCATCAGAGTGTTGGGCCAATGCAATACAAAGAAGAAGAAGAAGAGAGAGACTTATACTATAATATCTAGGAGTGTAGCATGTGCCGTTGGCTCAAGTGTGAACACATCGAGAACCCAACGGATTTCTTTTCCTTCCAAACCCAATTTTGCCAATTTGTTTAAATTTCCAGCAATAAAATCCACTCAAAAATCAGTATCTTTCACACCTTAGCTCTGAAAATTGTGAATTAAAACTCCATTAAATCTCACTCGTACAAAGAAGAAGAAAGAGACTTAAGGTGCATTTACACTCGATGTTAGGGACTCTAGGGTAGAATCCCCTAACGCCATGCTAGCTATTTACGACTTAATCCTAGTTGCCATGAAAATTTTAGGTTAATCTAGCATTCACTTAACATTGAGCTATGGCCCATTTAACATTGGGTGCCACCTAGGATGCCACCTAGATTTTCATTTAACACTGACTTAGCATCAAGTGTGAAATGCACCATTATCTTATGATATCTATGATATGGGATTGTGGGGGGATCTTGGGTCTATGTCTCTTTTTTTTAAGTGCCAAGAATTTTTTACTTTTAAAAAAAAAAACTGGCTCCACCATCTTATTGATGTTGGTACAATAATGTCTAGAATGGCAATCATCTTGTTCCCATCTTCTTCACTTGTATCATTCCCATCTTGGGCCACACAAAAGTGCATTGGCCCATGGCCAGGTGTGTTTGTAGATCCTCCTTTTCTCTCTCTCTTTTTGGTGGCGGTGGGGAAATAGAGTTTCACCCTATCTTCACCCTATCTTCACCCTCTCTGTTTGAGCTGCTTTCACCCCCTATCCCCTCTTTCAATGGCATCTGCAATGTAAGAGCAGCTTTATAAAACCCTGCCAAAAACTCCATAAAAAGAAAGCACCCACCCATGCAAGGGAGAGAAAAATAAACAAAGCACAAGGACCAAAGTCCAGGCACCACCGAGGCAATTTTGTTAAATCTCAGTATGAAATGCTGAAACTCAGAATTTAATGCAGAGGGGTTCGAGAGTAATTATAGTCAGTTGTTGTAATATAGGTAGGAGCAGTGAAAATATATGTTGGTAGCAGTGGAGGCGCTTCGGGAAAAGGAAAGACAGGATGAAACTCAATTTACCACCAAAATTGGTAGAAAAAAACTAAGTTTGTGTTATAAGCCCTACGACGTAGCCTTAGTTGATGCATCCATCAAGTCTTAAATCACTCAAAAGAGACTATAAATGAGGAAAGATATGAGGCTGAAACTCAGAGAGTGGTCTAGAGCTAATTTTTTTCAAAAAGAATTGAAGCAAACTATCACTCATCCTCTTCCTCCTCTGTTCTCTCTTCTGCATTGCTCATTTATTTCTGATGTTGGAAGAACATTTGTAGCCCTTTCGTTTGTGCATCCAATGACCAAAAAAATCGCTCAATTTGATTCAAGGAATGAGTAAATTATTGAAAATTTTGTAGCCCTTTAGTTTGCGCATCCAATGACCCAAAAATTGCTCAATTTGATTAAAGGAATGAGTAAATTATTGAAAAGTGAAAATGCCCACTTTTGTGGCCATTTTTTTTTCTGAAATACCCAACCTCTTTTTTTTTTTCATTTTAATCCATCAAGTATCACTAGAAAAATGAGAATAATGAAATTAATTTTTAAAAAAATTAATGTGCCCAAGGAGCTTTACACTGGATAACACCCTCAGATCAGGATATTCCAGAAATAATGGCTATTTTTTATTTTTATATAAATTTTTCATTTCACTTTAGACACTTAAAACCCCTCAAAACTTGCTTCAATTCTCAAATTTGATTTTCAATTACTATTATTGGCAAAATTTCGCCATTAAAATAAATTCTGGCTTTGACTTGATTTTTCCTAAACCTAAGAGAAGGTTTTTAAATAGGAGGACTGATATTGTATAGGTAGGCTTTGTAAATAAGCCATTGAAGGTTCAAACCCCATTAAGTACAAAAATGGTAGGTTTATTTGTTTCTTAAATTTGGGAAGCAAGGTGGAGGAGAAATCACCTCAAAGGATTGAATTCTAGTTTTCTCATTCCTTTTTTCTTTTACCATAGCACAAGGGCAACTTCAAACACATGTTGGTTGAATAATTAATTAATTAATTAATTTTCAATATTCCATGTTTTTAAAAAAATCCTGAATATTCTAAAAGAATTTCTATCTTCATTCATGAATGTTTGTTCTTTACAAAAAAAAAGTCATTTTTTAAATTCAATAATTTTATAAATAATATCATTGAAGATGCCAAGATATATACTACTAAAGGATTCAACCTTTTTTATTTTCCCCCTCTTTTTGTGGTGAATGATTTTATGGGAAGAATTTACCTTCTTTTTTTTTTGGCCCCCCTTTCATTTTCTTTTGTGGTAAACGATTTGAAGTAATTATTTTTGTACATTTATGAAGAGGCCCAAGTCTCAAAAGGGGGACACTTGTTGAAAAGCCTTATTTTATGTACTACCATTTTAGCTTTGGAAGTCATCAGGTGTTAAATAATTATTTTATTTCTCAAAAAAATCCACTTCAATAGGGAAAATAATAATTTATTAAATTTCAGCAAAATAAATATAGGCAACTTCTTTGGTAGGTTCTTCTGAGCCTTTAACAGAATGAGAACTTTAAAATTAATTAATTTAAAAATAAATATTTTGTGGAAATGGGGGGAGAGATGACATTACACCAAATTATAGGATAAAGAAAATTATTGGATGCTTACTTTACAATGGTGGACTAACTCCCAAGGGGTTTCCATTATAAAAAAAATTAATTACCATGTATTTTATTTATATTTTTTAATTATTGGACATGCTAATTATTAACATGTTGCATTTAATAGTATTGGACATATTATTCATTTTTAAATATTTTTGGACATTCTATTTAACATAATATTAAATATGCTTTTGTAGCTCTAAAGTCTAGCTGGGTCAGGTCATCTTGTCCCTAAACTCTGGTTACTTTCAGACACCATACTAGGACCCATCCATGGTTGTCCACCTGACACAAAACCAAACCCAAAGCAAAAAAAAAAAAAAAAAAAAAAAAAAAAAA
>Ga0209611_10010884_pt1 | contig 13276 bp, 10 predicted proteins | sample S1TSphgellanicum_3_FD_187693 | JGI IMG/M metagenome (GOLD analysis project Ga0209611, IMG submission 187693) | Host-associated microbial communities from peat moss isolated from Minnesota, USA - S1T2_Fc - Sphagnum magellanicum MG (SPAdes) (version 2) | ecosystem: Host-associated > Plants > Peat... | reverse complement strand
CACGGGCAACACGGACACACAAGACTCACCACGGCCCGGACTTGGGGGAAGCCACCACCTTCCCCCTTATAGTATACTCTGCAGCTCTCCACGGAGGCTACATCCAAATGGCTATTTTTCCCGGGAGTGTGATGTGACTCCCGAGCTTTCTCTTGCCTTGACTCCCGGGCTTGCTCTTGCCTTAGCTCTCGGGCTTGCTCTTGCCTTAGCTCTCGGGCTTCCTCTTGCCTTAGCTCTCGGGCTTCCTCTTGGCCCGCAACCTTACAACCCCTTTGTCTTTGGTCCCAGGCCCAAAGCTAGGGTTGCAACACATTGTGTTAATGTGCTACAACCCCATGAAGTAATTAATCATGATCCATTTAGAAACAACTGCATTCATATTATGGTATATATATGGAATCTTATAAACAAATCTTATCAGAATGAAAATAGTACAATTATTTATACGGGATGTGTTAAAAAGGACCATGTTAAACCTAAGGTCTTGATGATGGTCAACAACTTATGGTGCAAAATAATTATTTTTGTTGTTGGTTAAACATTCAACTCTAAGACCTTGAGCATGACCAAGGGGACTCTAGAATTCAAGCACCTGGATATGTTGTAAGCATTGAACATTGTTGTGTAATGTACACATGTGCATATACCTTCATAATTCAATTTAACAAATTGACAACTTTCAAAGTAATGCACAAATGAACTGGATGCACTTTTAATGACAAGGGGATATAATCCAAGCAAATCTATAAGGAAAAAACACACGTATAAAAAAATTACAATCTCAACCAAAGAGATTTATTTTGCTTGTAAATTGAATACAAGCTCCATGACTCCTCAATTAGCATTCAACCATATTTCAGAAGCTCTTGAATGATTAACCAAACAACTTGAGCAAATACCAGCTTGAAATCTATCTATTGTATAATTTATAGGATTTTGCTTTTATGAAGAATGCGTATGATTTACACAAAAAATTAAAGAAGGGAGCTAAAAATATCATCTTCTATGATATTTGCTCAGTTCTTGAACTGAAAAATAAAACTATAGATTTAATAGTCCACAAACCCGATGACTGCAAGGACTAACCCTACAATATTGTTGTTACCAATCTGGTTTAAAGATAAAGTTCAACAAATAATGAAGGACAACGAGGACACAAGATTGCAAGTAATCTGTCAAGACCTAGTTCATATAAAGCTCATCATATAATGGGGACACAAGACAAGACAAGACAAGCTTGAATTGCCAATTTAGTTTAAACCAAGTTCCAAAACCAATGAGGACACAAGATTTACATTTTGGCATGAATATGGTTGCTACACCATATTTTGAACCAACTATAGATCCACAACCCTCACCATTTTTCTTACACACCTAAATTTTAACCTAAAATATTCATGTGCAATTTCTAAACTTGGAACTGAAGTAAAAAATTTAATGGGGAAAAGAATAAATAACTTATAGTCAAACATGTAATGATGTTCATAAGCTTAACTCTTGCAAAAGCTTTGGCGTCTTCAAATCTCATCACCAAGTTCTTTCAACGCATTTGCAAATGTTTAGTTCACTTTGATTCTTGTCAACATTTTATCTTGTAGTCTTTCCTATTTTTTCTTCAAACCTTATAACCTCCTTCACATGGTTCCAAACCAACTCATGAATGTCAATAATGAAATCCAAAAATTATTTATTACATTCAATGTTGAAAGACTCCAATGCAAATCTATCATGGCAACTTACTCTCAAAGAACAAAAAGATGCATGAAAGAAAACTCACCTGTTTGTTAGAGCAGATCAAACTGTGGTCCTTAGTGTTCTCCAAAACAAGCGTAGTTCCAAGTTTGATGTTCACAAATTTCATTGTGTAGAAGCTTAGTACATTGCTGGTTGTGGGCAAAACTCAACACAAGAAACTTTGACAATAGGTTTTCAAAGTTTCAAAGCTTACAACCACCAAGGAAACAAAGAAGCTTGAGAGGTTGTGCACATAACATGCAAAGGATAGTAAGACCTAGCGGGGTGTGTAAATGCATTCATAGAATAAATGCATATTTCTAGAATTTCATTAGCATTTTCAAGAATCAAATGACTATTAACATTTCATGATAAAATCCAATGACTATGATGTGAACAACACACAACTTGGATTTTGTACATTTATTACCATATTGAAGTAGACCTATAAGAAACATTGCTATGAACTACACAAAAGAGTACTCAAATGGGGATCTCAAGCAACATTATTTTGAGGTTTTTCAAAACACCAAATTGTCCATTGTACTTATGAATTGGTTTCAATGAATTCAAGGGTAATTTTTTGTGAAAAAATTCAACAAACCATGATTTAGTGATTGCAAAATTTTTGGTTGATTTGGTTACAAGATCAAGACACACCTTATTTTGTAAGGAATTACATCATTTTGTGTCAAAGTGGAAACTATTCATTTCAAATTGTGGATTTGACATTATCAAAATCTAACAACATGGTCTTATTAAAGACACTTTTAAGAACATTTCATCTTCAAACACCTAATTGATTTGATTAAGTTTTTATGTACTCCTTTGAATGGACAAGTTTTTAAAAACATGTTTTCTGACTAATTATCATTTTAAAAATAAAGATTTTATCACCATAATTTTTAGGTGATAGTATACATAGGGATATCTTATTTAATGGGAAAAAATGAATTTCATGAAAATATCAAGTTTAGTAGTGCTAACATTATGTGTCGTGTTAAGTTGTTTTTTGGCACATTCATTGATGAAAGTTAAGTACAATCAAAGTACACAATGATCATATTCAAATCTTTCAAAAAATTAGGATTAGGATGTTGTTTCCATGTAACTTATGATTCCATCAATAAAATTTCATTTGGTTATTAAATCATTTTAACATCAAGTACTTTGTTAACGATGGTATGGAAAATTGCCCTTTAGGACGGTACTTTGGAGCACTTAATCATGCTTTCACCCCAAGCTAAAAAGCTTTTAGAGTAGGCTCAAAATCACTATGAGAATCATGCCAATAAAACACAAAGGCATGTTGAGTTTGAGGTTGGGCAACACGTGTGGCCAAACATCCGAGATATTAAGATGCTTGATGGATTCACCCCATATTTCATTGCCAAGTACATGGGGCCTTATGAGATTTTGCATAAATCACATCCCAACATGTACACCCTAAAGTTGCTAGCTAATTTTGTGGCACATCCTACCTTAATGAGTTCAAGCAAGAAAGGGGTCATGAACTTGGAGTGAAGAGGACTTAGAAGAAAAAGAGAAACCCACTTCCATGCAACCTAAGTGTTGATGAGGACATCAACCTTTAAAGTGGGGGAGCACCCACAAAATTAACTACTCATTAAGCGAGGATTAAGGGTTTTTGTGAATGTGGTTGGCTGTGAAAAGGATAAGGTTCACAGGGAGGTAAAGGTTGGGATAGGGAAAGGAGTGGCAATCAATGGAAATGAACTTGGAGTTAAACTCAAATCGAAAAAATCTAAAGCTCAATCATGCAAGATCGGGGAGGTGATGCATGCGAATAAAATGGCATGTCCTTTAGTGGAGAAGTTAGATTTCTTGCACATGAACTTGCGACTCATGACCCACTTGGGTAGAGGGGATTTGGACCATAGAGCCTGGTCCAACACCATCTATTGGCACATTTACAACCCTTGTTTAATGTGGTGGTTGAAATTCTTAGGCTAAAACTTGAAGCAAATTTTGAAGATGAAAGAGGTGATGGTTGAATAAGGGGGATTTAACGGAAGATGTTAAGTGAGCGCATTGGGTGAAAACAAAAGACACTCAATAAAACCTCCTGCATTGAGAACACAAAAACACAATGTGAATGGGCTCTATCGATCAAGAAATAGTTAATCCAAAGGGGTCGAAAGAGAAAGAAAAAGGCAAAAATGCCAAGGGCGGTAATTTCAAAAAAATGTCAACGAGGATGTTGACATCTCCAAAGTTGGGGCGAGTGACATGCCCTTCTAAGTGGACCCTCATGTGGGGGCTTGTTTACCAGGACCCAAGTTTGGACCATTGCAAGGTGACCCTTGTGGTGACTTGGGTTACGAGTTTAAATATTGGGTTGGGTTTGACTTTTGGTTTGACATGCTCACAAGTCACATAGGTGCTAACGATTGAGGGTTTGAAAAGAAGGGGGCCCAAGGTGTTAGCCTCAATGCACTTACCCAACTCTTGACGTCTTCTCATATGCCAAGGTCCAGCACTTCGAAACTGCGCGACAGCACTTCCTCAACACTCTTCTAGCCTTTACTCAGGTCTCATAGCGTGAGCCCTCTCTTTAAAGGCCGCCCTCATGTAGGCAGAGCTTACCACAGGCATATACTTTAGATCAGGCACCCATAAAAAAAAACTAAGTCTTTGAACTAGACAAAAAATATAGTTAGGCTAGAAGACGGGAGATGGTAATCCCAGGCGACAAGGCCTTGAACCACTTGGGAAGTCTACAATGGGTAATAGTCCCACTTGTTTAGAGGTTGGGGGTTAGCCCAAAGTAACGAGGTAAGTTTGAATGCCGAAGCTTCACCAAAGTGCATGGTTTTCCATGCACCGATAGCGTAGGTGTTTAGGAGGCATGAAAATAGAATGAAACAATGGTGGAATGATGACAAGATGTATATGGGTGTGAAATGAAGTTGTAGACACACCTAGGTAGATTTGAAAAGAGACAAAGAAACAAGTTAAGTGTAGGTTATAAGAGAAGTAGCAAACTTATAAAATAGAGGATAAAAACATTAACAACTCTTAGAGAAATAATTTGATTGATAGGGAAAATTATTTAGGAGGTTGAAATAAATGACAAGCACTGCATCAAGATGCAACAAAATACTATGGCAACAATGGATGCATAGGTCTGCAAAAAAATCTCCATGTTCCTTTTGATTATGGTCATAGAAAGGAACTAGAGACATTCATTGCTTCCTAGGTATCTCATCCATAACCGATTCCTCTATGGAAATGGGTGGTGTGGTGTCACCCCATTGGCAGGGAGGTCTCAAATCACATCTTGTATCCACTGCATAATGGGTCAATTAGACAAGCGTAGGGGGTTCTGTAGACAACAACAACATCATTCATCCTAGATGTTTAAGTAGTCATTGGTTATGCGTTGGTGACATTAATTATGTCTTGTAACATGGTTCAAGTAGTTCAGTTACCAAAAAAAAAACTTTTCATTGCCCCGGTTCATTTTTTTTTCGTAATCAAGCTGTTCTCATCGGTTAAATAGTCCAAATTGAGAACATACAAATAATTTTAATTGTCAGTTTGACATTCCCTAAGTTTCATGAACCTTTTGTTCAGGGGGTTTTTGTGAAGAAAGTTTTGTGTAGGATAAGGATTGAGAATGGGGTCATTTTGGGAATGAGAGGGCCTACGATGGGGTGGGAGCCAAGATCAAGACCTAATGAATTCCCAGAACTACCCCCTTTGAGGTCCTTATTTAACATAAAAAATTGTAAAAGGATTTGATTTTGTTTGAGGAGGAGAGGAGGCGTTTTTCATTTGAGGTGCCTCCTATGTTGTGGTAGAAATATTCTACCAATTTTTGACTTAATACATAAGAAACTTGGTATTAATTAATTGGATTTTGCAGGAGTGTCATATCCATCCTTTTGTCATGTGAACTTTATTGACCATAAACAAATAGAAGGTTCGATGGAATCCTATTTTATTTATGGTGCATTCACACTTGATGTTAAGTTAACATTAAATGAAAATCTATGTGACATCCTAGGTGGCACCCAATGTTAAATGGGTGATGATTTAATGTTAAGTGAATGTTAGATTAACATAAAATTTTCATCATACTAAGTTTAAGACCTAAATTGTTAGCCTAGTGTTTGGGGACTCAACACTAGCATTTCTAACACCAAGTGTGAACACACCTTTAGACCACAAAAAATACACGGCCACAGTGCAAATTAGGTTAAAAATAAAGATTTGACTTTGGAAAATGGTTGTATGAAATTGTTGCATACCTTGGTCCCCCACCTTATCATGTTAGAACATATATTCTTTGTTGGATAGTTTTTTTGACCTTTATGCCCTGTTATTCAGAGATCATATCTAATATTAAGAGTTTGCTTCAATTTGGTACCATTCTTGTAGCCCACACTGAAATAATGCTTTACCTTTAGATAATTCAATCAACTACTACATTTCAATGCATTTTGGGATAACTAGCTAGCTCTGAGTTCGAATGGCATTTCACCCCTAACCACAATTCATCTTTTAATTTTTCAACATCAATCAATTCAAACTTCCATTTAGTTTCACCCGAACTACATCCTGGTCATGGATAGATCACCTAGAGTCGAGTCCATAAGTAGTGACAATTGCCTTAGGAAAACTAGCTTACGCTACAGCTTCGATGGGTCCCTTTAACTAGGCCACTACCTATAAGTTGTTGACTCATTTTTCAATAGGCACATGGTCAGAGATTTGATTATCCCATTACTTGGGAGCTTATAGTTTCATGTTTTATTTCATTCCTTAATGGGGGTTCTTTTCACCTTTCCTTCATGACCCAACTTCACTATTGGTCATCTAGGAGTATTTAGCCTCGTAAGGTGGTCCTTGTTGATTCAGACAAGATTCCACGTGTCCCATGCTACTCGGGTTAAAGCATAAGCTAGTGATGTTTTCGCCTACTGGACTTTCACCATCTGGAGTGTAGGAATCAACCGCTTCACCTAGCAACACAACACTTATATTGCTTTCCCATAACCTCATTTCCATGGTTTAGGCTATTCCCATTTTGCTCATCGTTAATATGAAAATAGCTTTTGCTTTCTTTTCCTTTGGCTACTAAGATGTTTCAGTTTGTCAAGTTGTCTTTTGTTTGTTTATGAATTTAAAAACAGTTGAAAAGGTTAACCCATTCAGGAATCTTCAGATCTATGCTTATTTTCAGCTCCTTAAAGCATTTTGTCACTTGCTATGCCCTTTTTCATCTCTGGGTGCCTAGGTATCCATCATAAGCCCTTCTTCATTTGAACCTCATCGTTAAAGGCTATACCATCCTAAGGTGTTAAATAAAAAGATCTTATCAATGTCCATAAATAAAAAATCATAGATCAACTTGCCTATATGAAGCCACCTATATATATAAATCAAGTATATATATAGATCAACTTGCCTATTATCATACTTATTTCATGCTATCACATGTATGTTGTTGTATTGACTTAGATTATAGGTTGGAGATAAGCAAACTCGAATTGCTGACATCCGCCATAGGGTAAGCCACCATCTTTTACGCCATTCTAATTGATTCCACCATAGAGGCCAATGATAGACAATACCTCCCCCTTGAACACAACTTACAACTCTAATTGTATTATGTTACCTAAAGAACAACTTTTGTTAGAAGGTGTTAGTTGAGTTGGAATCCAATTTTAAGAACTTTCGTAGTTTGGAATTGTTTAGTTATAGAAGAATTCAAAACTCTTCTTCTTTTTCACCTAACTTTTTAGTCTTGCCCCTCTCTTACCCTTAGCTAACCGAAGTGAACAGCTAGTTCAACTTCTTGAATCAAGTTCTATGGTCGGTCTATGACCCTTGGGTGCTTTCGGCATCCTTGGGGCGATCTCATAGCTCCTATGGGGTTGGTCCATGGCTCATTTCTCTTGTCATATTGTGCTTGAAGGGTTAAAGAGATTAAAAAATCCCATTACACCGATCTTGGGGTTGGTGATTGAGAAGGTTGAAGACCAATGAATTTGTTGAGAGTCATTTGCACCAAACATTCTTATGACTCGATAGATCTCCTAAGCCTTCCAGATAGTTTTGATAAAATCTGGCTTCCTTTCCTTAGTGGACCTCTAGATAGGAAATATTAATTGTTGTTCACTTTGGACCTCCAAGAAAAGTAGGAAAAGGCTCAAATGGTATGATCCTTTTGTCACCCTAGAATGAAAAATCTTCATGGGCGATCTTGTAGTTTTCGGTTTGTGAAAATGTGTTATTTAAGTGTTCCATTTTCCACGTCTAAGTTGAACTTCAACTCGTGCTTGAAAGGTAGCCATCCATATACTAATAAGGAATATATGGATTTTTGGAAAGGGAGGAGCCTCAGATGACTAGCCCCCCTTGGACCACCCACACCCCATGAGTCAATGGCAAGTTGAATTTCCATTAGATCTCATTTGAATTGTTGCCCCAACCATCTTCCTGAAAAATAATTGAAGTTTCAAAGCCTAATTGAAATAGGAGGAGTACGCCATGTTAAGGTGCCTTGAATGATCAACATCTTTGGGTCAGGCGTTGATGAACATATTGAACTATTTATGTGGTTGAAAACCTCCACAACCCAAGCACAACCACGTAATTATCAGGGGTGTGTTCTACCACTGAGTTAATAGTCATGATGCATGCTTCCTTGGTTGTGAGACCTACAACAATACCAAGGGTGAAGGAACACCCGTCCCTAACTTTTATCGTTTAAGAAGAACGATGAGATAAATGGGCTCCTATTAGCTTGTTCTGACATGGGGTAATAAGCTCACGGACTTAATTTTATTCCACTTTTCACTCTCAAGAAAAGAAAAAAGGAAAATTTCCATTTTCGAGCTTTGTTCAAATGATGTGGCTCGCTTTTTTTTCAGGTGTCAAGTTAGGTGTTAAGCAACATAAAACCAAAAGGCCCAACAAGCATTAGCTTTCCCTAAAAAGGAGGTGATTCAGCTGCACCTTCTAGTACAGCTACCTTGTTATGACTTCATTCCAATCATTAGCCTTGCCTTCGGCATCCCCCTCCTTACGGTTAGGGTAATGACTTCAAGCATGGCCAACTCCCATACTGTGATGGGCGATGTGTACAAGGCCTGGGAACGAATTCACCGCTGTATGGCTGACCTATGATTACTAATGATTCCGGCTTCATGTAGGTGAGTTACAGCTTGCAATCCAAATTGAGGTTGGGTTTTTGAGGTTAGCTTGCCCTCACAAGGTTGCGACCCTTTGTCCTAGCCATTGTAGCACGTGTGTCGCCCAATGCATAAGGGGCATGTTGACTTGATGTCATCCTCACCTTCCTTTGGCTTATCACGGCAGTCTGTTTAGGGTTCCAAACTTAAATGATGGCAACCTAGAGAGGAAATGTGGCGTGGCAAAAGGATTTAGGGTTTAACCCCTAAATGTTAGGTGGGCCCAAATTTTCCAGTGTTATTTTGTCATTATCTGCCGTTGAAACCAGTAGCAATTCAAAGTCTGAGAACAAGGAGTTAGTTAGGTCGAGTGACAGAGCTGCTCCTTATAGCCTCCCCCAATGTCAGGGTTGTACCACACTTGAGGACACAACACTCAAATTAAGGAAGGCCCTTGGGAGCAGACCTTCCCCTAGCATAAAGTACCAAAGTTTTTAAAAATTTGAACACCAGAAGGTTTGCATTCAAATGGTTTGAATGCCCCCGCGGTTGACGAAGGCATCTTCTGTGCAAGGGTTCCAATTTTTTTTACTTAAAAAAGAAGCCTTGGAGTGCTTTTTGTTTAGGGTAAAACCCCGAGGTGGGGGGGGTGGACATTCCCAAAATAAGGGTCCTAAGGTAAAGTGTTAGCTAAGTCATGCCTTGCATTTTGGGAATGTTTGTTACCTATTGGCTTTAGCCATCTTAAAGCATCAAGAGGATGTTATCATGAATCTAAAAATTTAGAGATCACTAGGCATACAAAGGGAAGGGTTATTATACAGACTTCTTAAGCCTGGAGATGATCATACACCTATAAGTAGGTATAATACCCCTCCTCTTTTTTAGAGGGATCTTCAGATATATAAGTTGCCCTCCAAACAAACTGAAAATTTCTCAATACTTTTTATGATTTTATTGGCCTTGCCTAGCAAGGCAAGGATATTGTGTTTAGATTCATTATAGTAGCTTAAGGGATTTTGGCCCCTAGGTAATAGGTCTATTTTTATATGAGGATTTTTGAAAGACTATATTTTGGCTTGTGTTGAAACTTAGATTAGTTATAGAGTTATAATATCTCAAAGGATTTTGGCTTCTTTTAGAGGATTTTTTGAAGATTATATTTTTGCATGGTGAGATATTTTAGTTCTCATAATTCTTCTTTTGCCTTAAGATACCTTTTAATGTAAATGGCAAGGCCACAGTGGGACACACCCCTTGTTTTACTTTCTCAAAACGTGACGACACTCATAGTTGTGAGCATTGTGCTTTCTCCATTTGGATGGCAGATTGATTGACTCTTGAAATGAACTTGACACTTACACGTTTGGAATTCATTTTCTTTGTTACCTTTCTTGCTAATGTCAATGGTGTGGACTTTGGAGAACATGCAGCCAACGGTGGACAAGTCAATCAAGTTGAAGAAGGTTAGAGCTGATATGGAGGCAAAAGTTGTGTGGGTGCTAGTAAGCAGAAAGACATTGAGCATCAATTCAAAGGTCTTATCCATATCTATCTATATTTAGATAATTTTTCATTTTGAGCACCATATATATTTCGATTGGCTATGTAAAGCTTCCACTATGCATCATGTTTTTATCTACATATTAAGGAAGGTAGTTTGTTTGTTTTGTTTGTCACTTTGAGATCTCAAACTATGGTAACCCCCACCCACTCTTGGTACCATTGGAAAGCCCTCAGTGAGTAAGGGTGCAATTGGGTGGTTTGGCAATATTTAGATTTATGTGCATGTGTTATTAAATATTGATTTTTTTTTTGCTGAGAATTCAATAAAATAAAAATTAAGCTTTTTAGGGAAATTGGGGCAAGCGCTTGGTGTTGCTAGAAAGCCCTTGATGAATGAGATTTCTTGAAGGTAATTTTGTAATTTTTAGATGTAAGATGGGGGAGATATTGAATTTTGAGTATTTTTTCATAAAAATTATTAAATTTTCATCATTTATTAATTATTATTATTCCATAATTTGGCTCTATCATTAGGGCCATGTTCACACTTGGAACAATTACATAATGAGTTCACACTTGAGCCAATGACACAATGGCCTTACTTGTGGAAGGTTTTTGAAAGTTATAATTCTACTATTGTATAACATGGAGCATCTAAAGTCAAATAATGGTGTTAGATATTTATTGCAGAATAATTTTTTTTATAGAACTTATTTTAGTTTGGACACAATGAAGTGTGCGCAAGGTTTTAGTTTCTTTGCAGAATGAGGGGTTATCTTGCGGGATTGGCTCTAGAGTTTCAGTTTTTGTGTCATGAAATCCTAAAACATGATACAGATTAGAAGGCACAATTAATAATATATATTTTTCTTGTTTATGTGTGTCATTTTGGGCTTGGAGTATTCTGTTTCAATGTTGCTGGTGGGATTTATTTGGTAATCAATCTAGTTTACTGTGCTACTCCAATGGTTGTTTGTTTTTGCATTGGAGTTGAAGTATGGAGTGAGAGTTGTAACAAAATAAATAGCTTGGTTTGCTCAGATAGATTTGGAGACAATTTTGATGATTTTTGTGGTGATCATCCCGTGGGAAATTGAATCCTAGTTGGGGCCTGAACCCATGGGTGTTGAAAATCTTTTGTAATTGTTGACTTTGTGGATTTGAATATGATGAGTGCTGATTTATTAACACACAACACTAGGTCTAGGGACATGGTATGCTGAATTGATGAGTGGTGTGCTTGATCATTCAATATATGAAAATTTTAGTTTGTTTAATGTTCTTGAATGTGAAAGGTCTATATTACCAAAATATCAGTGTTGTTCAATTCTTGATTTCAAAAGGAACCTTCAGTTGAGGTTCTAACTTTAGTTGTTTTTTTACGGAACCCTCCGGTTTGGTCATGAGACTGATTCTTTGGGTTTCTAAAACTTTTGGTTTTGATCATTTTCACAAAGATTTAAAAGTTGGTACGATTTTGGACAAGGTTCAATTTCATCTCCATTACACACAACTAAATAAAAAATAATAATTGTATTAATTATGCACAATTAATCAAATGCAACTTGTCTAAAAGGTAGGGTTAAGGTTTTATAGGTTTAATAAAATTGTACTTATGTATTTAAAGAACTTTGAACTTTCAAAAATGAGGCAACACTCTAATTCAAGTTGTTATTTAATTTTGAAAATAGGTTGGATTCCTTGATTAGATTTTAATGTCAAATATTTTTACATGGAAAAATGCTTATTTTTTAATTTGTGGTGTAGACTATGTGAAGTGAGGAAAATGTAAACTTAAGATGGATGCACCAAAAAAAAAAGATCTTCTTAGTGGTGCCAAATGAGGAATGGGAATTTAAAGGACTAAGGGATACTAAGGATTGTGTTGCTAAAAACTTTTCAATGACCAGTAGGTTCAAATCTAGGACATTGACCCCATAGAAATAGAGGGGACAAAAATGGGTGATGATCATAGCAGGAAAAACAAGGTGGCACTTATTAGAATTGCTGACGTGACGAGAGGCCCAAAAAAGTGCGCTACCTAGTGTTCTTGGGCAAAGTAGGCTCCTTAGAATCTGACCCAATACATACATGTAGGAGGGGACTCCGCCTTTCCTTTACAATTACACTAGGTAGAAAGATGTTGAGAGTGGCCAAACCAAGGGTGAACATTGTGAAAAAAAAATGATCTGAATTATGACCGTCCTCCCTCAAGCTTAGGTGGGCTAACAACACATGGAGCGAAATGTGTTGCAAGAAAGAAATGGAGAAGAATCCATCATGCATCAGTTTTGGGAGTGTAGATATGCACAACGCACAATGGCCCTCAGATTACACAAAGACTATTGTGGGTGAGTTGCTCAATAGGACTAAGCCATTTCGGCTTGCTTCTCCAATGCAATGGAAGCATGCTATTTTCATTGCTAGGGTTCCAAGGTGCCTTCATCATGTGAAAAAAATTGGTCTTTCTTTAGAGGCATCACTTTATGGTCTATTTGGATTGAATGTAACAAATTGATCTTTAACAATGTGAGATGGGATGGTTGTAGGATCCAGAAAGCCATTTGGGATGCTGGGCTTGTTTATGGTAGGGTTGCTTGGAGATGGCGTGTCAAAAAGATAAGCCAATCCCCAACTTTTGAGCAGAAAATCAAGGAAAACTTTGATAGGGTTGGGGAAGAAATCATGTTATTTGTATGAGGGAAGGCAGGTTCATTAGATGGTGCTATGACGGCCCCTGTAAGAGCTTCATTAGTTAGGTTTCTTTGAGCTCTTAATGGTGCTCCCCTATGGTGGGGTCCTTTGTGGGCCTTTGTTCTTGGCGATGAATTTCTTCATTTGTGCCAAAAAAAAAAAAAAAAAAAACTTTTTCA
>Ga0209611_10010883_pt1 | contig 13277 bp, 4 predicted proteins | sample S1TSphgellanicum_3_FD_187693 | JGI IMG/M metagenome (GOLD analysis project Ga0209611, IMG submission 187693) | Host-associated microbial communities from peat moss isolated from Minnesota, USA - S1T2_Fc - Sphagnum magellanicum MG (SPAdes) (version 2) | ecosystem: Host-associated > Plants > Peat... | reverse complement strand
CATAATTTGGATTAAGAACAAGTAGTTTTGCAATTTGAATTTTGGTTAAAACTAGTTGTGGGTTGTTCATCACCACCATGTGGCATTTGGAGGATCCACAAGCTTCAAGGTACCTGCATTGTCCACAAATGAGGTGGACCTAATAGATGCAGATGGTGAACATCAATAGCAGAATGATTAGGAATCTTATGAACTTTGGTATGCACAAAAGAGAAAAGTAGACAACACATGAGAACGAGTGAAACAACATAGGATGCAAAAAACAGTTCACCAACTTGAAGTGTAAGCTAAAGATGCACATGTCTTGTCTAAAGAGGTTTTGGGTTCTAATCCACCTTGTTTTAATGGGAGGCAATCACAAAAAATCACTACTACCATTTCAAGAAAATCAACATTGTTGGTTATTGAATAAACCAAAAATTTGGATCAAGATGCATAGCAAACTACCATTGAAAAATTGATTGCCCGTCCATTGACTAATGACATGCTTCTTCCATATATTGTAGATTTGACATTATTGAAGCAAAACCATGAGGTGTTTTCAAGTATGAAAGCAGGGATTACAGATCATTTAATCGAACAACAAAAGTCCCAAATAGTTGTTGATAAGGACATTGTTTATATGTTGGCATTTAGCTTGATTGTTAATAGCAAGAGGGGCATTGCAAAAGTTCTTGGGGTGGATAAGCGCAACAATAAAAAGGCCTTGGATAGACGGGTGTAGCTAGATACTGCAAATGATGCTTTTTGGGTTCAACAGATGGTCTGATTCCTTGGCTCAAGCCATGAAAGATTTGGTGGTACAGTTTTGGACAATCCAAACCACAATTTCTCTTGATTAGAAAATTGTTGTCAAACGTTGCATTGATGTAAAACTTTATGAAAAGCATGCAACCCACTACCTACAAGTTTCATAAATAAGTTCCATGATTGTTGGAACTTTCCTCCTTCATAGTATTTGAAAATGGCATATCAATGTTTTTTTCTATGTGTATAGGTAATTGGTTATTAGGGGCATGCTTGAATTGCAGTCTTATTCACATGTGTGCATTTGACTTGAGTTCATGATGTTTTTAGGTTACAATGAAGTAGTTATGTTTAAACTAATGCATGTTTGCTACTTGTTCCACCTAAGCAAAGGTTTGGTTCAAAAGTTATGGTTCCCAGTACTGTTCTCTAAATATTTTAGCCAAAGTAGCACAAATCTAATATAAAATTGTTTAGGGATAGTAGTGTCTACTAAGAACATTGTTGTACATAGGACTTTAGTGCTTAGTAGTAATAGTCTTTGCTAACAAAATGATGCATAGGATTACCTTATTTAAGGGTAGTAAATTTTGCTATTATTAAAAATTGTTAAGGACTCCATTTCTAAGGGTTAGTGAGGTTTGCTTTAAAAACCTAAAAAAGATTCCATTGCTAAAGGTTAACAAAGTTTGCTAAAAATGAAATATTACAAGTTCCATTATTAAAGGTTAGCAAGGTCTGCTAAAACTTGATTATTAAGGACTTTATTGTTTAGGGTTGGCAAGGAATATTGCTAAAAATATATTTGTTAAGGACTCCATTGCTTAGAAGTAACAAGGTGTATTATAATCATGACTCTTACGGATCTCAATATTCAGTGGATACCAAGGTTTGTTAACATCGTGATTGAACTAAAGACTCATGATGCAACAAAGGGGATCCATTGCTTAATTAATGAAGGTGTGGTTTGGAGGTTATTTGAGGTCTATTAATCCCTTTACATTTGTGCTTACTACTTATGTTGCCAACTAGAGGCTATAGCTTGTGTTCTATTAAAGCCCTTTCATTTGTGCTTACTAGTTGTACTTGAATTTTATTAATTCTTTTACATTTGTGTTTATTATAGGTAGTAGCCAGTTAGTCCAAAGGGAGTGTTGAAAATTCCATTGTTTATTACTGCAACTTCTTTATAAGCTCATTTATATGTTCATGTTACTTTCAATCTATTCATGAATGTTTGTTCAAGTTGTTAATACTACATTCAAATTGTTGATGTACTTGGCATGTGTGTAGCTAGATTTTTCCATAGCCTTCAAAGCTTCTTATCTTGAAGTTCCTATCATGCTCACATTGTTCCAAAGCCTAAAACCATGGTTTATTTGTTGATTGAAGTAGTGGAACACTTGCTACAATTGTTATCACACTGAATTGAAACAGCTCATGTTTGTTGTTAATGATATGTGAACCATGGGGGAGGGCATTCATGATACATGTGAAAGCACATGTGCTAAAGTATGCCACGCACAAACTGATATTGTAGGCCCTTCAACAATTAGGTGTAGTGTTGCAAACTATTCAATCTTCCATGGCTTAATTACAAATGTGGACATCAATATTGTGTCCAAAACTTGTTTTGTCTCTGTTTCATGCCAAAGCTTGCCTTGAAGGTGATTATCAAAATTGTGGAATCATAACTTTCAAAGTTTCTCTAAAAAAGTTCCAATCTTATAAACTAATTTAGTGGAAGAGTATTGGTTATAAGGTGGTTGGGCATATAGATGATAGGAGGGACAAGAAGGTTCAAAAACTGGAATATTATGAAATCCAACCTGGAAAATTGCTCGAGTAGTTCAACCCACGTCTCAAGGAATTTGTGCTTCACAACTATCTCTAGATGGCAAGACCTACTTAAGGTTCCATCTTGATCCACTAAGTTTTATTCGCATTTTCCTTCTTCTCAACTTTTGTTGAAGTTTTTTTTTAATGTTGTAGACTTTCCTAATTTGTGCAAATTTTTTTGCTAGGGACCCCGATACGAGCTCTTCAGGCATTGGGAAATTTGTCTTTTTTTCACCATCCAATGAGTTTGTGAACAACTCTATTGATGTTCGGAATGAGGACATGTTGTGTAATTGGACAAATAGGGCATCTATGTCTATATCCAAGACCAGTAGACCCTTTAGGGCCATAAAGGAAATGCATCATTTTATTATTTACGCCTTGATTAATGTTTGCTCCAAGATAGGATCCTTTGTTGTGGATTTATTTACATCCACGAGTATGTGTTCCTTCTCAAAAAATTCATTCACAATCTCTACATCAAAAAAATTATCTGACCATCTTTCACCTTACAAGCAACACAATCAGGGCCTACCAAAGCCTTAGGCACCATCCTATATTTGGAGTTAGATATGGAGGTTTTTATGAAGGTGTTGGAACTTCTTGTTGAAGTGGCCACACCCAAGGTTGACACTAAGCATGTTCACAGCTTCGATATTGACTTTCTTGTCAAGAAACGTTCTAGGAGGTTCCTTAACTATGAGTAAGTTGTCCACTTACATTAATATTATGCATTCCTTCAGTTCTTTCTGTTGTATGTTTCACACTTGCCTTTATCTTCATTTGCAAAGTGTCATTTCCACCAAGGAGCTTCCTTTCATTTAGGAAGGATGAGATGCTTTAGGATCCTACCATTTCTTTTGTGCTACCATCATATGCCAAGGCTCAAGCCTTGGCTTTGGAGTCCTTGGCTTCTCTTCCTTCACAAATTGTTTCCTGAGGTTACCATCCAAGAGTTATAACTTTCATCGATGATGAAGCATTAGAAGATGTTTAGGATTTGTTTTTGAGCTTGGGGGTGGATCACCAGGTTTTTGAACTCATTGGGTGGTCCTAAGGTTGGGTGGAGAACTCTAATGATGTTTTTATGTTTTGCTTTCAACTTTCCTTTTATGTATGTTTCACTCAAAGTTCTTTTTAAGTCACCTTTCTAAAACACTTGTAAGGCAAATGCATACTATGGTGGATAAAAAATGACCATGAAAAAAGTCCATTTTTACATAGTTTTTGGTATTTTCATCACCTTTAAAATGATTTTTTGATTAAAAATGATTTTTTTACAATAACTATGTGTTGTACATTTTTTATAATATATTTTAAAGCACTTTCAATGAGAATACTTGAATCAAATTCAAACATATTATATTGAAAAATACTTTATTCGAATATGTGATTCTAACTTTCCAAAAAAGTATTCAAATGCCCACTTTCATTTATAATGGCATCCTTAATAAGAATGTTAATCTTCATTTTGATCATACAACTTGTGATAGAATACCATTATACAAATAATTTGATAACCCAAGATCTATGAATTTATTTACGAACTAAATAAGGATTGTGACTAAATTTAACAAACAAGTTTAAAAGTCCCCCCTAAACCAAAATATGGACATATGGTTTTCTTGTTTTAATATGTTATCCCTATGATAATATGATCCTTTTTTACAATTCTTTTATAAAAAATGAACTTAGGAAACATTATGTAGTTAAAGGGTCTAAATTTTTTGCATCATGATGCAAAAAAAGGGACACTGTAATATGCATTTACCATGTTGTGTCTGTGTTGAAGCTTGTACATATCACAATGTTTGATGCGCCCCCAAGTTCCTTGTTAGACCCAAAAGGGTCCAACTATGTTAAAGAGCAGAAATAGTTGGAATTTGGTGTCGCTCCTAACTCCCAACACTAAAGGGGGGGTAAAGAGGGGTGTGCTGAAAGTTCCGAGATTAGACTAGGACGAGGGACAAACTATTTAGTTACTCGGTCTTGTATCCAAAACCAACCAACAAGTTGGTTAGTTCACATTCGGAACACTCTCGGTGTTAGAACAAGCCATGGGCAACCCTGGACTCACTTGACTCACCATGGCCTGGATTCAGGGGAAGCCACCACCTTTCCCCATATAATATTCTCTGTGCCTCTCCGCCGCATTTGCATCCGAATGGCACTTTTTCCCGGGACTCCCAAAGTGGAGTTTCGAAATTGTCTTGGTTTGAACTCTCGGGATTTTGAGCATTCATAACTTCTCGTTTCAACCTCTGATTGGGATGAGGTCTGAATCAAACTTGTAGTTCTCCTTGAGAGCTTTCCAATGGTATAAAAAACACCTCAATGAGAGGTGTCTTGACCCTTACAATCAAGTTTTGAGTTTTCGGGAGTCCTAGAGGACTCCCAAGTCCCATTTTCGGGAGTGTGAGTGGCGACCTCACACTTCCCTCAAAGTGGGGTTGCGACAATGTTGGAAAAAAAATTGGTAAACAAGATTGACAATATAATGCTATCTATTGGAATGCCCTCTCCAATTTAAATCCTAGTTTTGGGATTAGTTGTATATTCTACCCATGCAATTCCATGTTCTTTGGGTGTTTTTTGTTTTTGCATAGGTTTCCACATTAAATAATCTAGGTTGTAAGAATGACCTCTACCTTGTAATGATTAAAGCACACATCAAGGAAAACCCAAAGTTTCATAAATTGTCTCCATAGAAAACAATTTCTTCTTTGAGAGAAAATTTAAAATTTATTACTTCTTTGGAAGATAATTTAATATGTCATTGCTTTCAAAATGATTTCAAACTTTATATGATTCTTGGGAATGTTCAATCAAGCCATCTTTTTCATCTGTGAAATTCTACAAGAGAATTGGGTTCTTTACAGTTGGAATTCCATATTGGCTTGTACACATTATATGGGTGCCAAATTTGGAGATTATATGTTTTCTTCCTTTTTCAGTGTTGGATTTATGTTTGAGAATATTTCTATCTAGAGTTCCATGTACATCTTTTTTAGAAACATATTTAACTTATAGTATTGGAGATTTTCAAAAATAACTTATGTTGATGTTGTTTATATCAAAATGGTTTTTGTTGGGATTTGATCAATCTTTTCAATTTTATTAATTTAACAACTTGATGTGTATTTATATAATTATTCCTATTGTCAATATTTCTAATGATTGTTGTGCCTTGTAGTGGGGAATTATACCTAATAATACTTAAATAATATATAACAATACATAACAATTTCCAATAAATTAGTTTATGGCTATTTGATAATGAATTTCAAATTTAAATAGTGAATAACCGCATCAGGAGATGGAATTAAAAATTTTATATATTTATTGTAGTTGAAATCAATCTTGTGTGGAGTGTGTTTTCCATTTATGAATGTAATTTTCATTATATTGAAGCCATTTCCCAATTGTTTTGTTTTCAAATGGCCATACATATTCCATCTTTCCTTCTATATCCTACATTGTGTTGGTGTTCAACATATTTCTATGGAATTTGATGTCAACTGTTTTATTTAAAGTATGTTTCATACAATGAATAAAATTTCCATCTAGCTTAATTTAGATACAAAATTCCAAGATTGTAGAGGGGAAAAAATAATTCAATTTTTAGTTGGATTTGTTAGTTCATTTGATTTTCTTACAAATTACTTTCCTATGGTTTTTTTTTGGTTGTAGTTGTTCAAGCAAACATAACTTTCATTTGTCAACTCCTGAAAGAAAATTTTAAATGCATTATTCATCAAGCAGCCATGATCAAAGAACCAAACACAAAGACAAATACACATCTTGCATTAGCTTGTGTCTTTCATTTTAATAATGTTGGTTCATTTCAAGGTCTTGCAAATGATACTCTTATGGTTTTCTAATACTTTTTCATGGTTCTGAGATGTCATTGATATCAATGGTTTTGTTTGTGGTAATATTGAGGAGAACCTTTGACGCTTGGACTTGGTTTGTCATCCATTCCCTTGGATGATTCTACCACAACTTCATAGTTTTGTCATCGTTGTCATTTCAAGATCCTTGCATTCTTGGTGGAGTCTAAAGGCCTGCTCTCACTAGTGGCACCATTGCTTTTGTCTTTTTGGAATAAACACGTGTTAGTGATTCATACTTGTCTTCTTTGGGTCACTTTGGTTCTTTGGCCACTCTTTGTTGATGGTGATTTGAAGGGAATATTTATTTGGAAACACAAATCCCAATAAATAATTGGATTGCCTCGAGAGTCAGGTTTTGTAGTTCTAATTTATCAAGTGTGATGGCCATGGATTGTTTCTTGGAGGCTATAGTAAATTGTTCAGAAAGTCCTCATCAAACATACAAATCACCATCGCATAAATTTTGTAGTCATGCAAATGGTTCCTTACTACCCAATATCCAATTTGTATATGGTATTTTGCATTGATGGACTTCATTTCTTTCTTCTTGACAATAGGGTACAAGTTTAAGTCTTGAGGAGTTCAACAAGCCATGTTTGTTGTTTTTTTCAAAATGGAACAAAGCAATTGAGAGTGGAAAAATTGTGCAAAAAACTCATGGCACCGCAAAACAACAATTGATAATGTGTGCATGAAAATTCGTAGATTAAATACCCACCTCTCTAATAATTAGAATGTGGTTTGCATTGCATTATAATTATATCTTAACATGTGTAACAATGGCCACAGACCTAATACATTTAATGACAATAACAATTATATTTTACATGGAGAGTGACATTACTAGGTTGTAGATAAATATTCATAATAATGTACTTGTTAATTTTTCGCATTCTCTTCTTACATTATTACAGTGATGCCTTTAGTTACCTAACCTTTTGTAGGATACATCTACAAACTATGCATCAATTTTGCAATGTGTTTTAAAAATAACTACACAATAATGTTGTTAGAATGGTTGAAATATCTTTTGTTAAAAGATTTTTGTATTATGTAGATGATTATTATATTTGATCACTTGTGTTTTGCTAACAAGTTCATCCATGATAGGTGGCAAAATATTCTTCCACATCACCAAATATATCATCATATATTGTCAAATAATATTTCGTTGATGTCAACAAAATATTCTTGAAAAGATTCCCTTGGGCTCACTTGTTCATGCTCATGCTCACACTCACACGCACACACTCACGAAATAACATCCCTACAATGACCAAACTTGTGATTGAACAATTTCAAGAACCAAAACTATGATCAAATAGTTTTGGTCATTGACATTGTGGTGATGAAAACATTGGAAATTGAACAATTTTGGCCAATATTGTTGAAGTGGGAAAAAAATTTGTAACTGAAATCAATTTTCTAACCAAATCTGGTAGAAATTTATCTAAAGCAATGTTATTGAAATTGGTTTTATGTAATTGAAACCACATTTATTTCACCAAAAATGGATGTAAAGGTGGTTATGTTTAACACCAAAAATCTAAAGATGATTGGTTGGATTGTTAGTTAGGATTTTTTTTGATAAGGTTTGGAAGGTATATATTTAGGTAGATTTTTAGTTTTTTTTTTCCCTCTCAATATAGAAGACCTTATAAAATTTTTCAAGCCTAATTGTGGAGAAAGTTCAAACCTTTTGAGCTCTTTACCTTCTTTTTGAAGGAATCACTGTTTTTTGCTAGAATGAGGTTTCTCCACAAGGGTTTGTGTTTCCAAATATGTTCATTTCATGTGTGTGACTTCCCATGGTGAACTTACCTATTGTCACATGGGTTTTAGGTCTATGTTTTGACATCTAAGGTGGTTGTAGGTGTTTGCCCCCACTCCAAATCTAGTAATGTAATTCCCTTACTGAAAATTGAAATACTTTGGTAATCTATTTGATTTACCGATAGTTGAATTTCAGTGTTTTAAAGATCACCTTTCTTGGATAAAAATTATTAAATTTTTTGTTTCATTTACAAACCCAATTATTTATGTAGTGGCCTTAAACTACAACTACAATAATCAAATTTGGTTTTGGTTGCCAAGTGTCCAAGTGGCAAATCGGGTGATTTTTCTTTGTCCATGAAGGTATTGTTTGTTAATCAACGTGTTTGGATAGATGTTGAAATGACAATTGATGCAAAATGAGCATGTCACATCATTTGTAACAATGCTAATACCTAATTATTGACATTCAACAACCATTAATAGAAAATGGCCATTTTTCAATTGGTCCATGTGATTAATTTTTAATTGCAAGTAACATTTGCGACTAAAATCTTAATAGTCGTGTTGGACAAGTTGCATGTGACACAAGTTGCACGCAACACTAAAGTCTAATCACAAACAATAAAGAATTTTAAATGAAAAAAAACTAATGAAATACACTTTCATCCTTTGACTAACCATATACATATTATCGCTTGCGACTAGGATTTATTTTTTTGGGTGAATAATGGGAGCAAATGATGTGTTGCCAAGTGTCTCAACTTTTAATATAAGATGTTTAATTTTTATGCTTGGATGTTTTTAGATTGTGACACATGGTGTAATAAAAATTTGCCACATGACATATTAATTGAAATGACCCAAAATAAATTTAAAATAATATTTGGGTATGTAGGTTGAACTAGGTAAGTAGGTAGGTAGGATTTACATACTTGTTTATTTAACCTAGACACCTATTTAGGTATCATCTATTTAGACTAAATATTTATTTAGGTAGGTAGGTAGGTAGGTAAGTTAGGAAGATAGTTAAGTTAGACGTAAGTACATGAACATTTATATTTTTATTTTGGGTTAGGTCTTTTTTATTGGTTCATCCCATATGCCCATGGTTTTTATTATGAAAATGTAAGACAAAACACCTTGTTTATATATTTTTCAAAATGAGAATGAAATCCAAAACATATGCCCAATAAAATTTTGATTGCAAATAGTTTGCAACTAAACATTTTTAGTGATAAAGTATTTACAACAAAAAAATTATTGGGTTTCTTCACATATTTTTATCCTCAATTTAATTTTTGTAAATTACATAATTAACTAAAATAAAATAAAATAAATGAATAAATGAATGAATGAATTAATAAACTTGCTAATTCATTAATTAATTAATAAACTAGTCAACTAATTAATTGACTTTAGTAATAATTATCAAAAATTTTAAATTATAGAACTATATAATTAACAATCTAATAATCTTATTAGTCATTATGACATTAAATTTATTAGTTAAATATATAGTAATAAATATTTAACTAGATATTAACTATAATGATCTATCAACTGATTTATTTAACTAGTAATTGGCTAATATTTAAATAACTAACTAATTATTAATAACTTATGAAATAATAGTTCATCAAAAAAATGAATTAATACCTGAAATATTGATTAAATAAAAATTATTAACTATTTCAGTATATATTAGAATTCAATGATATTTAGTAATTGATTATTGATAATAATAAAAATAATAATAATGTAATTTGTAACTAGCCTAGGTTGACTATTTTATTATCATTATATACATTATTATATCACTTGTTTTTATGGCTATTATGATCTATTTTTAAAAATATTTAAAGTTTAGTAAATAAAAGAATTAAAATTTAAGAGGTTTATTAGTCCTTTGAAAGGAAGTTCAGTAATTGGTATAAATGAATACATGAATATTAAAACTTAGTTTGGTTCACATCCTTGACATTGTATCACCTTTGATGAAGCTATCAAAGATTTGAGATTGAACAATGTAAGGGTGCCATTTTCACCTCCTATCCAATACAACTCAAGTACATTCAACAAGTAAAGATTCTAGTTCAAATTATAGATAGCAAGAAACTATTGAAGAAAACACATTTCTAATGCCACCTTTGAAAACCATTCTTTTGATACACACACCTACTAACCTTCATGGAAATAATATTCCTTCCTTGCATTGAATGCAACTATTTGCCAAAAGTACTCATCAAGAAAGAGAAAACATTTGTGCACATGCCTATTTGGTGTCTATGTACAATCAAAAGTTGAAAATCACCCACAAGACTTCAAAACTCCCAACATGATGGCTTGCTTGGGGAAGCTAAATTGAACTGAGGGATATTTGAAAAAATAGTCTTGGTATTGGTAAATTGCAACAACCAAAAGCCATTGATTGATTAAAAATGAACTAGCTTTTCATTCTAGTCATCAATGCACAAATTTGCCAAACATGTAAAATTGATCATCATTTAATTATAATTTTAAATAGTGTCCATTGATTACTTAGGCGTTCCTTAATATTAGCACCTTAGTTTGCTCCTAGGACTAATAATTATGGATGTACCATGGTGTCAAAAAACCTACTATAAATTGTTAGGTTTTTGCTGACTCTTTCATGGAAATTCCAATTTAAAAAATAAAATTCAATATCATAATTTTTGCAGTAATTTCCTTCGATGATTGAGCTGTGCAATTAAATATTTTCTAAGCAACCTAGTTTGAAAGCATTTTGTAAATAACCAAGCCATATTAGATGTAATTATAAAAAATCATCTACAAGAGTTTACCAAGTGACTAGGAAAAAAGAGAGAATATAGCCAATTTACAAATCATTGAAAACATTGTACAAGTGATCAAAATTCATTTACAAGTGAAAATAAACCTTTAAAAAAAAGTTGGAAACAATCTATTGATCTCCCAAAAAAAATTGAAAAATTTTCAATTTTGAGCAAGAAGTTCTGAAAATTAGCCTTAAATAAACCCACAAAAATAGAAACAAACATGAAAAAACTTGATAAATAAATATTTAAAAAATTGACCAAGAAAACTACAAACAACTACAACTTGGAGAGAATAACATGTTAAAATTGTTTTATAATTGATTGACATGAAAATCTATAAGTGACCAGAAAATATTAAATAACCATGGAAGCATTTTATTGGACCAAAAACCTTTTACAAACAAGCAAAAACAATAGTACCAAATAGAATGCTACAAAATAGTACCATTAAAAAATCACATTAGTCAATTTTTTCAATTGTAACTGAAATGGTGCAATCAATTCACATTCAATATATGATTACATATTTCATCAAGTTTTGCAATTATTTGAATCATTTAAAGAATATATTTGGACTTTGCAATATATTGTGACAACATTTATTTTCTCACAACTATATTCTTTAATCATTTAATATTAATTTTCAAAATGTAATTTCCTTTGACAATTGCATTGTTTGGAAATTAGCAATTGAACTACCTTTTTTGAGTATAATTTATGAAAACCTCTTTTATATTGGCTTGGTGAAAGTTGAAAGTTGCATAATCTCAAAAAGCAAATATTTTTGACAACATTCTTTGGCCACCATAGTGTGCTTTCACCTTTTGGCTAACCGAAAAGATGTGTTAATTATAACATTGACGTTTGTTATTGGAAATGGCTTTCAATCTTTTTGCATTATTGAGTCATGTTATTAATGTATTTTGAAACACCTCCATCAACATATCAAACTTCTCGTTTAAAGTGTGAAATATGTTATAGATGTGACCTTGTTATATAAGAAACCATTTGCTTTTTTTTAAGACAAAATCAGCCTTTTCACTTTTTAAAATTTTCTACTTCAAGAGTTTTTATCTTTCACACTATTGTTTTTTTCAACAAGATTTTGAGAATTGTGAAAAGCTTAGAAAGTCACCATGGCTTTGTATTTAACCCCATTGCCTTCCCAAATTTTAGTTCATTATTATGACCAAAATATTATGATTAATTTTTTCAATGGTGGATTTATATTGAAATGGATTTCAACTTAGCAACAATGTAATGATATGAGAAGAATGAAAAATTTGATTTCTTAAAATCAATTTGATGGATCATCCATTTAATGGTTTGGTGGGTCATGTCAAATGTATTAATCTATACATTAACCCATGCATGAATAAATTTACCACATTAAAAGAATTGCAAGAATGATTCACATTTTGCATTTCTTTTAATAAGTAATTCAAATGAATTTTATTAACCAAAAATGTAGTACCAAATGATTGAAAGAAGTATAGTGCAAATTAGGGTTGCCAAAAAGGATGTCCCTATGCTAGGGATGTACATCCCTAAAGTCCTTTATCACATCCCTACTAATGGGGTTTTTCCTTTTTGACTAATTTATTATAAAAAATTGGTTCGAGCAAATGACAAATGTTCAAACCTTACCTATTCTTAATGCACATAGCATCATTCCTTGCATCCTAATTAGCATTTTCTAGATGTCTTTCAACATCCCTAAACATTTTTTCAACACCCCCATCAGTTTTTCAACACTTCCCATCATTGCCTTGTAGTTTGAACTTTTTTGATAACATCAAATGGCATCCCCCTAGAACAAAAACCATCAACATCCCCGATGTCTTCCCAACATTACCTAGCATTGGATCCCAACATCCTATTAATTTTCCCTCGCTAGGGAAAAAAAAATTGATGCCCCTCAACATCTTCTTGACATTGTTAGTTGTTCTTTAACATCTCCCACCATCCCCCAAACTTAAAAACAATGGTGTGAATTACTTAATGTAACATTTTAAAAAATGATAAATAAAAAGAATGTTGAAAGTGTTTGGTGTATTTATATAACAATGGACTTCTAAGACATTTTTGGAACTTTTGGATAAGTTTGAAATGAATTTATTGAATATAGGATCTACCTAATTTTTAAAAAAAAATGTAGTATAACCAATGTTTTAAATGGACTTTAAAAAGGACTTGAAATGCTTTG
>Ga0209611_10010878_pt1 | contig 13283 bp, 10 predicted proteins | sample S1TSphgellanicum_3_FD_187693 | JGI IMG/M metagenome (GOLD analysis project Ga0209611, IMG submission 187693) | Host-associated microbial communities from peat moss isolated from Minnesota, USA - S1T2_Fc - Sphagnum magellanicum MG (SPAdes) (version 2) | ecosystem: Host-associated > Plants > Peat... | reverse complement strand
TTTTTTTTTTTTTTTTTTTTTTTCCCAATTTTGTGATATCAACAATTTGGCAAAAAATTCCATAAATTTAGCAAAATTACTTGAATTCACAACTTCTTTTTTTTGGGGGGAAGAATTTTTGCCATTTTAATGCCCAAATTTTTGGAATTTTTTTCATTTTGGAAGATTTTTTAGTTTAAATACAACTATTTTTTACTTTTTTTTTAAAATCCATATTTTCAAGATCACTAAAATGAATAAAAAGGAAATGAGAAGAAAAAAATTGATTGATATTAAAAAACAAAACTTTCCCAATTCTTGCTCAACAAAATTTTTATGAAATTAAATTTTTTAAAAATATTAAATATTAAAAAATTAAAATAAAAAATTTATTTATTTATAAACCATTGTTTGGACTCTAGAATTGCGGTTTTGAAAAAATAAGCCTTGGCAAATCAGAGAGTGGCGACGGGTTTATTTTACTGCCTGTAAAATCCTGAGGTATTTACCATTTACCTTGTGTACCCTAACCAGGAACATACGGCCAGTAAAATACGTACACGATACAATATGTCACACACGATACAATACGTCCACGATACTTCCGTCGCAGGTTCCCCGAACCGGGTCGCCGTAGCGCAATGTCGTGTGGGTCCGGAAGCTCGGACCAAGCTTGCTTTTTTAACTAGCCAAATTTCGCCAAAAATGGAAATTAAAATTTTCGATAAAGAAGTGATTTCTGAGGTTTCTAGTCGCCAGAAGTGAGAAAAAATGAAGTTTAAAATCGCCAGATTTGGCTAAACCTTCCAATGGATGATGGCCACTTTGGCAACAAACAAAAATTCTTAAACAAAACCTGGTCCAGGGTCTGGAGTTGGAACTGGCCTAACCTCTGGTGGAATTAAAAATTAAAATTTCCCAAAAAGAAGTGATTCATATATTTTCTTTTCACTGAGTAGCCAGAAATATGGAAGGACGATTAAAGATTTCGTACTTTATTTTCTGGTTTATAGCCATATTTTTCTAAATCTTCAATTGGATGATCGCCATTTTGATTACAAACAAAAATTCCTTAAAAAGATCCTCTGGTCCGGCGTCCGGACCGGACGAACGGACGGACCTCCGGGAGCTCCGCGTCGGCCCCACCGCGCGCGCTCCCCCTCCTCGTCCTCGCCTTCCATTCTTTATAAAACCTTCAAAGCCTCGCTCCCAGCGGCACTCATCTCTGCAAGCAAGAATTCGAAGCTCGTCCCGGCGGTGTTCTTTCTCTCTCGTTATATATCTGCACACAGCTTCCTGCTCAGTGTGTCTCTCTGGATTTTTTCTGTTGTGTATCCTGTTGCGCTTTCGCTAGTGTTTTTTTTTGTTTTTCTTTCTTTTAGGGTTGGTTGCTTTTCAGGATCTGAGAAGACCACAAATTTGCGCGCAAGAGAGTGAGGTTTGCTGGTTTCAGTTTTGTTTGCTCCTGTCGAATCAGAGGAGCGAGGCGAGATCTTACAAAGCAAGGGAGGTAGGTGGGATTGCGGAAGGAATGGGGAAAAGTTCAGGCACCGCGACGACGACCAACGCCTCATGGACGTTCGAAATTGCTCCGCCTCATATTATTACTGTAGAGAGGACGTCGCCGAAGCAGAGATCACTTGAGACGATTCTAGAGAACATCTCAGCCATGGCACTATGGTTGGAAACTGCGCCGCCTGAGCTCATTACGGTGGACAGGGGGTATTCAACAAGGGCAAGCAGCACTCTTGATACCATAGCCGAGGAGAACATGTCGACGAGCATAGCAGCAGGAGGAGGACACATGCTGTAGCAGGCTACTTCTGAAGCCGCCGCCGCTGCTGACGTTTTGAGACCTCTGAGCTCCAACTGGGAGAACACAACCAATTCTGGACTTGCACCAGGGTTTGCGCTTGCAATTGACGCTGGCAGCAGCATACATAAGCAAGGTTGTTTGCTCTTGCTCTTATTGTTGATACAGGGAGCTTTCTCATGTTGATCCGATGGAGTTTCTGGATCTGGACAGCAGTGCTCAGTGTGGCAAGGATTCCTAGAAGTAGGAGACAGGAGCGAATCAAAGTCAAAGGGACTGCAGAAATCCTATCACTACCGTCAAGGACAGAACTGAAGCCAAAGGGATTCAGAAATCCTATCACTGTCATCAAGGACAGAACGCAGCAGTTCGGAAATGGAATTTTCGTGCATGGACAATGGCACTCTCATGCATGCATAATGCTCTCATCTGTCAAGGAAAAAGCATGCTCTGTTGAGAAGCAATCATATGATACAGAAAAGAAAAAAATTCTGCTTGCATTCTGTTGTAGACATAGGTATTCAGATGTGCAGTTGCAAATCTTCTTTTATGGTGGAATTTGACTGGTTTTTTGGGCAATTAGCAAACCCCAGTAGTGATCTCAGATCATTATGCAAAGTGTATAATAGACACATACAGGTTGGTGACCTTTAGATCACCTTTTGTAATGTAAATGACAGAGGAGACTCTTCTCTTGAAATCCAACTTTGGTTCATCTGAATATCTGTCACATGGTTTGTATTGAATTTTTGAATCTGTGATTTCTGTGCATTGAATTGTTGAATTTTTGGTTGTTGTGAATTGAATAGTTGGATTTGTGATTGTTGTCTTCTGTTGGGTTTCTCCATCTCCTATTATTTGAAAGGTTGTAGATGTTGCTGCTGTTGGTTTGTACCACTGCTCTCAGTTTTCTTTTGTTTTTGGATTCAGTTTTTTTTTAACTTTTTAATTTTTTTTAAAAAAAATCCAGTGTCCTTGCTGAAGATTGGGTTTCCTTGTCGTCATGCTTTGCTCTGATATGTATCTGATAAGTTTTGTCGAATCTGATTCAAGCTCTACAAGGATTACTATGGTTGTCATATCTCCCCAATTCTATTTAGGTGGTGAATCTGAATTCAATTCTAAATGTATGGAGACAAGTGAATTTGCTTCATGAATTGCTACTGTTTTGAGGCAATGGGTGAAGTTGCAATTCCAAGGGCAGTAAAAGTTTTCTTCACGGATTGCTGCTGTTTCAGGCAATGGGTGAAGTTGCATTTCCAAGAGCAGTAGGAGACATTTCTTTCTTAATGAATTTGCTGCTGTTTTGAGGCAAGGGGTGAAGTTGCAATCCAACAGCAGTAGGAGAAGTTCAAATCTCTTCATGAACTGCTGCTGTTTTGAGGCACTGGGTTTAAGTTACATTTCCAAGAGCATTGACTACCCTACTGCCATAGCAATGACAAGTATTTTGCATACAAAACTAAAAGGAGAGTTGTGAAACTGAAACAAACTAAACCCCTTTTGTTATCTCAAATGGTGAGGAGCATTCCTACAAATTACCAAGCCATAGATTGAAACAGTAGTGGTAGGAAAATAATTCAGTGTAGCTAAGCTCTCTTGTCACGTCACACCAGTTTTGGTCCTTATGTTTAAGCTTTTTCTATGTGATGAATGATTTTGTGAAACATTCAAACCACATCAATCTTTGTACAAGTGGTCTTGTCTACCATAATTGTGGCTAGTACTCTATAATTCTCCACATTTATCAATGGGTGAGTCACCATAAAAGCTTTTTGAGGAATTACATCAACTAAATTGTACAACCAAGATAAGCCAACAACAAGATTTGGCATCAAGGTGCATCCCCCAACTTGCCAGCCCCACCCTTCAGGCCCAAAGAAAGCAAGTAAAGGATTGTTACTAGTGGGGAGTGGAGAACTTTAATAGCCTTTGATAACAACATAGCCACTCACTCTTATCAATAACTCATGTTGGATGCCTGGGCTTTGCCCTTGCAAATTCCAATGATGAAATATATCAGAGCTAGTATGAGGGAGGTTTTGCATAATCTATTGTACGGTGTCCAACTTACAATTTCACATCATTAACCTTTTCATATTTGCTTTTTCATATCGTCAAATTCAATGTCTTTGTCCTTGTGAGGAACACTATCGAATTTAAGTTTTTGTATTTTTTTTTCAAAATTTTCAAAAATGGTTTTTTGTTTTGATGTGTTCATACCAATGTTTTGTTGTATATTCTCTGCCTTGTGGAAGCAATACATTTTCACCGATAAAACACATTTTGCATCAAATTTTTCTCTCACTAGAGAATTCACACAAAAATAGCAAAACTTTGCCACCAAAAAATACAACAGGTTCATAGATGTTCATATTTGTTGCCCAATGTTCTTTTCAAGTTGGAAATGAATATTTTCAACACCAAAATTCAATCAAGAAAAAGTCTTCCTATAAAAAATTTTAATTGATTACAATTTCTAGAACCAAACATTTCTTGGAACATTTATTCTTCCCAAAACAATTATAAATTTTAGATGATTTTGTAAGGTGAAATTTTGTGCATTAAACATTTTGAGGTTTATTTTCAACAATGGAATTTGACATTTGGAGTGGCCATTTAATAATGGTTAGGTTTGTTAATGTCATTTGATATGAATTTTAAAAAGAATGTTTAAGTCAAATCCTTCTTTGAGATAAATAAATTGATTGGGCAAAAAATAATTGTTAATTGTTTTGAACATTTCCCAAAATGTTTCCATGTTCATTAGATGACACCATGCTTCCTCAAAGTTGGATTTTATTTTGACATATCATGTGAAAGGTTGCTAGGATATTTGTGATGCATTAAGGTTGGCAAAACTTGTAATGTGATCAAATTTTTGAATGATTTATGTGTATTTTTTGCAAATACTCAAAAACAAAAAAAAGTTTTTGTGATTGTACACATTCTTGATATATATTGTTTCATTTAAATATAATCATAGTGCAAATCATATCACATGTTCTTTTATTCTAACAATCACGTCCTTACTTAGTCATGTATTGCTTCATTTAATCAATCACATCACTAACTGAATTATTAATTATGTAAGTTACCATATGATCCAATCATATTATTTCATTCAAACAATCACATCTTCACTTTGTCATATATTGCTCCATTCAATTGAAAACATCATCACATGTATTGTTTCTCACTTACTCAATCATATTGTCACTTGAGTTATTAATTTGTAATCTTGCATCCAATCTTGCATCCGCAGTTCTTCATTCAATCAACCATATTATAGGTATCATTTTTTAATAAAACTAAAATTCCCCTTGATGATGAACAAGACAAAAGGATAAACACAAAAAATTCAATTTATAGCCATGGTTAATTGTAAATTGAGTTGCCAAAAATAATATTGTTGCAATGGGTAAAAGATTGTGACATGCAATGCACATCATCACAATATGAAAGGGACATATGTATGCAATGTTCTATATCAAAAGCATAACAATAACATGCCAATATCCTAGTGGTGGCATGCTAGGGTATTTAGTATTTACCCTACCCTGCATGTATGACATGGTGAGTGTGAATGGAGTTCACACACTTTCTCAGCTGGAAAGCTGTGGTGGTGGTTGTCCTTAGCAAAAAGGTAGAAAAAGACAAAAATTGTTGTCTTTTTTGCACTTGGATTTTGAGAAGTTATCAAGTTCACATAATTTTTTACAATTCCTCGAAAAATAAATAAATAATTAATTAATTAATAAAGGAAAAAACTCTCAAGTGAGGGATTGCAATTGTCTCTTGACTTTTAACTCTTAAGGGAAATACACAATTTTCCTTCTTGTTTTTTTCAAAAGCTCGATCGGAATTTTGTCAACCAAGCAACACAAAACAAACAAGGTGCATGCACTTACTTGAAACCCGGGAACCTAGTCCAGATGAAAACTGCGGATGAATGGATGGATGGATGCATAATAAACAACCAATCTACAAATGTTGGTCATCCATGAAGGCATGGTATTATGAAATTTGATTATGGCTAGGGGTAGATTGCCACATCCAACCCCACCAATACCTTGATACCTTGAGGCCATTTCCTCCCAACCCCATGACACCCATGATGAGGACCCCAAGCCACTATGTCCCAAAGAGGCCATGAAATGAATGGGCGTAAGGAATATTAAAACAGAATATTCCTTGTCCGAGGGTCCCATGAGAGGGAATATGGGCTTGGGCTTTGGGCCAAACCCCATAAGATTCCCTTGAACAGCAGCCTTGGACATCTTGCAAACCTTGCTAAAGTCATGTCCTACTAGGGCACCATACTGGATGGATGATGATGATGTGTGGATAGGATACACTTTTTCATTGTGTACTAACCATCTGCATGCATCCAACTCCCTAGTAGCCCCCAAGTGACATACCTACTTTCTATACTAACCACTTACACCCCCTTATCTGCCTCCCTATCATACTTTACCCACTCACATAGATGGGTGGTTACCTAGGTATATGGGACGGGGAAGTAGGAGAGTTACTAAGGTGGAACCATGGTAACTTAGTTGTGGATTACATGGGTTTCCAATAAATGGTGCACAAGGTGGGTGTGGTGTGGTGTGGTGTCGAGTCACATAATTCATAAAAGGATACACACAATTTATCACACAAGAGAAATGGACAACAATCTATCTACTCACATAATAAACGTTTTTCAGCTTCCGTAACGATTGGGCGTCCTATTCAAACACTTATTTTTCAAGCGTTTTCCGAGGTGGAAAGGCCAGCCATCTCCCAATCTTACTATTGGTAGGGTCCAAATTTTCACACATTATGTGAATCGAAGGTGGAGAACACACTTGAGATGTAAATCTACAGTGTGGAAAACTCTGGAACATGCCCTGGAAGAACCCATTATCACCTATCAGCATGTCCGTGATTGGAACAGGCTGTAGCAAGCTCATTCCATAATACAATAATATCCTGGGGTATTTTCTACAATTGTTTGCTCGAGTCCAAGGGACAAAAGAGACTTGGAAGGAGAGTTCTCTTGATCATAACCTTTTTTAATTTTCTTTTTAAGGGGATGTATATGGAATCTAGATTAATCTAATTTTATTTATTATTTATTAATCTAGATGCACCTATTTATGATGCTTAAAAAATAATAAAATAATTGGAAACGTTGAGTTTCCCATCACCAAGTTTCTTTTCAGAAAAGTTAAGGCATGCTGAATGGCAGCCCTAAAATTACCCCTTTTTTAAAAGGGCTTTTTTAGATGACAAGGCGCAGAAAAACACTGTGAAACTGCTTGGGGCTTGGAAAAATGCACGTGTTATCTCCTAGAGCGCCAGGAAATGACTCTCTCTCAGAGCAATAAATGATTGTTTCTCATTGGCCAACTACAATGAATGATTAGCCCAGGTGGTGAGACTTAAATAGTCTCTTACTTTGTACAGTCCATCCTTTCAGGTTGATGGATGGGGGGACATGGCTCTTTTTTAAGGATTTTGTGATGTAGCCAAAGTGACTATCATTCAGAAAATAATTTAGCCAAATTTGGTTATATAGTAGATATGAAAGTAGAAAAAAAAAAAAACAGAATCCTTTTATATTCTTGGCTACCTGCTGGAAGTTATCATAAAAATCCGGAGATTTGAAAAATGATTCTTCATAATCTGGCGAATTTGGATGATTTCCTCCATGAAAAATCCTTTGTATAGGTCGAAATCATATTTTTCAGGTCAAAATTTGGCAAAAATTTGAGGACATCAGGACATAAGACCCTAAAACCTACAATCATAGAACTCAGACCTAGGACCCTAGAACCTAGAAGACCTAAACCCTATTTAAACCTAGGACCCTAGCATTAATCTAACACTATGACCCAGACCTTGTAAAAATGCCTTTTAAGTAAGACCTGTTGGGTTTGGTTCTATTATGGGTCTAACCCCATGTAAACCCTCCAAGTTCAATTCCAAAGCCGAAGCTTCTATAGACTTGTTGAGTCTAGTTCTTAGGCACGTTCAAATCCATGTAGACCTGAATCCAAACGGAAACTCAAAAGTTGTGAACACTAGTAACTACCAATGCAAGTGTGTACTTTTTCATAGATAGGAAATATGAGTGATTACAATGTACTTAGGCAAAGAAGGTAGGTAGATGCATGTGGATGGTTGGTACATAAGTAACCACTATGGTTGGCTATGGGACAAGAAAAACAAATGAAGTTTTTCCTATCCACACATCATCCATCTTACATGGTGCATTGGTGGGTGCTGGTTCATTGTGCCACTTCTTGAGGGGAAAATATTCATCTCAAGGACTCTCGGATACATCACCCTAAAACTTGTGCTCAAACTTATGCTCAAAAACCTAGAGAGAGAAAACAATTTGTTGCACATTCCAAGTCTATAATGGACTTGCCAAGGGACTTACTAGGATACGGAATGGCCATTAGGACAGTCCCACTCTATGATGCATTCTAATGTCCATATGGGGCTCATGAAGGGGTAATTTGCCAGGATATGGAATGGCATTGAGGACGGCCTGCACTGAAGTGTGCATTCTAGGTCCATAATCAGCTCACCAAAGAGATTGTTACGACTGGGAATGACACTAAGGAAGGCCCATTCCAAAGTGCATTCAGGGCTTTCACATATCTTGAAAAATTTTAAGTTTTTTCCGTAATACCTAGTAGGTAACACACAGAGAAAAAAACAATTATTTTTTCAGACAAGTTTTCACGTGGGTACTGCCCTCCGAGCAGGGTGCTTCTGAAGTAAGTGCCCCTCAGATTCGCCTTGGGAAGGTGATTACGTCAAGAAAACCCTCACTCCTGGGGTGTTACCTTACACATGATAGACTCAACCGGGGGCTTGCAACAGCTCGGAATGCACCCTAGTTCTGTTCACGATTCCTCCGACCCAAATTAATTACAATTATGTAACGAGTTTGGGGGGCAAGGGGGACATCTTGTGTCCTCGATGAGACACTTCTTTAGGCTTTTTCCGAGATGGGACATGCAGGTATATGGCCTGTTATACTCAGAATGTGAACCAAAGATGTAAAGCAATAGTGAGGGGAGAATCAGATATGCTTTGGAATAGGCCCTGGTAGAACCCATTACGGCCTAACATAACAGCAAGTCACTCCTAGTACTTAGACTGAACCAGCCCTCACCAATGCACCATGAAAGAAGGTAAGTGTTTACCCAACAATTTGTTGAGTTCCAGTTCCCAACTAACCATGATCATGCCACATTCAACAATGGTATAGAAGGCAAAATCTCGTAATGGTGATTAGTGAAAAAGATTATTGGGATGCGTTTGTGATTACCACATTAAAGCAAAGTGTGTGAGAGGTTTACTTACATTCAATGACACGTCCTTAAGCTTAGCAAATGGTATTGCGGTAAGTATTTTGTCGATTCTTCATGTTGTACTAGAATGCAACTTAAAGCACATTCTCAAGTTCTACACATTTGCAAACTAAAAGATGTATGGGAGCTTGAAAATGGTATGTGGAGGAGGGTGCTAATGTGAGTTCATAAGATGGTATGTGGAGGAGGGTGCTAATGTAAGTTCATAAATAAGTTAAAATGCACAAACCAAACAACAAATTGATTAACATAAGTTCAAGTCAAGTGATGACAAGACCTAATCATGGATAACCTAAACTCACTTAACTCACATGGCCCAACTTTTGAAAGGTTCCATAACATTTTTCTTGTTATAATAAAATTTTATAATTGGTGATGGGGATTATGTTGAAATCGTTTAAATTTGAAGGGCTACCAAAAATTATTAGGTTATGAATCTTATTATTTTGCAAGTTTAAAATTCATGCACAGAAGTTTTGATTAAGAAGTTTCAATGAATGAAGTTGTTACTTTTGGAAAGATATTTCCAACTTTGTATTGCACACTTTAATTATAGTTCTTTTGATTTTATTATTAAGTTTTAATGGTTGAAAGTCAAACCGTTAATTTGATTTTCGACCTTTCTTTTGGTTATAACTTCAATTTCAAGTCTTTAAATAAAAAATGTAAGCCCACATTTAATACTTATGTTTCGAAACCTTTTTAAGGTATAAAGAAGGTTGATTTGGACAAGGTCTACACTTTTTGTCCCAAGATTCAAGACACTTTGGGATTTCAATTCCCAAAATGTCCATTTGGGAATGCTTGGGACTCACCACTTTTGCTTTCTCCCACACTTGTTGAAGGCTCCACAAATCCCAAGATATTATCTTGACCCACAAACCATGAACCCAGGGCTATTATAGGGACATTGAACTTAGTTGGAATAAACCAATGTTGGGCAATTTTTTAATCCAACATTGAACTTTTTATGGTTTTTGGATTAGTTAAATTAGCATATCACTAATGAAACTTACTCATTTCATCAAAGAATATCCCTTGGTTCCACCTTAGGGAATCTTAAATATTTTAAATTCATCTCATGTTTTGTGACAAGACTCAAAGGTTTTTTTAGTTTTCCATGACTAAATGCAATGGAGAAAGATGGACTACACTTGATAAGTGCATCATCAAATTTATTTTCCTTTCATTTGTTCTTGAAGGAAAATTCTTGAAATTACCACTTCATTTTACACCTTTATTCCATTATGGCAAATGCATCAAAATTTGAATTAAACAAAGTGAGAGCCTTTTCAATGGGCAATTTTTTTTTCTTGTTTCTAATCATCTTCAACTTGCATCTTGTGTTTCTTTTTTCTTTGTTTCTAAATTTTCCTCTATTCTTATATCAATCTCAAGGTGTTTAATTTTCTATGCAATACAAGTTTTTTTTTGTTGACTTGTGATTAATGCTCGGTACTATTTATTTGTTGTTGGCATTAATTGCAAGCTTTTCACCATGTCACTCTTCATATGGGTTAATGTGCAATCTACCCTTTTCTTTTCTCATTTTTCAACTTGTGAGTCTTCCTTTACCACTTTTCACATAATTCTTATATTTGTTTCACATGATTTCAATTCCTTTAGTTCTCGCTTTCAAAGAATCAACAACTTCAAATGCTAATGTAAACATGTAACTTGGACCAAGCACTAACTAGATATTTGTTGTTCCCAAGGCCTTTACAAGATATGGCAACAATAATATCATTATGACCGATAGTGCAAAATGATAGCACCTTAAAATTAATGGTCATAACCTTGTCATGCATGCTCTGTACTTTTAAAAAGGTTGAAGGGTTCAATTTTTAAAGGTATGCTAAAAAAATTGTCACAACAACTATTTGTATTCCCTTTTTTTTCATATTTATTAGTCAAGTTTCACAATCAACATGGATACAAAATGAATGATATTAATGTGTTTAGATTTAAGGTGGTCTAAGTTATCATACATCAAAACATGATCATTTCTTATTCATTAATGTTCATGAATCAAAATATAGGGCACAATTAAAGATTGCATCTAATTTGTTTTGGGTGAATTTGAACCTCAAAATAGTTTAAAACTTGAAAACCTCACCACAAAATTTTACCATTTAAACTTTCTTCAAAGTGAATAATATTAAATTAACATGTTGATTTGAATACAATCAATTCGTGTGATGCATAATTTGCCACAATGAAATGATCAACTAAAGGTTTTGGCCTTATGAATAAGGTGTTAGAAATGTTTCATTGTTAGCATAACATTAATGTTAAACAATCAAGAAAAAACATGTGGAGTAGAATCACACAAGTTTATTTTGAAGGTAATTTCAAAAGGTATATAAAAGAGGCAAATGCTTATTTCTAAGGTTGTTTTGAGAAGTTATTGCCAAATAAGTGAAGCAATTTAATCCCAAGTGTCATCTCTAGATTTTTCTTTTATTGCAAATCCATTCTTAAAAGACCATGAGACGCAGAATGGTTCTTGAATGATATCATGTTGTTTGTTATCAAAGTTTTTCTACCACCAAAGACTATTGAACCTATTTGGTTCCATAATTTGGTATACCATGTTGATGTAGACAAGTGCAAATGCAAGTGTGCATTATCCATTGTCCTCATGGTGTAAAGAAAAAAAATAAAATCCAATTCTGATTATATTGGTTTGACAAATTTTTGAAATTTTAAATAGCAAAATTCATATGAAAAGAATGTTTTCAATCATAAGAATCCTCATTGCACTTTGTAGTTGTTGATTGCAAATTAACCACTTTGACCAACTAATTTTGTTGACAAAAATTGGTCATGTGATTTACAAGTTGGGTGGTATAAGCTTTTTGACCTTGTAGGTGCATCCCAATCTAAACCAAGGTTGACAAAAAAAAAACTTGATGCAAAATTTGGAAATGAAATTGAATGAAAAAATTTCTTGAATTTTTTTAATCCTTTTTTATGTTTCTTTTCCTTCTAAAATGCAATATACATTTGTTGGGGGCATTTGTAGTCCCTTAGGCTTTATGTTTCTTCTTCCTTCTTGATTGTAATGTGCATTTGTTTGGGATATTTGTAATCCCTTAAAGAGTTGTGAAACAACCTACCATTTTGGATTTGTAATATGAATGTTCATGTGAGTTGTTCCTTGTGAATTAATTGAAAGAAAGTTCGTTATATGGAGGCTTTGATGTGTAATGTAATGTGTAATGCAAATTTTGAATAACAACGATGGGATGTTATAATAATCAACAAATTGTAGACAATTTAAGTTTTTTAACTCAAAACCACCACATATACCTACTTGGTCGATTTTCTCTCAAAACATCAACCCAAAAAACCACCATTCAACATTACAAAACCCTTGTACCCAACAATTTTTAATAAATTTAAAAATTAAATAAATAAATTTAATTTAAAATTTTTTAAAAAAAAACCAAACCAAACCCAACCCAAACCAAACCCAAACCTGGTCGGGTTTTTTTAAAGGAAAAAACATGAAAAATCAACCATTGAAAATTTTTAAAACCACCCAACACTCAGATAAACCCAAGTTTATAATATTTCATGGCAACACTCTTGAGAAAATCCACACATCTAGCCTTTCCCTTGTATGGGTCACTTCGACTTTGTGACCAACTCATCTAGACTTTTTGACTTTTCGTCGCGAGGCATTCCAAAATTATTTCTTATCTATCGTTGACAAAAAATAGATAAATAAAATTGACACTACCAACTTCACCATTTGTTTTTCCTTTGGTTATCTCCCATTTGTGCGATGATCAAAAATAATACACACCTAACCCTAAAATGGTTATTACCATTTTTTAGTTGCATACAACACATGTAATTACATAAGACAAGTTGCAAAAGACAATTTTTTTTCCTAGTGATATAGGCCGCCTCCGTATCACTCACGACCTATGCTTGTAGTGTGGCATGACCGTGAGTCATAACATATACATCCAGTGGATGGATGCACTAGTGGGTGCTGGTTCACACTCAATATATACATCCAGTGAATGGATGCACTAGTGGGTGCCGGTTCACTCTGGCTGGTGCTGGGTCAAATACCTAGCACAGCAAACCTTAGAGTGAACCAG
>Ga0209611_10010877_pt1 | contig 13284 bp, 7 predicted proteins | sample S1TSphgellanicum_3_FD_187693 | JGI IMG/M metagenome (GOLD analysis project Ga0209611, IMG submission 187693) | Host-associated microbial communities from peat moss isolated from Minnesota, USA - S1T2_Fc - Sphagnum magellanicum MG (SPAdes) (version 2) | ecosystem: Host-associated > Plants > Peat... | reverse complement strand
TCACCCTTGTCATGGTATTTGGGCATTCTTTTTTTTTAAATCATACAAGTTGGGTTTGGTATTGCTTCTAAGACTTGTTTTTGCATAGTGTGAGTGTGAGATAGGTATAAATTCTTGATATTGAAATCGTTATAAGATAATTTTATATACTAATGTTGATAGGTTATGGGATTAGGCAAGTTAAGATCAAGGTTATAGGTTAGGTTCTAGAATCTCTAGATCACAAGTTTCAAATTATCTTGGAATCACCATGGGAACTTCACCAAGGAACTGGCCTTTTTACAAAATTGAATTAGAACTTGCCCTGTTAAACATATTCAATTTTTTTAAATACATAAGTAAAATGTCATAAAAAAAACTATAAGTTGGTTCTATATTTTAAGCAAGTTATTGCAATTTGATTGGTTGTACATAATTAATATTATATAATTTTTATTTTGAACTTTGTGCACTAGTTGAACAGTACAATTTTATTGCACACAATTTTTTTGGGTTTAGTTATGATGGAGATGGAATTGGATCTAGTTTTAAATTGGATCAACCCAAAATTCATTGTGAAAATGATTGAGAACAAAACTTTAAGAAATCCAAAGAATCGATTTCAAAAGAGGATTGAAAGTTTATTAAAAACAAAAAAACAAAAGTTAGGACTAGGATTGAAGGTGTTTTTTGAAATCAAGAACCAAACAACATTTATATATGCTTAATATTACCATTGGTCCTTTATCCTTACCAAGCTGGCACTTGCAAAAGGTGGATCTTGTTTCAAGTCTTGAATAGTGGTAGAATGCTTATTTTGCTATACGATGTAAAAAACTCCAAAAATTTTTAATGTAAATTAAAGATAGCATTTTATGTGTTTTTTCATGTCCATGTTATCTACCTTAAATTGAGTTTAATTATGTTGTTATGTTAAATTGTGAATATGTGAAATTCCTTCGCATGAATTTCTTTTATTTTCTACAAATTGTGATAGCATGAATCCTCAAAATGGATCCAAGTGAAAACTATGGGCATCCTTTCTCATGAATATAAAACAAACTTCATTTAAGTTATGACAAATCATAGATGTTAAAAACAAATATGATAGAATGAATGTTGGGGAAATTAGAATTCTCTCTAGTTGTTTTTGTTGCAACTCTTGGTTTTGAATCATTGAACATGTCAATAATGACTTGGGGACTAAGAAATAGTTGCCTATCATTTGACATTGCAACTTTGCACAAGTGATTGAAAAAATAAACCAACAATTTTTACAAGTGACAAAAATGAACTAAATCTTTGAACAAAAATATGTTCAAGGAAATGGAATACATCTACAACAATTGAAATGGAATAATATATGTTGGGTGAAATAGAACTTAATACATGAAATAATTTAATGTTAATATTTATAATTATTACAAATGTAGTTTACATTGGAATTTCTTTGGACACAAAATGGGAAATGTTTATGACCAAAATCATTTAGTATAATAACAAATCAAATATAATATAATATCTTGAAGCAAGTTAACCCAACAAATACCCAAAATAATGAAAATTTTCAAAAAAATAATATGCACACCATGTGTCACATACATCACTTTCACATGACAAATAAAGTTCATTCATATGGATGTTCATTCAAAATTCAAAATTAATTTTTAATTCATTCTTAGTTAATTTTCAAGTCCTTTTAAATTGCAATTCACTTTTAATTAATTCATTGTTGCGCCAACTTATTAGTCAAAGGTTAGTTTGTCATCAACATTATTGTCAAACATCTAATTCATTCAATCCAAACCCTTATGATCATCCTAGCCCAATACCTTCCCTTACTCCCATTCCATTTACATCAACTTGGATTTGGGTTTCAACATTAAATGTCCTTGGGTCTTTTCATTTAGGCCTTTGTCGTCCTTGTCTATATAATTGCATCCCCACCACTTTATAGTGTGATGTACAAGTGGCATTTTGTTTTACATTGGATAAGTTAACACAAGACCCGTACAATGTGGCAGCTTGGCACTTGCTTTTCCTATTACCCCAATGGTGTCTCACTTTGCCTCCTTGTGGTGGGGCGAAATGCCATAAGGAAATGCGGATTAAACTTGAGCACTTTTTAGCAATTACTAACTAGGAAAACTTACAAGAAGAGGTTTTTTTTTACGAGCCCAAGTTTTGTTAACTAGTTCGAGCTCCATCCCTTTGCCCCATCATGATCTTCCAGCTCACAAATGTTTGTTTCGTAGAGTAGCCCTTGGCCATGTAGGGAAATATTTTCGGGCAGCTTGTGTTTTGCACCATTTTCTCTTGCACCCACATCTTTCAACGCCACCTCAATTCTCACCACATTACACCCTAAATCAAATGGTTATTTCCCACTTTTCCTCAAAGACTATGAGCCAAATTAAGACCTTGAACTTTTTTCCGATTATTTCAAGTTGGCGTTCCAACACATGTTGCAATTATTAGGAAGTGGTCCTTCTGGGATGGTTTTTGAACACTTTCAAAAAAAAATTCACCTTGAAGATTCAGCGAGTGGATTCCCTCAATTGTTTCACTTTTGTTTTCATATTGCACATGACCACATTCCACCCAAATTGCACATGTTTTTGGAATAGCTTGCCTTTTAGCCATGACCAAGCCTTCATGTGGAATTTGTCCCATTATAATGAGGGAAATATTGTATCAATTCACAAGCCGCACTTTATGTCTTCAATTCCATGAAACTTTTGCAACACACTTTTTCCCCACACAAATTTGGAGTTGCAACTAAAGGTGGCCGTGAAATAGTAATCTGGGACATTAGATGCACCCTAGACATTTACCCTAATTGGGTTGTTCTTCAACTAAATGTAACAAATGCCTTCAATTTAATGTCAAGAGGGGTCATATTTCAAGAACTTCATGCAGCAAGTGGGGACATCATACAATTCATCCCCTTTGTTATGCATTTTATGCATTTTAGTCTCCTTTGTTTTACATTCATCGTAATCGTGAAGGTGATGTCACAATCATCCCATCTACCATGGGGATTCGTCAAGGTGATGGGGGGGGGGCACTATTTGCATTAGCCCATTTTAAGGCTTTACGTTCTATAGTTAGTCATTTTCCCTCTTGTCTATTTCAATCCATTGTAGATGACACTCATATCATAGGTCACCCTTCAATTGTATCACTACCTATGAACATTTCTAAATCGAACTTCATGCGATAGGTCTTTCCATTTAACCTAAGAAATGCATTGCATGGTCACCCTTTGGCATACCACCAAATTTCAACACCCCATCCCAATTTACCAACCCATCTGAAAGAATTACAATGATGGGGGTTTCGCTAGGCATTATAATTTTCACATCATCCTTCATAAAAAAAACTTTGTGAAAGGATGTTCGACATGTGGAGCTTTTCTTTAGAATGGGTGATGTTCGAGTTTTAATTCATTGTTTTGTGCAACACCCATCATATTTTTTACGATGCACACCTCCATCGTCCACCTTCAGAGAATCCCTTATTTCCTTTGACTCCTCCTTCCATAAAATGTTTAAACACCTTTTGGGTCTAGGATCCTTTGATAGCCCTGAAGGACCTTTAGTTTGTAAATAAGCCTCCCTCCCTCCTAATAACTTTCAATGGCGTTGGGTTCATATCAACATCCACCATTGCTATGGGTATCCACATTTTACGTTGTGTTCATTGCAACGAATATATTGGAACCCATGATGTAATTTGCAACACCTTTGTCACCATTACACAAAATGCTGGTTTCCACCTGGGATGAAAACAATTACATGCGCTTCCTTCAACCACATTCAACTCCTCTTGTCGACTCATTGACATTGTGCTTACAAAAGATGGCATTCGCACCTTAACTAACGTTGTCATTGTTGACCCAATGCAAGCAGATTTATTTCCCCAATCTTGTGTAATTCAAGGATTTGTTTCATCAGATACAACTCAAGCCAAAGAAAGAAGCTAGCACAACCAACACCCCATTAATTAATTCTTCCCCTTAGCAATTGAAATATTTGGTTGCTTACACAAGCATGTTGATGTGTTTTTACACAATTGTGCCAATGCCATTTGGAGCTTGAAGGGGACAAAAGGCCCTCATCTTTCTACCTTGGTCACTTTTCTTCATAAAAAAATTTCAATCACATTATAAAGGATGCAAGCATTTTCCATCTTAAGTTGGACGATAGCCATAGGCTTAACTACTTCCCGACTTCCACCCCTTTAAAAAGCACCTCCCATCACCATAGTCAACTTATTGCAAGCAATCAATTTTTAACATGTAAATATGGCCAACCTTCCACACTGGTCGAATATGGACATACATAGATTTTCATAGCAATTTTGTACTAACTTGACGTCTTGTCACTCTTCCCTTTCCTTTATTTTACTCCTTTGTACATTTCCCTAATCTATGATGTGTTTCTTAATAAAGATTTATAGGTATTTAATAATAATGATTCCATGTAAGTTTCTATGTGCCCATTGTTTAAAGAAGCTTTTCAAGAAACTTCCTAACTATAAGTGAATTACAAATTAACTAGTACTTAATTAAAATTGAACTAAAAATTAATTATGAATAAATTAAAAATGAAAGTATATTAGAAGTGACCTATGAATTAAGTAGAAATGAAGGTGGAGGTTGAGGGCATGTTGAAGAAATGGGGGTAGGTTGGGGGTATGATCAAGGCCAATTATAAGGACCAAGAAAGTGGGAGGGGGAAAATGTCTTAGTTGTGCATGATCAACGAGGTTTGAGAAAGTGTAAGGTTGGGACCCCTCATTCACATGAAGGGTTATGGGCTAGTAGGGGGCACTAATAGGTGGTGTATGATTTGTTAGAAACAAAAGAGTAATTAATGGGTAGTTTGTAGTTTGCATGAGGGATGAAGTGGAGGATAGGTTAGTGGTGTTGGATGATGAGGTGAATGGGCAATGGGAACTATGAGGTTTAATGAAACGAAATGAGTTGGGGGACATGAGATGTTTGGTGCCCATGTGGTAGGAGGTCTACTATGAACATGGGCCGCACTTTCTAGAAACTACCTACTGTTACAAAGGTAATCCTAAATCTACAAAACTAGTCACATAATATTAAACAAAATGAAAAAAAAAAAGATAAAAAACTTTCCAAAAAATATTTTGTAAAGGCATTATGCCAAGGCCAAACCCTAACTTCATTATAGGCTTATTTGTCATAATCACTAAACTACTAGATTCAGTAAAACCTAAATACTCTAATACCCAAATATTAGATTGGGACCTATTTGCCCAATTGCAGATATGTTCCAAGTTTTAAAGACTACCTATTTCAACATGGTAATTTTAAACCTATAGAGCCAACCACATAAGAATGGGTAGATCAAATGGGAAAATGTAATGAATTGTTACAAACAAGCATGTCTTATTTCAAAAGATAGTTGAACTTTAATTTTGACATAACCTTCAACATCATCATCCTTATTCTATTGGGTTTGACACAACCTATATGCTTTTAGAAAAGCTATTGTGCAAGAATTAAGGGCCTAAAAACTTCTAATCTTCTATTCTTTGGACTACCCAACTAATGTAACACCCAACTTCAATATTAGAAAAACACCCTAAATTTAATCTTTTATTTTTAAAAAAATCTTAGAAAACATGTTATTCGTGAATGATTAACCATTAAGTATTGACACGTTCACATTTACAACACATTTGGAACACATTTATATTTATTTATATATATGTTTGTTGTTCCTTTACTATTTTTCTAAGAATGTGACAAAAACACAAAAAAAAACCAAAATTGTGGCGAAATCTCTCTCTGTGTAATATAAATTCTCTATTACACTTAGTCTGAATATAATGACTAGATTTTTGGAGATAAAAAACGTTCTACGCTTGACAAAAGTATAAAAAAAGGACCCACCACAAAACAAAACCCAAACAAAAAAAAAACACAAAACCTGTCTTCCTTTAGCCTCTTTACCTTTGTTGTCTTGTTGTCTACTGATGCTAGTGTTGTCGTCATCACTATCTGCCTCCTTTGTTCCAAAAAATGGTTGCTTTCATATGTCCCATCATGTTAAGAAAATCTAAAAAGTTTAAAATACCTAAACCTTCACTACCATTGATTCTTCTTCTCCTTTCTATTTTTTTTTATAGGGAAGGGGTTGGATGTGGGTTTCAGTGTGACTAAACTTGTTGGGTGCTTTGTCAACAAACCCAAATGAACTAAGCAAAAACCCTAGATGAAAACTCTATTTCCTTGCAGACAATTCAAGCTAACACATACTATTTGGTTTTGAAATGTGTTTTCGTGATTCGAAACCCCTAAAAACCACAAGTATACAAAGTAATCCTATTAAAAAAGGCTACAGATTCATACTTATCATGGTCCAATAGCCACATGGTGAAGAAGATGCTCTTATTTATAGCTAGGCAGGCCATCCTTTTCTCTCTTTAAAATTAAGATTTGTATAAGAAGGTGTTCATCAAGGTATTTAAGCATTTCATACTGAGATTTAATAAAATTTCCTTACTTTGCAAATACCATTAAAAGAAGGGGTAGGGGGTGTAAGGAGGCCCAAAGACATGGTGAAGACAAGGTGACTTTATGGAAGAAAAAAAAACCATGTTTTAGGGAAGCAAAAAACTTGGAAACTATCTAAAATTGCTTTTGTTGCAACATTGCAACTATTTGAATTTCAAGACTGTTCACACCATAGCCATCTCTACCTTCTCCTCCTCCTCTTGATATTCTACAACATGCATGTTAAGTTTGGCAGATACTAAATGGAGCTTCAGTGAGCTAGGTCCCCAAAGGGGTATAAAATAGGTGTCAGACCTCCCATTATCTTTAGTATGTTCAACATTAATACAAGGTACACCCTTGATCTCTTCCTTTTATATTAGACTTATCTATTAAATAAGAAAAACATAGCACTAAAACCTTGAGTTTAGTCATACATTGGGTAAGTTTTTCTTAAAACATAAAAAAAAAAGAATTAGCATTCAAGGGGGATGAAACTCAAAAACCATCAATTTTGGTGGTAAACTGAGTTTCATCCTATTTTTCCTTTCTCTTGAGTGCCTCCACCATTGCTACATATATTTTCACTACTCCTAACTGGAAAACTATTATAATTACTCTGAAACCTTATGCATTAAATGCTAAGTTTCAACATTTCATATTGAGATTTAATCAAATATCTTTACTTTATGATTAGGATAAGGGGTGAAAGGAGACCCAAAGTCAAGATGAAGGTAGGGTTATTTTACGAATAATTTTATGATGTTTTGTGTTGTATCACATTAACAATTTCTTTGCACTTTTGTTTACACATTTCATGTTCTTGTCTTTAACATGTTGTTTTGTTTTGACTTTTATATTATGTGTTTAGATTTAGGCTTAGGTGTGTTTTATCATAGTTCTCGTGCTCATGACACCATGAAGCTAACGTCCCATTGAAATCAAAATTTGAATATAAATTGCACAATCTTTCAATATGATCATATCATACAATACAATCCTTTTCAATACTATCATGAGACATGTTGAAATTATAAAATATAAAATTAATTAATTAGCTCTTTAATGCAAATATAATTTATGGTTCAAAAATCAAACATATTGCCAAATATTCAAAGGTAATTTTCAATTTCCAACTATAAGTAATTTAATGGTTTTACATTTCACAAGGATTGCAATTAGGACTTCAAAATTAATAGTTTTAAATTATTGCAATGGGGTGAATGTTTTTTTTCAGTGACACTATAATGGATCTTGTTACATACATGTTATAAAATCTAGGGATGAAATCTAAAAAAATTCCCTAACAGTATTACCACCAAGTGGTAGCACCTCCACCATGTAGCAAACCCCTAAATTACCAATCTCCATCTTTGTTACTATTGTCATTGTATAATATGTGTTAATAGAAAATCACTTAAGTATGAACTTGTTTAAGGTGTGGGGTGTGCATGTTTCAAAAAGCAACATGCACCATATTGTGCATGTTTGTTTTCTAAATTAAAATTATTATTATTTTTTTTTGGGGCATCTAACATGAAAGTTGATTTTCAAAAGGAGAACAAAATAAAATGAGAGTATATGGAGAGATGAATTTTTTAGTTGAGTAGATTGAATGACACATTGGAAGTTTCCCATCCCACAATTTAATAATGGAAATCATGCAAAATTATTTTTTCATGAGTTTGTGTTTTTTGGACATGGATGTTGTGCATCTAAAACATCATGATGCATGTATAAATAAGATGAAATATTTTCAACCACATGCATCATATGTGTTTTAAACACAAGATATCTATGTGCAAAAACACACAAACCCCATGAAATAACAAATTTTGAACAAAGCGATGAATTGAATCTAGTAAGTTTGTGATGCATGGAACAATGAAATTGTTAGTTGATAAACTTTTGAAAGAAGGATTGGAACAATCCAACATTGCAAATTGTTGCATATGTGAATTAAACAAGAACTATTTGTAGTTTTCTGGCATGATGCATATGTTGTTTTTCATATTAGTAAGAATAAAACTTCAACAAGTAAACTCCTGATTAGAATACCAACAACACTTATGTCATTTGACATTTTTAAATTTGTTTTCTGTAATCTATATTTGATGTTTTTTCCAAGTAATTTGCACATAATAGTTGGTACATATTCTAATTTGCTAGAAATAATTATGATCATATGGAATTCAATTTTGATGTATAAGAACTTTTAAATTTGAAAGATAAGTTCATTCTACAAAACAACAACTAATGAAAGATGGGTTGGCATTAAGGCTATCTCTTTATATCTCTAAATGTGGTTGAACAATGAGAAAGAAAAACCATATACTTGTTAAGAAACAAGACTAAAGTATTTTTTTTCATTGATTTTAAAAATATATATATTTAAATTTTGGAACAATTTCCCATTTGAAATATTATGAAAAATATTTGCAAATTTGCACTAATCAATTTTTTTTTTCAAACTTGTCAAGTAGGTTGACTTGTGAGCATCTACAACTTAAGTAGCCAAATATGGCTAGATGTTAGGCGAAACAATACGTATTTTTAAAATCCTACTTTGTATTAGTGACCTCCATGTTTTCATCATCTAAATGTGTGGACCTTAAAATTTTTCCCTTCATAATGGTGACTTAAGCCCATTTTTCCAAATAAAACCATTTTTACCTTTCATAGCTTTTGTTTTTTTAACACTAATACTAGTAGTTAAAGTGATAATATGTTTAATAATGAATGAATAGTTTCAACAATCATTCAATTGATTTAATTTATGGTGCAACATAATGAATTGAAAAGGATTTTTTTAATTTGGATATTGTTTGGCAAATTGACAAAACATACCAAAGATCCACATTGTGCTTTCAATATTGTGGAATGAAAATTGAAAACACTCTTGAAACATGTGTGATAAAAAAAGGTTCAAATTATTGAATTAAGGATATAACAAACCTTAGTAGGAAATGTTATTATGAAGCTACACCAAAAATATGTTTGCCCCCCATTTTGCTACTCTTCCACAATAAAATAGACATGTGAATCATGCTTATAGTTGAATTGTTATACTAAGCCTTGCAACCTATACAATAATCTAAGGATGCAAAGGAATTTGTATGCAATCTAAATTTTGAACCTCGTAATTTAATGATGTAAAATTAAACATACACCCTAGCTCCCTCTTTTACTGACATTCAACACTTCGTTTTATTTCACTTTTAACACATGAAAAAATTAGAACTATTGAAATATTTTTAATGTGAAAAATTAAAAAGGGGAAGATTCAAATGTGACATTTACAATTGAATTATCCACGTTTGTAAAAATTAATCTTTAATCTCCTCACCTTTATTCATCATACCCCACAATTTGTGATTCTTCAACCCAAATAACCTCACCCTTAACATGCATTGAACTTGATGCTCCTAATGCATAATCAACACATACTTCTTCCTAACCATAAACCTTCAAGACTAATAAACCTTCCATTCTAAATCATAACAATTTAATACCAAGATGGATTAGAGTACACCTTAACACACAATTTTCATGTTTATAAATGTGTACCATCTTGCTTTTCGATACATTACATAAAAAATTACCATTACTCCCCATTTGGAGTTTAGATAATTTTCAAAATTTGCTAGAATTTTAAATATATATTTGTAACCCTAAACCCATATTGGTTCAACATTCAACAGTTATTCTAGCATTTTAGCTTCACTTTCTTCCCATAAGTGCACATGTCAATATGATGGACTTATCATTCCAAACCAAACAGTCCAATTTCCAACACCTTGATATTTTACATGCACACACATAAAGTTTTTACCATAACATTTGCTTATTTAGTGTTTCATTGTGTGTATTATTAATAACATGATAATGTTATGCATACCATGGTCCATACTAGCAAACAAATATATACTTGCCTAACACAACACATATTAAATACCTCTTAATAACAATCTCTATCCAAGCTTCCTTATAATGGATTGTGAAGTTTTGCACAAGGTTTGATTAATGTTTTGAAAAGAAAAAAAAAACCAACAAAATATATTATTGTTGAAAATGTTAAGAAACATATGATTGAATTAGGCATTAATTCATGTTTCCTTGATGGCATGGTTTTGAATTCAACAAAGAACAACCACTACTACAAAATGTGGGTGTAGTTCACTAGTCCCTGTTCACTAAACCAATGATTTCATTGCTTCCCCACTAGTCCCTGTTCACTAAACCAATGATTTCATTGCTTCCCCACTAGTCTCTGTTCATTACAACCCGTGAATTTGCTCAACATCTAATGAAATCACTTGGCGTACAGGGACACCTTTTGTCGTAGTTAACACAACATTCAATTTTTTTGGGTTCTTTACATAAGATGAGTATTGATGGTCGAGTGTATGTACTATACAATGATTCATTATAGGTAGATACAACATTCCATTAGCAAGCTTTTAAAAATTATATTTTCTTTTTAATATTTCATTATTGTAATTTTTGACTACTAAATTCACCCACTTATGAAACTATCAAAAACTAAGTCAAAATTTATATCAATTTAAATTGTTGATGACATCTATTATGTGGATGCGATTTGTAAATCCTAAAAGGAAAATCCATACAATCCACATGAATAAAAGCCCAATTAGATATTTGAAAAGCATGCTAATTAATCACAACACTTTTGAAGAATTTTTTTTCATTTTTTTTTGAAGGCTTTTGAGAATAAAATTCAATTTTGTCCTTTCAGATTTTCATAATTAATATTTGGTTATGGTTTTTTAAAAAACATTTCACACCTAAGTTTATTATTTGATTCCTCAACACATATTTAGTATGTTATAAACAACTTGGAATGAAATTCAATGTGTTTAATTTATTTTTTTAACAATCCAATTAGTTGATTAATCCATATTTTTAAACTTCAAAAATCCATTATTAACAATCATGTTTGTCATGTGCATGAGAACATATTATTATTTGTAGAAATCAACATTGTGACACCAAAAGAAAACCACTATACTTCACACTCACCTAATGCAAGACAAAGAGACAAAAATTATGTAATACAACATTTAGTGTCCTTATTCTGTACATTGCATTATTCTTATCCTCAACGATCAATACTTATCTAGGGGAAATTTTTAATATATTTTATGGAACATATCATTTAAAAAAATTATTTGATATGCTATGAAATAATAAAATATTAAAAAAATCTTACTTGAATTTTTTTTGATATACTATCATACTCCGATTTTAAGAACCCCATTTAAATTTAACTAGATTATAATAATTATTTTTCCCCAATAAATTGCACCTTCTTTTTTTTTCACATCATTTGAAAAAAATTTGAAAAAAACTTCCCTTGAATGCTTGTCCTGTTTAATTTTATTTATTTTTGGGAATGTTCTAATGTTCCTTGTTGAGTTTGAAGCCACATTGTTTAGGCAAGCATGAATTAGTACCTACCATTAGTTTACTTCTTAATGTTTCCAACAACAATATCTTAAGTTTTATTTATTTAAATTCTTATAAAACATTAGTCAAACCTTGTGTAAAATCACACAAGACACCTCAAGGATGCCCGAATATAAGTCATTAGGGGTATTCGACATCTCCCATAGGACATTGGGTTGAAGCTTAACTTCTCCTATGAAAGGAAGAATCCATACTTAGCACAAACCTACTCCATGGTGTTTACAACAAAAATACCATGGTACCTTGGCCAATTAAACACATGTTTGTCGAATAATTAATTAATTATGAAAACTTCATTTCAATAGATGGAATATTCCAAAATATTCACTAATATCCTTCATGATATTTTTTGATTTGGAAGAAATAATTTTTGAAAATTTGAATTTTTTTGAAAATTTGAATTTTTTTGAAAATAATATAATTAGTGTTGAATTGGCCAAGGTACTAGGGTATCTTATATTTTATTGTTATTTAAGTTTTTATAGAACATTAGTCAAAGCTTGTGCAAAACCACCCAAGGCCATGGAGGGACATCCCTTGGTAGGTGGTATTTAGGTTCTCCTACCCAACAAGTGTGGTTTGAAGCTTAGATTCTCCTAGGGTTACCATTGAGTTCATAGGGTTGGGAAACTTGTACCCCATGGACCTAACTTTTGCTGAATTCTTGACCTAGGGTAGGGTGGTCACTTGGAGGTGAACTCCAGATTTTGCCTTCTTGGGCCTTTCAGGGTTGGACCCTAAATATAGTAGAAATTTTCTTTATGGTATATAGTTAGCTTATAATTTCAGCAATAAGTCTATAGCATTCCCTCTCACTTGAATGTAAAAGTCACACAATATTATAGTTAATGGATATTTTACCACCTTTGCTCATATACTAAAACATTTCAATAAAATTGGATTTTAGTTTGAATTCCACCAAGTGCCATTCATCCAACAAAACACAAATGATTTTGAACTACATATTTCTAACCTTTGCTCTAGATGCTAAAAAAATTACATGGATAATTTGGGGATATAATAATTTCTACCATACTAAACATTAGGTGGATAATTTGAGGATATAATTTCTAGCATACTAAACATTAAATGGAAAATTTGGGATAATGATTTCTAGCATAGTACAAAACATTCTAACATTTCTCTTTAGTGTTTTTTTTTTGGTGAGATTTAAAACTCGTCTCTCATTTAGGCTAGATTAATTTCTAACAATTATTGGGCCACATTTACAAAGAGCAATTCTAGGAGCAAATCTAGGCATGAAAAGCTGGTGAGTTGAAAGTCTA
>Ga0209611_10010875_pt1 | contig 13285 bp, 7 predicted proteins | sample S1TSphgellanicum_3_FD_187693 | JGI IMG/M metagenome (GOLD analysis project Ga0209611, IMG submission 187693) | Host-associated microbial communities from peat moss isolated from Minnesota, USA - S1T2_Fc - Sphagnum magellanicum MG (SPAdes) (version 2) | ecosystem: Host-associated > Plants > Peat... | reverse complement strand
CCAATGACTTGAGAAGCTCTGCCCTGTCTTCCAAAGGACCCTGCATGCATGGAAGCGCAGCAGCAGCAGCAGTGGATCAAAAAACACAATTTTGTTTCGCAAATCGGTGAGCTGCTAGATCAGTACTTGCATCAATCAACAGGCTCTTTTGCATTAAACCCTAAACTACCCATCGCAGCTTCTTCTTTTTCTTCTTCCGCAGATTCATCTACCCATCTAGATTGGGAGTCTGAGAGAAGAAATTGGAAATTTCTTTTTACCGCAGGATTCCAGATGATTATGTCACCGGAAGCAGCAGCTTCAGCATTGGTGAGTCCTTTCACAGAACTGGACTGGGTTTCTTTGGAGATTTCAGCAGCAATTTGCTGAGCTTTAGCTGCATCTCGAGATCCCACCACTACAGAGAGGCCTGCTTTGGCGTATTGGAAGGCAAGACGACTCCCGATTCTACCAGTTCCAGGTATCACTGCAATAGTGCGTCGCGTCAAGTCCAGCGCTGCCATCACTCCCCCCAAAACTTATTACTACCCAAACCCAAACCAACCAGAAACAAACACCCAACCAAGAAAAATTCAAACAATGATCAAATGAAAGAACCAGAGCAGCAGCGGAGATGTTGGATTGTTGAAGCCTGTTCTACAAAATGTGATGTCAAATCCTGTCGAACACAAAACAGGATTTTATAGCAACAACTGGCGGAGCAACGACAGAAGTTCCTTGCGAAGCTTCAAAACAGGATTTTATCGGAGGGACTGGGCGGAGCAACGCCAGAACTTCCTTGCGAAGCTTCACGTTGCTAGCAGGGACGATATTCCGCCCAGATTCAGGGCTCCCTGAGGCTGTATTCTCGGGAGATGGAATCAGCCATTGTAGCAGATTCTTCCACGTACTAGTGCGGTTTCTTGTTTCTTTTCATTTGCTAAGCAGGTGACAGACCTTTTAACTGCAACTTACTGTGTAGAATCAGCTACTTTATAGCCGATTCTAACACGTAGAATCAGCTAGAAAGTACAATTCTCAGTGTCAGTGTCCTATTCTGATGCCTGTTTCCTTGGTCAGCCAGGATGTCATCAGCTTGTTCCAATTTTTCCGAAGTCAGTTTCAGTTTGTAATGTGAATCAACGGTGGAGAACGCACTTGAGATGTGAATGAAGGGTGGGGAAAACCAACCCATTCTGCTCTGGAATATGGGGCTTGTGTGTGTAGAACCTGTTACCACCTAATAGAATGAATGAATGGCAGTGAGTTCATGGCCACTGGGCTTTACCCCCACCGGGCCTGCTGCTGCTGCATTCCTTCGTGGAACAGGCCTTACTGGGCCATTCCATCGTACATCACGAACATTCCGCAGGAATGTCCCAGGGGAACAGTTTTTGTGACATGGAATTTATGTCCAAGTGGAATGCATGGATATTCCTCTTGATTGCCTATGTGCTTGATGAAAGATATTGGATGGGACCCAATCAAGGATATCAAAAAAATTGATGAATTTTATTTTTCCAAAAAATTAGCAATACTAGTTGAATTAATACACTTGGAAAACCAAATAATAATAATAAATTCAATTCAATTCTCATTTTTTTGGTTTAACTTTTGTAAAATTTGTTAGAAAAAACAAACAGTAGACCCAAGCCTTTTGTCTATTTTTGAAAAAATTCACAAAACTAGTGAATTTTTCCACTAATTTTCTATTCTGAGTTGAAAATATACTTCTTGTTTTTTCAAGTTTTTTCTCCATTTTAAAAACCACAAAAAATTAGCCAAATTTCATGTCAGAAGAAAATCATTGGACCCAAAATGACAACATGCAATACATGGGTTTGACTTGGTCCCTACAAATGGAAAAGCTTGTTATGTTAGTACGCATGTGATGATGTAAAGATATGTAACATTGGTTTTTTCCCTACCAACGTGGCAAAAAAACAAAACTAGGTGTACCTATTCAAGTGGGCAAGGTGATATTAGCAACTCCATTTGCACTTCATGTTGTTGAGGTATTGGAGCTTCTTAAAGTATCTCCGATGGCAAATATCCATCCAATTGTCATGCTAGTGTTATTTCCAAGTTGAATTTATTGTTCCAAGGTAGTTTTTTTTTCAAAATGGAACATTGCCTAGCAATTTCACACTCAGCAACTTTCAAGGTTATTTGTGCAACCATCAAACATATCCATTCCACAAAGGAATTACACACATGCAAAAAAACTTCCTTAGGGCACACCAACTTAGATCTACAACCTCACAAAACACAACAAAACAAGAAGCAAATTATGACAATTTGTTAAGTCAATACAAATTAACTATCTTCATCAAGTGCATAGTGAAAAAATAACCTTTTTCATATCGTCCATCACACAAACAATTCAACATTCATACTCATCAAATCATCAATTTGCTTTGGTTCTTATGACATACAAAACTACTAAATGCAAACACAACATTACAAAAGGGACATGGTCATCATTGATGGTGTGTAAATAAATGATTTTGTAGACACACCAAAAGGCATTTTTTTAACGTGAGAAGAAAAATTATTCTAGGAAACGAACTTTGATAACAATAACATGGTTGTTGTTGGGGCCAAATCAAAAATGAAAAAAATTAATGGATTTGTCATATTGGTGTTAGTGAAAAATATATTATGCTTCGGTGGAGATGGTTTTAATGATTATATTTAACCTAAAAATTGTTAAATTTGGACTCAAAAAACCAAATTTTTGAATTTTTGAAAAGAAATATCTATAATGTTTAGAGTGAAACCTAAACCCAATTTGGATGGATGGTGGGTTGGACAAGAAGCTTTTTCCCCATTGCATCTTTGTCCCACAACTAACCAACATGGGTGGTTTACATATTTTCTTCTTTAAAACTTTCTTTTCTGTTCATTCCCAGTTGTAATAGTACTACACATTTTGGTGTTTTGATGTTACATAAGATGTCTTTGTAGAGTGAATGCATAGATGCACTACAAACCTTTGAATACAACAAACTATGGGGTTACAAGTTCATTCGGCCAATTACACTTAAAGCAACTCCAGTGATTTATTGTATTTGAGTTGATATTAATATTTACAACATAATAATTTAGTGTTAATGTTTTCCCCTCCCTCAGCTGCAATTTTTTAAAAAAAAAAAAATCAGAAAATTTCATAACCTGGTGACAAAACAAAAAGGGACTTGTGATAATTCAAAGGCTTTTTCTAAAAAGAAAATTGGCCCTCCATTGCCATATTATGAGGAAAAGTATTTTTTGAGGTCATTGTGTATAGACAATAGATTGTAACATGTAGCCAAACTATAGCATGATTCCTAAGCCTTTCTATCCTCCTCTTTGAAGTGTAACCAAATGTGGTGAAGTCCTCTTTTGGATGATGGCCAAACCAACTATCTCACAAAATTGCCCCCCCCAAAAAAAACCATTGTCCCTCACCAGTAAAATAATAAATATTGGTCGGTGCACATTATGGGAGTGGTTATATTTAATATGTCTCCCGTGATCCAATCATTGTGACCGATCAATCAACAGCATTCAATGTGTGACCAATCACTGGATCTGCCCAACTAGAAACAATCATTTTCTTTTTGCCAATCTTTTGAAAACCTCAACTATTCAGGTGCAAATTTAAAAAAAATTTCACACATCTAATTACATTAACCTCATCCAAAATTTGGTGTATTTCCATGGCATTTTAATGACCTTGCCTACCAAGGCAAGCATAATGTGTTTAAATTCATTCAAAAGTATAAAAGCTTAAGGGATTTTTGCCCCTAGGTAATAATAGGTCTATTTTTATAGGAAGATTTCGAAAGATGATATTTTGGGTTGTGTTGAAACTTGAGATTAGTTGTAGAATTCTAATATCTCGAAGGATTTTGGTTTCTTTTAGAGGATTTTTTGAAGATTAATTTTTGCATGATGAAATATTTGAGTTTTCATAATTCTACTTTTGCCTGAAGATAAAGGAACATATGGGTGCAAGACTTGCAATAGTTTGCAATTCCTCTTCAGATGTTGTTTGTAGTACACTATAAAACACAATGCCTTTGATATTTTGTTGGATGCCTTTGCATATAACCTTTTGTAATTCTCCATTGGCCTTATCAACTTTTGAAACCTTGTCAACTTCCATTGTGAAGCTTTTGAGCACAAGACCCCCAATGCCATGGCCAACTAACACTATTGTTTGTGGGCGATCAAGTTGCCACCTTGTACTACAATACCTCACAATCCAAACATGAGAAGTGTAAATTACAAGTGTGTTCAATAGCAAATTACCATCAATTTCTTTGCATATACATCTTGAACAAGACTATAACACATTTTTAATTTTCAAATTTTGGGCATTGACATTTTCTACCAAGCTTAAATTCATCACAAACTTAACATTTTCATACTAACAACCTCCTAGCATAGTAAGCCTTATGTTTCATGATTAAAAAGATTACACATTGATTTCTTGGAAAACAATTATTTTTACCTTGTGTTAGTTGGTTTCAATACTTTTCACTTTCAATAAGGAGTAAATTGGGCTTTGAACTAGACTTGTATTCAAATGTTACATTGGAGCCAATTGTTCCAAAATCCAAAACATAATTTTGCTCTAAAATGAAATGGTTTGTCTTGTGCTACAATAGATACTTTCACAACAAAGGGACAATGTAATTATTGGTACATACACCAAAGAACTTAAACTGACCCTTAAGTCATATTTGAACAATAAATTAGGATTGCACTCGTGTTGAGGTGTTAGGACTTCTTGTTATGAAGTCCAAGACACTTATTTGAACTAGAATGCAACTTTTGGACGTTTCAAGAATTGAGTCTAAGAGGTTGGCTATTATTCAAATTATTTTCTGAAAAAGATAACAACTATGTGAAATGGCCCTGCCTCAAGAGAGTGTAAAGTAAAACATACACTGGAAAGCAAACATGGAGCATGATGAGATCACAAGAGGACCATGAAAACACAAATGCAACCAAGAAATAACCAAGGAGCACATTGAGGTGGGAACTTGTGTACTTCATGACCAACTTTTCCATCGAAATCTTTCCGATACCCACCGAGGATTTTTTTTTGGGGGAAGCTAGGGTGGATGGACAACATTAGAATGTTGTCACCCAGTCCCTCTTCTTCTTTGGGCAACCAGTGGCATGGCCGAACCACGGTGTCATTGCCGCTTTTAATCCATGGCTCCCCCAGGCCGAATTTAAAAAAAAAGATTAGTGTAAGTTTGTGGTCATGCTTCAAAGGCCTGAAGTTTGCATGCAAATGGAGTTGACGCATTGCGTGCAAGTTAATCCAACCCGATCATGTTGTTTTGTAGCAAACCTGTTATTATATTTGGTGGTAGAAAAATGTTTTTAGATGGAGGAAAATTTTATGGCCTATTTTGGGTAGATTGAGATTCCATCTATGACTTTCCAAGTTAAATAACTATAGATTACAATTGTGAGCTTCCAAATTACATTACTATAGTTTATAACATGATCTCTCAAAGGTCCATGGGTTGACTACTATCCAAAGCTAGCTATAAGAGGCAACTAGTTATGGTCTAAACACAAAATAACTCCAAGATAATCGCCCTAATCATTGGGTTAGTCATTGGATGCAAAGATTTATTACTTTACACTCTGAAACCAATGGACCAAACCATGACTCTTGTGATTACTATCCAAAGCTAGCTATAAGAAGCAACTAGTTATGGTCTAAACACAAAATAATTCCAAGATAATTGCCCTAATCATTGGGTTAATCGTTTGATGCAAAGATTTATTACTTTACACTCTGAAACCAATGGACCAGACCATGACTCTTGTGATATAGATCAAGTGATGAGTTAGTAGGGAAATCTACTTACACAACAAAATGCCATTTTCAATTCTGCAATAGTATGAGAGTTGGTGAGTTTGAATGAAAATGCAGTATCACTTGATGAGGCTAGGATTTGAAACTTCAATTAAAATGCCCACACTCGACAAGTTCTTGCCTGGGCTCCAAACTTTTTAGCTTTTCTTGTCCATGGATAAAGACAGAGTTTGGATTTGAAAACAACACAATTGGAACAAGGCCAAGATTTCAAACCTAATATCACTCAGCCAATCACAATCAACAATTTCTTTACTTAGATCAAAAATTCCCACAATATTATTCGGTCACCTACAGATCAAGTGTGATAGAAATTATGTTAAAACAACCAGAAAAATACCACAATGTCTCTTATTTCTAGTCTGTATTGAAACCTAATCCAGTGCGGTGGGTGGCTCTTTGTGCTTGTAAAGGAATATCCTTCACTACAACTTGTTTCCAATTAACCATGTCTAAAAAGATGAAAACACAAAGCTACTCTCAACACAAACAAGGTGTCACAAACACGGTGGCCCTGCCAATAGATAAAATGTTGTACATGTGCATTTATGTATGTATACAAATACATATATTATTCTGTGATTTATTTGTATGTATCATCACATAAGGTGATATCTATTTGTAACAACTATATGCCTAGACATTAGTCCTTGCCTTTTGTTTCTTTTTCTCTCCCTTTCTTGGGTGGTTTTTTTTACAAATTTTGGCAAGGTTTCATTATCTTTAGTGTTAGAGTTATTATGTAAATAATTTTTTAAAAAATATTTCTAAGCATTCCATTGATAAAAAATTTTAAAAATGAATTAGATTTTTAAAAATTGACAAAAAAAAATGTATAAAATTTTACAAAAAAAAATATTAATAATTCAAGCCCTAGAAACCCATTGATTCACCACTGGTCAAGAAAATTCCCATTATATAATGCAAAATCAAAATTTCAAATTTCAAAATCTAAAATCTAAAATTCCAAAATTCAAATCCAAAATTTCAACAATATGGGATAACTTTCATAAGAATAGGTATTTATCTCCATTCTCATGATGAAGAAAAGACTCACAACAAGGTTAACACTTCTTCAAGAAGCCACATAAATATCCAAACTAGGAAAGACAAGCAAACAAAATTTTTTTAAAAAAAAACAGTGGCATTGGTACCAAGGTATTATTCTACACTATTGGATAGATCCCATGTAGTGTTGGATTCTAAAACTTTGTGGATTGACATCAAAACCTTATAAAAACAAAGTTTTGCTCACAAGCTCACATAGGTTTGTGTAGTGGTTGAGTGGAAAATGGGAAGATTTGATAACTCTCTGAACTTTCAAACAAGCCCAAAACACTATGTCAGAGTCTAAGTGCCAATCTTTTGTAAGAAAACCTTTTTAGATCTTTTGGCCTATTTGTGTTGAGCACCACCCACCAAGGCTGCAATTGTTGCTTCAGTATTTTTTACTTCAACCTTCTCAATCAAGACACCCTTTTTTTCATGAAAAATGTCACAAGAACACCTAGGGCAATTATAGTTTCTATAACATCTAGTGGATTTGCCTCGTTGGGTGAAAGTGTATTATTTGGAGGGAGGGTTGATTACATACTATCAATAGCATGATTTGAAGATGAGGATGTCGTAGGTTTTTTAGTTGTTGGTTCTTCAAGCTCAAACTCAAACTTTGCCAGTTCAATAAAGTTGCCAACCTCCTTATTATAAGTGATTCCAATAACTGGTAATTTGATGGAGAGGAATAGATGGAGAATTGTTGTGAAGTTTAGTGGTCCATGGTGGTAGAATACTCCTTTTCATCAAATAAATATTGATCATACATGTGTTCCAAACAACATAACATTCATTAGGAACAAACTTGTCTTTGTACAATTTTTGAGCTAAATTGTCTGAAAATTTGTTTAAAGAATCACAAGAAATATTATACTAAAACCACTCCTCTATTCTATCTTAATATATGTGCAATGTCTCCCCTGACATCAAAAACTCCCTTTAAGCACAATACAAACACACTCACATGATATATACCAAAAGCTTAACAACTTTATCTTACCTCCCTTCATTTTCCATTCATACACATGCATTCAATGTTCACTCTTCAAACACAGAAAACATGGCAATGAAACAATGGCAGGTTGTTGAAATATCCAAAAAACAACTTGCAAGATTAATTAGTGATAAACATTTACTTGCTTTTCTTTTGAACCTTGGAATCAGGGGGTTTTGGTATACATGCAACATGATTAACCTTTAACACATCCACATGAAGAAACTTGTATGACCTCCTCACATGTTCATCCACATCCAATCTAACACATGTGAAAACCTCACATGTTTAAACCACAACATATTTATTTCCAAGACAAATCAAAAACAAGATGCCTTCCATAGCCAATGGGCAATGAACATCCATGAAAGGTAGGACCACCTTTCACGAACAATATAGGTATAATGGAAAAAGCTTGCCAAGATTGTACACTTGATTAAACTACATCCTCTTTGTCCATCTTTTCTTAATTATAATGAGAATTTGTGTATTGCTAAGAAAAAGTTCAAAAACATGGTGCCTCTCTTCTACCTAACTCCCTTAAAGAGAGACTAGGCCCCAACCAACATATATCACATGTTAAGCACCAACCATTATGTTGGCCATAACTAGTAAACTTAAAATCCTTTAATTAGCAACGTCACAACATTTCCATGCTTCAATGTTAGGACCTTGTAAAATAATGTTACATATAAAAGTTGTCAAACATTTAGACACTTGGTATGACAAAGGTACATTATCTATGGAGGAGTCTTCCAAGTCCCACATTAATTATTTGTAGAACTCAGTGATATCAAGAATTTGTGAACCAAGGACCTTGCAAGAAGTTGCAAAGATTAAAAACTCATTTGAATATTCTTTGACATATGGTGGCAAGGAGCTTGTTGTAACAAATAGAAAACATGAGGTTGTAAATAATGAACAAAAGTAGATTCGTAACACAAGCTAGACCAAATAAGGTGGGAACTTGTTGTCTACATACCATATTTATTTATTAACTCTTCATGTAGTTGGATATCAAGAGCTATTAAATATTGTTCCTAACTTCCTGTAAATGACTACCAAACTAATGCTTCATTTTCATAATTAAAAAAATGAGGAAATTATCAAAGTCAGATACTCCTACATATTTAGTTTCATACCGAGTCATAAACAAAAACAAGCAAGACCCTCTTATCTACATACCTACTTATATCCATCTAAAACTTGTGTTATATCTATTCAAAGTTCTACATTACAAATTTCCAAAAATAATTTTCATCATATTTGGAGCTGTCAACAAGGCAACACATCATCACAAGAGGAACATCAAACAACATTGATTCCCATCTCTTATTTATTCCTTGGTGGATTTGCTAGATTTTATGCAAATAAATAAAGGACACATGAACTTTTCCACCCAGACTGAAACAAAACATGAAGAGCATAAAACATGGTAACCTTCCATAACCATATAGACTAAAATGATCCTAGACATCATTCCTAGGCATCCAAACATTTAGCAAATCTTTAATTTTTCCTTAAATCCTTACATGTAAAAAACATAACACCAAGGTTGCATGAAATGATCCACAAAAATGATTCAGGTGTGGAACCATTAACTCTATGCACACCTTCCTAGTCTACCCAAGGTGATCACATTGTTCTCGAAGAGTGACTTATTCAAACCCTACAACTATTTTGCACCAATTTTCTTGATGAGCTGCACATTACACAAGCTTTCTTTGCACAATGTTTGAAAACAATCCTTTGCTCCATGACTTCTAACACTCATAACAACCCCCTTCACTAATCATCCAAGCACAAAAATCTCAACCCTATTGCATACCTCACTATTGAAAAGAATGGGAACCAAACATGAGATGACATGATATGACAATTAGAAAAATATCTTGTTTGACTTGCAAGGTGCTTGTAAGCAACTCTACATCAAGATGTTGATTGGTTAACTAAAAGAATGTAGACACTATGAAGTATAATTGGTGAAACCCACCTTGATGAAAAAATTAAAATAAAAGAGTGCCTTACTCAAGACATTTCTATTATCCAAGTGCCACAAATTGGAGAATTTGCTAATGGAGTTTGGAAAACTTCAAAGCATGGTGGAATTAGATTTATCTCGTTGTTCTCAATTGGGGTGTTTACCTCATTCAATTGTGGACTTGTCACAACTCAAGACATTTCTATTGTTCGAGTGCCACAAATTGAAAAATCTACCTATGGAATTTGGAAAACTTCAAAGCTTGGTGGAACTGGACTTTTTTCATTGTTCCCAATTGGGGTCTTTACCTAATTCCATTATGGACTTGTCACAACTCAAGACATTTCAATTGTGGGGTTGTAGCAAATTGGAGAATTTGCCAATGGAGTTTGGGATACTTCAAAGCTTGCTGGAAGTGGACTTATCTTGTTGTTATGAGTTGGGGTGTTTAATGGATTCAATTGTGAACTTGTCACAACTCAAGACATTTTGATTGTCCAAGTGCCACAAATTGGAGGATTTGCCAATGGAGTTCAAAAAACTTCAAAGCTTGGTGGAATTGGACTTATCTTGTTGTTCCCAGTTGGGTTGTTTACTTAATTCCATTATGGACTTGTCACAACTCAAGACATTTCGATTGTGAAGGTGGCACAAATTGGAGAATTTGCCAGTGGAGTTCGGAAAACTTCAAAGCTTGGTGGAATTGGACTTATCTAGTTGTTCCCAATTGGGGTGTTTATTTCATTCAATTGTGGACTTGTCACAACTCAAGACATTTCAATTGTTTGAATGCCACGAATTGGAGAATTTGCCAATGGAGTTCAGAAAACTTCAAAGCTTGGTGGAACTGGATTTATCTGGTTGTTCTCAATTGGGGTGTTTATGTAATTCAATTATGAACTTGTCACAACTCAAGACATTTCAATTGTCTAAATGCTGCAAATTGGAGAATTTGCCAATGGAGTTTGCGAAACTTCAAAGCTTGGTGGAATTGGATTTATTTGGTTGTTCCCAATTGGGGTGTTTACCATATTCAATTGTGGACTTGTCACAACTCAAGACACTTCAATTGTTCGAGTGCCACAAATTGGAGAATTTGCCAATGGAGTTTGGGAAACTTCAAAGCTTGGTGGAACTAGATTTATCTAGTTGTTCCGAGTTGGGGTGTTCACCAAATCCAATTGCGGACTTGTCACAACTCAAGACATTTCAATTGTCCGAGTGCCACAAATTGGAGAATTTGCTAGTGGAGTTTAGGAAACTTCAAAGCTTGGTGGAATTAAATTTATCTGGTTGTTTCGAGTTGGGGTGTTTACCGAATTCAATTGTGGACTTGTCACAACTCAAGACATCAATTGTTCGAGTGCCATAAATTGGAAAATTTGCTAGTGGAATTCAGGAAACTTCATAGCTTGGTGGAATTGGACTTATCTGGTTGTTCCTAGTTGGGTTGTTTACTTGATTCAATTGTGGACTTGTCACAACTCAAGACATTTTTATTGTCCGAATGCCACAAATCAGAAAAATTGCCAGTGGAATTCAGGAAACTTCATAGCATGGTGGAACTGGATCTATTTGGTTGTTCCAAGTTAGGGTGTTTACCTGATTCAATTGTGGACTTGTCACAATTCAAGACATTTTGATTGTCCAAGTGCCACAAATTGGAGGTTTGACCAATTTTACTATTTTTTAAGCAAAAATGACTTATCACTACTATGTTGTTGCAAGGCAAATTTAATCTTGGCAACCCCCTTTTTAACCAATGTATAGAAATTTCCAATAATACATAAATGTTGATGAGATGTGTTTTCTTGCTACTTTGCAGGTCAAAATGGATGATGATTAGTCATGCAACCCCCCGGGAAAGGGAAATGATCACCATCAACAAATATCAAACTATGAAAATCCATCTGGTTCAAGGTTAGTCTTTTATATACCAAGTATTTTTTGGGTCCAACAAAATCAAATTCTAAAAATATACATTGGTCATGACAATCCATTAAGGTCTTGAATTTGTGGGACTTATTTATAAATATGATTGAATCGAAAAGACTTGGATGGGTTGTGTATGGAAAAATGTGACAATTATGTTACATCATGGGACTAACAAAGGTTAAATGGATGAAACCAACATAGTTGCACCCATGATTAACAATAATTCAATTACCTAGAATAATCTATGTGCAAAGTGCATAATTAAGATTTTAACACCCAGAGGTTGAACGTTCAATTTTTAGGTGCAAGTATAATAATTGGGGTACACAACTTTGTAACACGAACTGGCCGTGGAAAAATGGCAACATGTTTATTGAGACCAAATGTGATTAGGAGCTCATAGGTCCATTACTTTGTTCTCAAAATTGAGTATTTTATAACAACCATAATGAGGACACTAATATTGTTGCAAATTCAATCTGAAATAATTTTGTTCCAACAATTTTGATGACCAATTTTTTAATGACTCCATTGGCTATCATGGGTAAATCCAATGTGACATTCGATCAAACCTATAACCACTTGCATGGTTGTCCACAAAATGTCAAAGTCCAAACATTTCCCACTTGCAAGTGGATTAAATTTGTGCACTTAGTATTCACAATTATGTTTTCATTGGAATGTGAAAAAATGTGAATTATGATAGACAAATGTCTCTTTGATATCGACAAGATATGAGAATCATACTCATTTAAGACAAAAGAATATCATTCAAAACAACTTTAATCAATAGTGTGATGCATAAAACTAATTTTGAGGTGTTTGTTTCCTTTGGAAATTGTAGGTATTAAAAGCCATAGTTAATATTTTTGTAAAAGTGAAACATGGTTCTATTGATAGTATGTCCAATTGTTAAATAAATGTTTACTAAGGGAACGTGACTTGTGTTCTTGGTATAGAAAAGTTTCCCTCATTGAGTCATTTGGGAATGATGATTATGTCCAACAACATATTTTAAAAAAACACTTGAAGGTATTAGTTTTAGGTGTTCATTCACCCAAGTTAATATCTTTGAAATGGCTAGATTTTATTTTTTCATGGTGCTTTATAAATTTACAAGCACTAAAATCACTTAGAAGTTGTGTGATAAAATTTACAAGAAAACTTTGTTCAAAATCAAATAATGCCTTGTGTCAATGTTTTTTCATCATTTTACAAAATTTGTTGCTCATTTCTAATTTTCAAATGAGTTCCAATTGAAAAATTTAGAGCATGTTAAATGTTATAATCATCCAACAATGGTTTAATATATGTCTACTAAAGCTTTAAATAATCACAATATTTAACTTTACATGTTACACTTTACACATTATTATGCATATATCATGGTATTCATGGAAAACTTGAATGCTAACCTAAATGTGTTTTTGGTTTTCCATTTTCATCTTCTTTTGAT
>Ga0209611_10010871_pt1 | contig 13287 bp, 13 predicted proteins | sample S1TSphgellanicum_3_FD_187693 | JGI IMG/M metagenome (GOLD analysis project Ga0209611, IMG submission 187693) | Host-associated microbial communities from peat moss isolated from Minnesota, USA - S1T2_Fc - Sphagnum magellanicum MG (SPAdes) (version 2) | ecosystem: Host-associated > Plants > Peat... | reverse complement strand
CTTGTGTTGGCGGAAACATTTTTGTGCGAATCGGAATTGTGAAATTCCATCTTGGAAGCCCTGTGGAGGGATTGTGCCTGCAGGAGGCTCAGAGGAGTCTGGGTCTGTGCAAGTTGTTGTGAATGTTTTGTTGGTGTGTGTGTGAGGAATGCTAGACCAGTCAGAAGCAATGCAGTAGAGCGTGGAGGGGTCTGGTTGTTGTCTGGGTCCCTCTCTTTTTTGGTGACACCATCACCAAAATAGATATATCTTGGATACAAATGCAATCTTAACCTTTTTGGACTTTGGAAATATGTACAAGCATGACAAATGCAACCCAATATGACCATATATGTACACTCATATTTACTATTCAACACAGTAGGTAGTGTGAAATTTTATATATTGCAGACACATTGATTCAAGTTGACCTGCCCAATATTTGGGCAGCAAATGGGGCGTCAATGTATACCTGTTTGTGCAAACTGCCCCCCAAATAATAAATGTTAACTTGAGAGCTTCACCAAGGTTTTGAAGACTTTTGAGGAAAACTAATGTTTTTAGGATTGATGAGTGTGCACAGAAAACTTAAATGTTGAAAGAAATTTCAATTTCAAAAAAAGTATTATGTTTGTAAAGGAGTTTGAAATTAAAGTTTATATGGATTATATGGCTGTGAAGAGGTGCAATGACAATACACAACCATAGTTCAGGTAGAAGCTCAAACACTTCCAAAAGCAGTGGTCAAAAATAATAATTTCACATTAAAAGTTGGCATCGAATATAATAAGTTTTCCACATGTCAAGGTGGTTGGTCAAGGGGATATTGATTCTTATCATGGGTAACATTGGTGGCCATTTACCAAAACCGTTGGCTTAGGACGCATCAAAACATTGCATTTTCCCCCTACTGAACATTTACAGAAATCTTGTGTGTAGGTTGTGTGGCCTACAAATTTCTCCACTTTTGGTCCCCATCTAACCTCTTTCACATTCCTTACACTATCTTGGACTCTCCACTTCCTATAATGATTAGAATATGTTGTATTTTCAGCAAATTTGCTATATGGTATTATTCGAAATGCCGTGTCTAGAGGCTTTGAAGGCATGGATTCCAACTTATGAGGATGGTGGGTTTCACAAAGCGACTAGGTATGTGGCCAATGTTCGGATTTTCTCCACGGTTGGACAGGCCTTGATTTATCCCAGTAATCATATGTGTAGGATGTTTTGCCTTCCCAAGCCATTGGGTTTGAATGAAACCCAGGTGGCTTAAACCCAGATCTAGGGTTTGCAGGCCAGCTCAAGTATGAATCATCATATGTTGTTCTTCCTTTAAAAGTGCAAGAATATAGGTCCAAATTGGCCTCTTTCTTAGCCTTTGCTGGGTATATGGGCTTTTCATTATATGAACCTGAATATTCAGTATGTGTTGGTTTGTTGTATTGTGCCCCAGTTGGAACACAACCAAGAAGGGAAATCCCATCCTTTTGTGATCCGATCTACATTGGATTGTTTAGGGACGTACTCAGCAACGTATTCAGATGGTCCTTGGAATTTCTTGTCTGTTTCTTTTATGTTGAGGCTCTGGTATTTTGTTGTCAATGTTGTCTCTGCACATTTGTGTTTCCCACAAGAACATGTTGTACATACGCATGGTTTTGCTGCCTGCCATATTTCAAAACCCTTAATTGTTTTTAGACTCCAAGATAAAAGCACCGAACCCAACCCACCCTTCACCCACAAAATTTGATGGGGGAGACCTAAGCTCCTCATAATTCCTCAGTGCCAATGACATTCTTGTTTGCTCCGCGAAGTGCTGCAGATATGTTCCAGAATGCATTTAAAACCCAACTGCCATCTAGCATGCTGCCTTGGTGGAGACCTTCATGTGCACACTTCTCCACCTGTGCATCCAGTTCCAAGAGGAAACAAGCTTGTAATCAAAGAGTTTAATAAATGCACACCTGAAGCTGAGGGACCTGTGTGCAGTGTAAGGGCTTAGGGTTCATGAGCCATATGTGTGGTCCTCTCTTGTCTTCAAATTTCATCAAGAGCTTCATTGAGTTCTTCCACTGCCCCTGGTGCAATAGTTCTTGTAGGAACCAATTATTTCTCCGTCTGGCAAGCATAAGTCTCCTAGTGGTGGGGTCTATGCTAAATAGTTTCCCAAGTTGGGGGGGAGTGGGATGGCAGCTCTTGTGTGGTATTCCTTGTAGCTTAGTTTGTGCCTTGCTATTCCAGTTTCAGAAGTTGCCCTTGCAAGTTGGGGGCGGGGCCATCTTGAGTTTGGTGAGGAACAGATAAAAGCCTCTCTATGTTGTTTGGTGAGCTAGTGGCTGATTTCTCAACTTCCCACTCAAGCCCTAGCCCTTGGATGTGGTACTAAGTTATTACCATTAGCCTACTTTCCAGCTTTTGTACCTGCAATCTATTTATTTTTGTACTTTCAGTCAAACCTTGCAGCACACCAAGTGGAAGCTGCATCACATTTGGACGGGAGGTGTTTAGCATCTTGTCAGTCAAGCGGCGCCTAAGTTATCTGTAAAGTGGTACCTATTTGGGCCCGATTTCATATCCTCTTTGTTTCCTCATCCCCTTAATGAGTGTTATTGATAAAGTCTTGAAATATGGTCCAAATTGGGAAAACCAAAGACAAGATCCCCAAATTGAGCACATTAATATTTTTTTGCAGCCCCATGCTCCTCAGGCAAACATTATTTACGCAAGGGGGGGCCAGCATGAACCAGCACCCACCAGCGCACCAGTTGAGAATTCTGTCCACTGGATGGGGTGAGATTTCTCATCTAATGGTTGAATGTGCGTTGACCTTTTCTTTGGGGGTTTTTTTTGGGCTGGTTTTTTTTCCCCAACTTTCAGATCACTTGCCCAGCTACATACTACCTACCTTCTTGGCCCTACCTATCGACTAAGAACCAACTCCCCCCCTCTCACCTACCTACTACATCCACACCTCCTTTTCCCACCTAAACTTGTCACGTCATTTTTACCTACCCACCCTCCTTCCTACTTAGCTACCCAACACCTACATAACATCAATGGCAACCAATGAAAATAATTTGAATGTAAGTATTGCATTCAATCACTTAATAATAAATTAAACATCTTTAGGCCTCCTATGTGGGTATTGCATTTGCAAGCTCTTCCTATTGTCAATTTCAAAGGTGGATTTAGGGTTAGCTAGATGTCCAAAACATTTATGTCCTTTGCAAAAACATCATTTTTGATATTAATTAAATTCAATGTTAGGCTAATTTAGGAGGGAAGATTCATGAATTATATATTGAAAAAATGAAACTCATTTCTTCTCTTTTGAAGGGGAGTGGAAACAACCATCTTTCAAGTTGGAGGGACTCAAATTAGAAGCTAAAAAATAAAGATTTTTCTTCACTTGTTAAAATTCTTAATTTCTTGAGCTTTGATTATTAATTCATAATTAGTTCATCTAAAATTATTTTCGTATAGTTGCCAAGGATGATATGTGTAAGGTTTTGTAGTTGGGGTTGAAGCTCTTTTGAAAGTGGTACATGTTTAGGGTTTATTCTATAACAATACTTAGGGTTTTTATTTTATTTGGAGTTATGGTTTGATTTAGTGTTGCAAAGCTTTGCAAGGATAATGTCATCACCTTGGACCATCAAATTAAAGGTTTTTGTTTTTCTCCCCTTCATTTTTTTTCATTCGTGTGGTTTTAATTTAATTACAATTCAATTAGTTTTATGTAATGGATCAATATTTGAATATAACTTACATTTCTTGGATATGGGATAAGATTATTAAGTCAACAAATGTTTGATTCTATATGTAGTTATTAGTCCTAAATATAGGTATTATTGGAATGGGCCCCATGTCTAGTGTGTGTTTTAATTTGAAATATAAGTATTGCATTTGGTTGGGTCCTAGGTCTAGTGTGTGTTTTAGTTTGAAATGTAAATATTGCATTTGGTTGGGTCCCAAGTCCAGTGTGTGTTTAAAGTTGGTATGTGGTATTGTACAGGGGTCCCATGTCCATTGTGCATTTTAATAATTGGCATGTAAATATTGAAAGCAGAACAATCACACTCTTGATGTTGTTATTAGTTTGGCACGTAAGTATTATCAATCTAGGTTCCATGCATAATGTAATGATTATGCAAGTGTTGATTAGTTGTGTATTCCACTAGTAATCATGGTTTAATGAAAAAAGTGGGTATTGTAGGTGCACGTTTTTACAAGTTTATAAACATGGGTTGAATTCCCAAATCACAATCAATTCAAGTCCAAAGTTGAATAAAATCATTTTTTTCAAATGTGAATTTGGTGTGGACTCCCAGCCCTCTATATGTAAATTTAACCTTCTTTTAAAAAGCATATGTTTTACATTAATTTTCTTATGATTTAAGTGATTGAATTAAATAATCATTGAAAATACAAATTTTTTTTCTTACCTCTTTAATTATTTGTTCTAATTAAAATCAACGTTATTTTTTATGTCCTTGATTGATTTCTATATAAAAAAGTACATTGAAGTTCATTTTACACCTTGTGGATTCCATTATTATTTTTTCCCTTTAGAAAAGTAGAAGTTTAACTATGAAATAAAGAGATTTACCCAAAATATAAAAAGGTTTTGTTGAAAAGTATAGGTTTAGCCAAAAAGATATAAAAGAATTGTTGGGAGATAAAAGTTTAACCAACAAATTAAAATGTTTTGTTGAAAGGTCGAGGTTTAGCCAAAGAAAGATATAGGTTTTGCCAAGAGTTAAAAGTTTAGCCAAGAAGAGATATAAGTTTTACCAAGGAAAAAAAATTATCCAAGAAAAAATATATGTGTTGCCAAGAGTTAGAAGTTTTTAGCTAAGAATAGATATAGGTTTTAAATTTTGTTAAAAGAGAAAAGTTTAGCCAAGAAGAAATATAAATTTTGACAAAAGTTAAAAATTTAACCAAGAATAGATATAGGTTTTGCCAAAATAGAGAAGTTTAACCACAAAGAGATGTCATCTTGAAATTCCACCATAATCATTAGACTAGCAAGCTTCTTGATTATTAAACTCACAGGTTCAACCTTTAAAACCTCCCTAATTTTTCTAGCTATAAATTTAAAAGCTTTGTTATTACAAATTTATTCCATTACGTTAGGGAATTAAACCTTAACTAAGTGGGAGAAAGAAAGTTTAGCCCCTTGTGTTCAGCTATCGAATTGTGATTTCCATCTTGAAAATACGAATGTCATTCCATTCCATTCCATAATATTGAGCTTCATTATTGCTTTGGTTCCCTCTTCATTCAAAAATTTGCCTTTGAAGAAACCCATGGTGAGTATTTTGAAAAACATTGAATAAGACTCATGGAGATGGAGTTTAAGGTAATCTAATATAACTTTATGTGATGGCCAACCTTTATTTATTCGTTTTATCACCATATGATGCACGCTAAGTGTTGTAGCAACATGCATTTTGTCCATCCACACTTGTGGGAAGTCCACAAGGAATTCCCATCATTCCAAGATGAATTGTGGACCCCCTTGAACTTCAATCAAACTTTGAGCCGCATCTCCCTATTTATGCACCTCAGATTTGGACACCCAAGTTGTTTCAGTTTTGTTTTTAGGTGTGGTTTAAGTGATTTCTTCCTCTAGAGTTGCCATTTCCACGTTGATTGAGCCTTCCTGTGAATTTGATAAAAAGTTTGGCTAGAAAATGGGCTTCTTTTCACCATCGCCATTTGGTGTTTATAAGTTTGAAAAAGAGTGTTGCTAGAAGGCAGGCTTTCCATTGTTGATGCCATTTGGAACTTGGAAGCTTGAAAAGGAGTTTTGTGAAGGAGCAAACTTTCTGTTTCCATTGTTATTTAATGCTTACGCCTTTTCTTTTTTTGTGCTTGGTTCGAAAGGGAAAAATCTTTCTTTTTTATTGCTGAGTGTTTGGGAGAAGAAAGCTTCACCTCCCACATTGCTTGTAGTTTGAACACCTTTTTTTTTATGCCATTTTGAAAAGTAACTTTCCATTAGCATCACCACTTTATTTTCGACCTTCTTCCTTCTTTTCTTGCACATTTTGCACCAAATTCCTTGGATAGATCAGTGGGCTTAATGTGAATGCATTCATTACAACAAAAGGTGTCCCTTTATGCCAAGTGATTTCATTGGATTTTGAGTGAATTCATTGGTTGTAGTGAATGAGGACCAATGAAAAAGCAGTGAATTAACAGGTCTAGTGAGTGGGGACTAGTGAACTACACTCACATTTTGTAGTAGTGATTGTTTTCAAGCTCATGAGGTCAATTTAATGGTGCTTTATTAAATGCTCATTTTACATTCAACAACAACAACTTGGAGAAATGGAAGAATAAATGAAGCATGGCCAAGACCAAAAGCTTGGCCTCCAAGCTCGTACAATGAAAGAAAAACAATAATGCCATTGTGATTGGGTTTATGGGGGTCGAGCAAGGCAAGAGAAATGAAGTTATTATTGCCAAGGTTACGATTTCAAAGGCCATGGGGCTTTTCCATCCCCTCTCCTTTGTTAGATGCCTGAGTTAAACATCCCCATGCTTTCCATCTAGAATCGTTACATTCATTTTGTTCGAGTTTCAAACATTTTTTACTTGATTTCGACCATCGTTCCATCACACTATTTGCTTGTGATCTTTGCCATTGATCTAACGAATTTTTTTCCTTACCATTAACCTAAGCCAAAATGGTATAAATCACATTACAACGTGGGCAAAAAACATCTTGCAACCAATGAGGTGAGGTAGCATGCACTTAGGGGCCCATGTTCTTTTTTTTAGGGCAAGGGTGGGGGTGTTAGATTTTTTTGTTCCCATTTTGTTCCCCAACATGTTCCCAATAGCTCCTCACTTCATCCCATATCCTTTGCCTTACGTTCTACTCTTGTAAGTTATATAAGCAGCCCAAAGGGGGTGACTCCAATATATTATGGAATATTTATTTTGGGACTTTCCAAACTTGATTGAATTTTTGTGACAGGTCAATCAAAGATGCCCATCACAAAAGAAAAAAAATTGAACTTTGGGAATCCCCACAACAAATTAATACAAGTCACAAACTAGTACAATAAGTTGAATAGTGGTATAGCGTGATTCATATTATTTTTATTTTAAAAAGTCATCCTGATTGGCTCATCAACAACTTTTTTGGAACATTGAGCACTCTTCGATGGAAGCACCTCTTTGAATCCCCAGTTGCAAAATAGCATCAAATATATCCCCTTACAATGTACCTTTTCAGTTTATATACATGAGATTTGAACTTTGGGCAAACCATATAGGATAAAACCTAGGTGTTATTGAGAATATCTCGAGGAACACATTTGGGAACACTTTGAGACCTTGAGAACACTTTGGAAACAAAGGAAAAAAGTAAAAAATCCCTCACCACCCACCTTGTCAAAAAGAAAAAAATAGTGCCCGTCATGAGTGCATGCTGAGCCTTCTCATTGGCTGCATGAAACTTTTATTTCCAAAACTGTTTGTTGCCACTATTGGCCTGGGCTAATGGCAGCGGTAGAAACTTGGGGACATAGGAAAAATGAAAAGAATCCTCTTCCTCTCCCCCTCCTCCCCCAAAAAAAAACCTTAAAAAAAATAAAATCAAGGCACTTTGAGTGCATGCTGAGCCTTCCGATTAACTGCATGAAATTTCTATTTCCAAAACTGGTCGTCACCATTTTTGGCCTCGGCTAATACCCCCATTATAAACTAGGGGTACTTATTATTGTAATGTATTTCTATTGCACAAACAACAACAGTAGGAGCTAAAGATGTTGTTTCCAGTTCAAACTGGAGTCACAAACTTGTTAGAAACACTGTTGGCGGGTCTGGGTTTCCGAACCGGGGCCGGGTGCGACTACCCATCCTAGCGGTTTTAGGTAGGGGTAGACCCACACCACAACCGGGGGGCAGGCAGGACCCCTGACACCTGGCCGTGGGTCTGAACCGGGGGAAACAGGGTGTAGTTGAATCCAGAGAAGACCCGGCCCGGCGGGTCTTGAATTCTTTTGCCAGGTCCGGGCTTTGATGTAGTTATAACTTATATAGTTAGGGTTTAGGGTTATGGATAAGGGTCGTCCGTCCTTCGTCGCGTCTGCGTTTACAGGTTATAAGTTCCTTCTAGGGTTGCTGTTCTTCTTTTTTTGTGGCGCTTTTCTCAGCGCTTCTTCTTTCTGTGTCGTCATTGACACAAAGTCCTTACTCCTTATTTCTTACGGAGTGCTTCTTCGAGGTGCCCCAGACTCCAACTACAGAACCATTGACTTTTACTTGAAGTTATCACTCTCGCTTCAGACTTCAGATCCTGAGAAATTAGGGTTTCAAAAACCTCAGAAGGACTATTTTCGGAATTCCCTGGATTCAGGTTTGTCTCTCCAGCTCTGATGCTGCCATTTTTCATTTTTAAATTAGATGAGGTCCAGTGACTCTTAAGATTTTCGTTTTGTATTTCTTCTTACTTTTGTTCTTCTTCAGGAAAAGATGAGATTTTGTATGCTGCGGCAGGTGCACAAATCTATTGCTTGGATTTGCACCCAATATGTTATGAGACTTTCTCTGCTTGTGTGATGGCTCCTATACTGTTGTAAGTTTGGTCGGCAACTTTGTCAATGGTCTGAAATCTGAGTAATTGTACAAGTTGTGGTTTTTATTTTTTTGTCAAGAATTGTAAATGTGTTCTTTGCAAATTTGATCAGGGTTTGGATCTTATTTCACATTTAGCTTTGTGCAGGTCATTGATTGCAGAATCACAAGCTGTTCAAAACTTTGCAGGGTCCTACTCAAATGTATGTCCATGCTCTACCCATTTCTCGTCCTCTTGCAATCTCGCCATTGCATGATCAAGCCAAAAAACCTAGTGTTGATGACTTTACATTATTCACACCCCCAACCAATTTTTTTTTCAGGCGAAATTTCATCAAATGTCAACCTCAAAAATATGATTTTGACCAATGTAGTATGATTTCCAAATCTGATTAAATCATCTTATGAATAATCATCACTTATGCTACATCACAAAATTTAAAAACTCCTGGACCCAACTTGCAAACGGAAAAAAATTAATAATATCTTGAGGCATCCTATTTAGCCGTACCTACTGTGCTTTGCATATAAATTGGCCCTTCTCGCGTTTTCAATGAGGTGGCTTCCAAGTTGAACTTTTTATTTTTGCAAAGAGTGAACTTGATTGGTTCGTCACTCAAAAAAGTTAAAATATTTTGAAATAAATATAATCGGTGCCCTTTGTGGTTGTCACTATTTTTTGGCCTCAACGAATAACCATTACTGAGAACACCTTACCAGGCATTATATTTTTAGAGGTTTGTTTAGAGTACATGCAAATCCTTCTGGGGATACTCACCACTATCGTGAAACCATGAATCTAAGTAGAAAGAAGCCTTAAAAGCACTAAGTTTATTTGAAATATGAAAGTTAGAGATATCACTTCATTAAATTTGTTGTATTGGCAACTTTTTAATGACACATGCTGATTCAGGAGGTATTTTGAGATTCAATTTTTAAGAAACAAAGAAGAAGAGGGAGGCATGAAACAGGAAAGAAAAAGTAAAAAATAATGAGGACTCTCATTTTAACGTATTTGTGTTTAATTTTAAGTTCTTTCTTTCTCTCTCTTTCAACCTTGAACATTTTTCTCTTCCTGAGTTTAATTTTTCAGTTTTTCAAGGTTTTGTGATTTTTGAATAAATGGTATGGGAATGCAAAACCAGCGAGTGCATTGGAACTGCTTTAACAAATGCAATAGCAAGGTTGGTATTCAAACTCTAAAACATTATTTTGTTTGAGATTTTTAGGCTTTAGATGTTTTTAACTATTTTTTTATAATCCATTCGATTATAACAAGAGCGAAGTTTTATGGTTCGTTTTTCTTTTTACAAGATGAAAGAAGCATTTGAGGAATGAAAAAATGTTTTTTATGATTTTTGAAACTTTAAGATGTCGATCTTAACCTACAACATACCAAGGTGGTGTTTGTCTATATTATCTGGGACATAGTTGAATAATTCTTAAAGTTCTCCATAGTTTCTAAGCAAAATACAATGTAGCTTCTACCAAGGTTCTCGAAGTAAACCTGAACTGGACCAAATGGCCAGACAATCATAGAGCATGGCCTCCAACTTTAGCTTTCAAAAAGTTTCTTTCAGCTTTCGTGTTGAAAGGCTTCAACTTTAGATCTATAAAATAATATAAATGAGGCATGCGAGACATGCAATCTAGGTTCCAAACCACATACACTACAAAAAAATGTAACCAGAAGGAAACAGTGAACCGACGAGGACACGTTACTTCAGAAATAGAACGACAAGGGGCACGATAGGCATGCAATTTTAGTTTCCCTCCATCTAAACTTAAAGGAATCTACCCACGAGGAAAGAGTGAACCGATGAGGACACCTCACTTTACAAATAGGACGAAATGGGAACTGGTTACCTTGCGTCTGACTGTCATTTCCGGATAAGGGATTTGAAAACGAGAACCACGCATCCCTGTCTCTACAGAAGCAACGACTGGGTTCGCCGGGTTTTCGGGACCGCTTGTTGGCAGCCCTTCACGCATCCCCGTGTCCTCTGTCTAAAGCATGCAGAAATGCAAGCCCATGTGGGCTTCGTAAATTTACTGGAGAGGATGGATTGTCCCAGGTAATCCTTAGACCATCTCCACCAACGCTCAGTATGTGACCCTGCACTGAAAATCTTGGATGAGGTTCATCAGTCAAATCCAGTGAATCCACTGGAAGTATGTTGGGACCCAGAAACAATACACAGCTTTGAGAGCCCAGGAGGAGCACTGTAACAGTTTAATAAACAGAGTCAAATCGTATTTATTTGCTCCCTGATTTGCTAGATAGTTTGATTGGTCCAAGTGGGTTGCTATTAGTACTCTCCAACCTACTTGCAGTCCCAGTTTCAGTTTTATGGGTGGGTTTGGAAAAAAGTTAGTACTTGGATTTGAGAAATACTTTTGCAGGGCCACACTCTGAGACTTGGTGGAGATGCTCTTATCCGTTTGCCTCAGCTACCTAGCACCAAAAACCTACAGAGTACCCGCCTAGATCACGATCTCGACGGGAGAGATTAAATCAGCCATGGATCCTTATCGCAGGCAGTATTGTCCTTATTGCAGACAGTACAAAACTGGAGTTGAGATGGAGTCTGCCATGCGACCCGCCACGTGCGCATATTATAGTCTTCCACAGGGTAAAGCGGTGATTGAGCTCTTGTATATAAGCAGATGGGATAGCTGGGAGTAGCATTCATCACAAGCATTCACAACTCTACTCTTGCAGTGTTCCTTCAATACCATCGTCGTTGCGAGAACATTCCAGTAAGTCTAGTGACAATTGCAAGCTACCACGGTTCTCTGGGTTACTCGTGAGCTCAATTTCAGTGTTGATCAGATCATCATGGCTTGGCAGAAGATGGCGCTTCTCGCTGTGGCAGGGCTTCTCTGTATGTCGGCATTACTCAACGGAGCTGAAGCGACGGAGAGTGTCAGCAGCAGTTCATTACTCAACAAAACTGCAGAATCAGTGAGTGCCAGCAACAGTTGGAAATTGATAGATACCCTCCGTACGTCCTGTTGTTGGACTTGACGGAAGTCTACCAGTTCTCATAGTTAATGAGCTAGGCGGCCATATCCAAATGTTGCTTCTCATATGCCCTGGATGTGCTTGTTTCATGAAGTTGTCATTGTCCAATGCTCTGTATTCTATCACCGTTCCGTAGCTGCTTATCAACTTACCTTTCGTTCCTAAAGTTTCAGAAAAGTGATACATCGGCCATGTTCATGATCTCTAGTTCTCTTCATCTCTTGTAGTGGAGTGGATTTTCGATATATCAATTGCGGGTGGATTTGAGTGTCATATGTTCTACAGTGCTGTTGGGACGTCTTGTTGGACACTTGAATCCAGTTCGATCTATTTCCCGCCTAGCTAGTAAGTAGCCGTAGACTGTGTGGTGCGGAAATGAATATGCCGCAAATGTGCATCGCCTCCGTATCATCTGATTCATGATGCATGTATCGCTCCCCTTTCCGCGGGATTTCGAAGATGCAGATGACTAATTTGTGGATGTGTATTTTGTGGCATTACCAGTGTGGCAATTTCGCAGCATCTTGCGACTTAATAACAATCTGTGAAGGGAAACTATCAGCCTTATGCAAAACTAGGAACGGAATTGTCGTGCCTGCAATGCTGGATCTCAATTCCCATATAGGCAACGACGACGGGGAATTGGTGGCAGGGGGAGAAAACTACATTGAGACGTGCGATCCAGGAGAATATGGTCCCGAATCATCGGGATTCTTTATTCATGCTGATTGCAAGAAGAAGAATGGCAATGTTATTGACACGTCCTTAGACATAAATAAGAATGTCGGGAACGTCGACGGGATTCTGGAATGGGAGGACTGTAACCAATTGCTTGCTAAAATCGTCGACAAGTTTGCTGCTGTCGAGGAGGAAATTGCCCTCAGTGGCAGGAAGTTGCTCAATCACTGATCAGAGTTCGATGAGGAAAATAATCTACATAACATGATGTGGGTATGTGTGCTTGTGGTCATTAACATGCATTCGTATACTTGTGCACTCAAAGCAGTTGTGATGAAAAGAGATCGATGTATTTATAAAAACATAGTATGGAAATATAGCAACTTTGTGTGCAGCCCATGCACAAGAGAAGAGAGGAAAAGTGCTTAAGGTGGAGAGAAGTTCCACGTTTAGTTATCTACAGTCAAGTGCATGCTGAGAACTGACGCAAAAGATCGGAGGTAATTTGCTCATTACCTACAGTGATCATGTTGGTTCTATAGTAAATAAGCTGCTTCTATATAGAACTGTATACCTAGACTACTTGGACTAAATACATAAATGTATAACTGAATCTAAAAATGATGTGAATATTTTCTACACTCTCCCTCACTCTCATTGGTGCATTCACACTTGATGTTAAAAGTCAGTGTTAAATGAAAATCTAGGTGGCATCCTAGGTGGCACCCAATGTTAAATGGGTGATAGCTTAATGTTAAGTGCATGCTAACTTAACATAAAATGTTCATGGTATCTAGGTGTAAGTCCTAAATGACTAGCACGGTGTTAGGGGACTCAACACTAATGAGTTCCTAACACCAAGTGTGAATGCATGTTTGGAATCGTTTTTGTAATGTAAAACTTACTATCTATCTAAGCCTAACAGTCACTATTTAAATAATAGTGAAAGGTTGAGGAGACTGTTGTGCAAGATCAAGTAGTTTGCTCCTGAGCCCCCCTTGGATCAA
>Ga0209611_10010870_pt1 | contig 13287 bp, 5 predicted proteins | sample S1TSphgellanicum_3_FD_187693 | JGI IMG/M metagenome (GOLD analysis project Ga0209611, IMG submission 187693) | Host-associated microbial communities from peat moss isolated from Minnesota, USA - S1T2_Fc - Sphagnum magellanicum MG (SPAdes) (version 2) | ecosystem: Host-associated > Plants > Peat... | reverse complement strand
CTTTTTTGGTAATTGGAAAAAGATCTTATTACTCTTTTGCTCTTGCAAAATATCTTGACAAAGTCAAATAAATACATCCACACGCATCACATTGTTGTTCCTCATGGTGTTGATTTTATTATATACAACCACAACCAAGACTTTTTTTTTGTCCTCGTGTGGTGTTGATTTTCTTTTACCCAAACTAAAGCTGCTCCCACGATGACCACGGTTCGAACCAGGCTCCGGTTGTCTACATGAATTAATCACCTCAGTCCGGCTACCTACTTCTTTTCTTGATTGAGAGCCCACGCACCAACCAGAAGATGACATGTCAACAGATACTGAATAGACAAGAGACATGACGACATGTGGCATATTTTTTATGGCCTTCCCAATTCCAGAGGCCAAGGACTTAAACCAAGTCACCGGGGCTCATTAAGTTAACGGGCAACCGTAAGTCAAGACCACTAAACGTGTGCATGAGCTCGCCACGTCATCCGCTGTGTAATCCTTAAAACGCGGAGTGTGGGGCTGTCGCCACTTGGAAACGAAAGCCTCGTCAGCAAGCGTAGTTGAGAGGCCAGTTGCATGTCTGCCGCGTTAAAGAAAAGAGATCTCCTTTTTGAGGAACGTTTCTCTCCTTTCATTTTTATTTGTTTATTACCGTGTTGGTCAGGACTCAAGCCGTGGCGGCTGCCTTGCAGGTAGGTATTCAACCGCACATGCAACACTTGGAGAAATTCCCTATCATATTTGGAGGCGACCTTATATCCATGAATATGCCTCCTATGAAAAAAAGGAGGGATTTCAGGGTTTTGGGGTGCTGGGGGCACTCAAAGAATCTCTTAGTGAATTTGGATGATGTACACACATTTAGGCTCATCATAAAGTATCTTCAGAATTTTTCTAGTGTTATATAAAGGGCACTGTAGTCTCAACTAAATTTGTGCCCAAATAGACGATAGCACATTACATGTAAAGCTCCTCAAAATGAGCAACACTACAGGGAAGGTGTCCCCTCTCAAACGAATCGTAGCCATCCATTTATAAACGCAAAATTCTACTAGCCAAGGACTGCAAAAGGGACTACTCTTGGATTTCGGGTCCCCTATTCTTGAACAAATAAGGATAAAAAAACAAGGCTTTTCCAGGGACAAGACGACTATTACCCTACACAGAAATACTTGCTTCAAATTTTTAAGTGTAATTGGATGGCATGTTGCGCAAGTCTTTTTTCCTCCACTGTTTGGAGTGTGTTTGTCTGTTTCAGTGTGTGTTCTGCTAAAGTGAGCATTTTGTTTTTTGAATTGGCCCTCATCATTTTTCATTTTTTCCTTGATACTTGGTGGGTGTCATGGGAGAAAAAGAAAGAAAATTTGGAGTATGTCTTTATGCCTAGTAAAGCCCTTGCCCATGGGCTTTACCTTGCGCAATTTTTTGCCTTATGAGGTGGAGTACATTCTTGTAAAGCACTTGGCAATTTTTTTAATGCAAATGGAAAATACCTTAATATGAAAATATAGCCAACAACGTAAGAATCCTTGGAAGTTTATAGATAGATCTTAAGGTGTATATGTTTGAAAGAAAATCTTATTTTAAAATATTGTAGAAGTTTTTTAGGAAGTTAAGTTAGTGGAAGGTTTTAGAAGGTTCAGGTAGCAAAAAAAACTAAAAGTCTAGTTGGCAAAAGGTTTTATGCAAAAGTTTTTAGAAGGTTTAGTTGGCAAAACCTTGTAAAAAGCTTAATTGGTGAAACTTTTATAAAACTTTAGTTAATCAAAAAATTTAAAAGGCTTAGTTGATAGAAGCTTTTAGGAAACTTAGTGAAATTTATTAAAAAAATTTAGTTGTCAAAAAGTTTGCTTCTCATCTCAAGTCTTAACTTTCTATCAAGTTTTGTTCATCAATAAAATATTCTAATTACCCAATCATTGTCAAATAATTACTCTTGTCAAGTTTACATAACCCTTTCCTTGAATATTTGTTTTGTATTTGGTAGCATATTACGCTTACTCTACATGTGCATGAGAGACCTTATGCCTACAATGTAAGGCATAATAGGTGTAAGGCCTACATAATAAGCATAAAGTGCCTCCAACATTTGCAAAGTTAAGTGTAAAAATACTTACCTTGAAATATTCACCTTGCCTTTCATTCCCCTTTGCATTGTGTTATATGATGTTGAAGACCTTGCTGGCTTGCTGGCAAGGCATTAGGCCTTTGACCTTGGGTTTCACCTTTGGTTTCAAGGCCTTCACCTACACAAAATGCGAAACCGAGATTCATCTTAGGCCCCTTATTTCGGGAATGCTGCCACCATCGGACCTTGCAGTATACATGAAAACCTGTACATAAAGACCTGACCTAATTTTCCTTTGAATTTGTAAGTACCCTACAAAAGATAATCATCCTGCAAACCTCCAAGGGTAGGTCCCGTGGGGGCATGTTGTTCCATGGGGCATGTTGTTCCATGACGACTGCCCTCGTTGTCATGCTTGCAATTTCCAAAGAACATAATTCCTCTGGACCGGTGACCTATCCTTCCCTTAGAGAGAAGCACTAACAACATTCTTGTGGTGCCCATGACATCATATCCTACAAGCAACACCTACTGCAACGTGTAGAGCAAAATTAGACACAAGTTGCTTGCCGTCCTTGCCAAACTCTTCATTTCGTAGCCACATGCAGGGCTATACCATTGAATTGCAAATCCGTGTCACTTTGCACAATTTAATATGATGCACATGTGGTTTTTGCACAGGGAAGTCTTTATGCTGGAACTGCACCACCTCTTCCAGACCAAAATCGTTGACTTCAAAACCTTGGTAACTTCCTGGGGTCGCTTGCTGTGCTGACTCAAACATGCAAATCTCACACATATACTAAGGCAGCTTCAACAAATGTTCGTTGAATAATTAATTAATTTTGAAGATTCCATGCCAAAAGAAAGCCTTGAATATTCGCAAAAAAAATTATTTTTCCTTCACAAACATTTTGTTCTTAAGAAAAAATTGACATCTCCACAAAGAATATAATTTGTGTGGAAGCTGCCCGGCTAATGATGACATGGCTAACGTTAGTAGTAGGTTCGTATAGAGGAAACCAAGGTGGTTGGTCTAGTAATTGGAGAACCGCCTTCGATATGGGCAGGCATCAAGGTCCCTAGCCTACATGCTGGTATGACCCAAGCCAATACTAGTCTTGCCCAACGATGACCTAATGCAATATCAGGCTCATCACCAATGCTTTACAAATCTTTTGAGGGCATGCAAGTTTCATAAGGGACGCAATGTCAGGACTCGGGCAGGAAAGCTGGAAATCCAATACCAGACGACCGCTTGTGTAAACGCGGAGTGCTCAGGCGAAACAAAAATGGCAAAAGAGACTGCGAGTTTGGGTGATCTAGCGGCTTTACAAGTCCCCATGTGGCATTCTAGACAATGACGTGTTGCCGCGCAAGAAAGATTGCACAGAGTCGTCATGACCGGTGAAGTGGCCATGTGCCCGTAGACATTGCCAAGGAACCGTTAGCGGGTGACCGGGTGACTGGGTGCAGCCATCCGTTAATCGCGTCTGCTTCCTTTCGAAGCTTTGCATCCTCAACTTAGAAATTTCTTTTTCTGTTCTGCAGATTGCTCGGGGAAGGTGGATGCTGGTTGCAACCTCACTTGGCTCTCTTCTGTCTGTTTTCGTTTCCTCGCAGCCTTCGAAGAGCAGAAAAACTTGTTGGAGTTTTTTTTGAATGCCAGTTTTGTGTTGGATTCCCCAGGAATTATTTGGCCCTTGCAGCTGATTAGGTTCACACACAAATTGTATGGCCCGTTTTGGATTGCTGGCAGGAGTGGCCACTGCCGCTCTCGGAGCCCTTTGCAGCTACGAAGCGCGGGTTCTGCACTTGCATAGCGTCGTCCCCGGCGACACCTTTCAGGTATGAATTTTACCATGTGTATTGTTTGCTGTGAGCGGAGTCTTCTATTTTGGCTTCATCACACCGCACCAGAAGTCTTTGTTGTGTGCGCCAGAGTTTTACGGTTTTTCTATGAATACCGTTCCTGGTATGTTACGAAAGATATTGACGATTTGGTTTGGTTTGGTTTTTGTGTATCAGCAGTTTACCGAGGTTCTTGGTTGCGATGATGCCTGCCCCGGCTCGCAGTGCTCGCAGATCCAGAAGATGAGTGCAGAGGAGAGAGCTAGCGGGGAGCCACGTATCTTGGGATTCCAGCACAACGGACTCAACTCTTACGAGACACTGATCTTCGCACCAAGATACTGAGCCTGGGCTATTGGTGGTGACCTAAACTCATTCATGGGCCCTTGCGCGAATTGATTCGGGGATCTGAAGGCCTGGAAGAATTGAGGCAGTGGGAAGGATTTTGGAGAAAGTTGTTATTCCCTGTGTTGACGATACTTATTGCCATCTATTACTTACTCTCTTTGCAACTATCAGTTGACTTGCTGATGAGCAATTGCAACATTTCTGTTGCTTGTAACACCACCGGAATTTGTGTACAGATTTGAGAGAATAATAAAGCCGACATCATGCGAATTGAATAGTGCTTCCCAATTTGATTTGGCCTCTGAATTGCCCATGGTCAATCAGGAAAACTTGGCTTGAACTGGCATACTTGAATGGAAGCGCCTTGAAATTTCAAGGATGCTTTGCCTGTCAGTTTTTTGTCTAATCCATTTGAAGATCATTTGTTTGTGTAATCAATGAACGGAAAAGGATATTGGAACTGGAATCCACTGCCTGTGTTCTGAGTATTTCTAACATCATCAGGCAGCTCCAATTCTACTGTCCAATTCACTTACAGAACCAAATTTCATTTTTCAAAATGCAGCAACAAAAGAAAAAACTGTCTGAAAGACAGGTAATGGGTTCCAACCATAGTCATTGACTGATTTCTCAGAGCACAAATTCATTGGCACAGCAACATGAGAAAACTGTCAAGAAAAAGGTAATGGTTGTGCTTTGACCAAGTGATTTGTTGGTTGTAGTAAACTTAAAATTTTGTGCAGTACATTACTGTGAGCTTTCCATCTGATACTTGGCCTCCTCAGACATCTCATGTCATGGAGACAATTGTCCATTTGTCTAGGCAAACCTCCACTGTACAATTGCCATGCACAAGTCTGCAGGTGGCAATTGCTGGGCAATGAAATCATCTATCTCTACCCAGCGCCAAAATGAGCTCATTGCAAACATTCATCTTGGAACTGAGCTGCCCAAAAAATTTGCACTAAGTGGTGAAGGAATCCTGGAAGATCTGTGAAGCAAAGTAGCAATTGATGGAAGCTGAAATGATCTGACACATCGAAGGTCTATAGTGCAGGTCTCAAGTCATATTCAGCTGCTCCAGCAATCAATCAGCACATCTGCCATATTTAATAAGCTAAGTGATGTGAACTGATACCCAGTCTTTGAGATCAAACCTGACCTGACCTTAGTATTACTGCACAACAAACCCAGTTCTGACACATATGCTCAGAGAGGATGTGTGGCCACTACAAAAATGCATAAAAGCTGAACATCTGAAACATGTTCCAAATTTGAATGACAAATGATATTCTCAAGGATTTAGGAAAATGAAAAACCTTTGCTACCTGGCAGACTGTGAGGTCTTGATTTTCATTTGCTAGCATCAGAGAGACCTTGAAGATTCACGGCACACATAATAAGGGGTACAAAAGAGAGGACTCTAAAATGGGAGCTTAATATTGTCAATGCTTGTGACTTCACTAGCCAAGGCTGAAATAAACAATTCATGCATACTCTCACCCATCCCCCAGCAAGGCTTGCCAGAGCTTGTAAGTTTGGTTCTTTCTCAGATGCCCTTATTCATGTTTTTCTAATTGGTCAAGTTATGGAAGATGTAGATGGAGCCAAGTATTTGATATTTAGCAAGAATCCTGAAGGCACAAGGTTTTAAGATTTGAATTGAGCTAAGTTTTTCATTGTAAGAGTGAGTTGTGACCAAAATGTTCAAGCTTGCTTGAATTTGAACATTACATGAAATATGTAAATTGCTATTTGTATGTTTCCATATGAATTTTCTGAAGCCAATAGGCAAGTTTTTTCTGCAACACTTCATCTTGAAGAGTGTTGTTCTAATCTTGGAGCTTTCCGAGGGTAAGGATACCCTATGAATTCATGGTATGCTGCAGAACACCAGGTCCTGTTGAGTTCTCAAACATAAGTCCTCTCCTTTAATGCATCAAAATATGGAGTCATCAATGCCATGTCAATGACAACTTTAAGCTAAGTCTAGGGATGACACTCATAGAGAAGCAGGCTTGCTTTCAGACCAATAGCAACTAGGTACTTTAGGGGGCCTGTATGATGAGTTACAAATACAATTACTACAGTCAGTGGGTCTAAGTTCTTATTGCAAATATTCAGTTCGTCATCTGGGCATATGTTAAAACTTAAAACCAATGGAACTTGGACTGAGCCCCAAGTCAAGCTCATTGACAGAGGGCTGGCAGGAGTTTCAAACCCAGGGGAGTGCACTCCACTGGGTTTGAATCCAGGACCATTTTTGAGGTCCCAGGGTCCCAGAATGGGCTATACCAGTGAGCCATCACCCTTGGGGCTGAAGACTTCCAAGTTAACCTCTTGACACATTTGGTCTGAGTGCATCCCTGCTCCCTGCTCTCACGGGTGATACCTGCAGCATACCTGCTGCCTCAGCATTGTTTGTGCAACCAGAGTAGAATGATGAGTTTCACTCCCATTCAGTCATGTGGATATTTACATATTTCTCATTAAAATATGCATGCTTACTAAGATGGTGCATGGTTTGATATGCAGGACAATGTACTTGCAACACTAGTGGCACCTGTGCCATACCATACATGTGAAGTACGTGCCCAAGATGGTTTTTAGAAGCTTAATTGTCCTTGTGAGGAAATCATGGCTTATGTCTTCTGTGATGGTGAGATCTAGCATATGTTTGTCATCTAGGACCAGATATTGCTGATATCACTTTAGGGTTCCTTAGTTGTGGGGGGCCCATTGGAGCATGTCTTTGATGTAGAACTTGTGTTTGTACTTTTTCTGGGATTCTTAATCAACCACTTGCCTTGTCACTTCTTGCCCAAGACTTTAGCCTTTGAACAATTCTTCATTATTTCAAAATGACCTTTATCTTGTAAATAAGCCTCCCTCCCAATAACTTTCGACATCCATCATCGCCCCAATAGCCTATTTAGGTAGTTGGGCCCTTGTCGCTATAATCATAATTGCTAGGTTTATAGTTGATTAACGTCCTTTCTTTCTTGAAGCCTTAGCATAAGTTGACAACAACACATTTCCTTTCTAGCAACACCTCAAGGTGACATGTGATCTTCTACCACCCGTAGCATGTGTTCCATTTGAACAACTCATTAGGCAACAAATGGTTCAACTTCAAAATTCCATTTCAAAACATCTACACCATTATATTCTCTCCAACATGCTCTTTGACAAGACATCTAAAGCTCATTATGCCCAATTTTATCATGTTTTGGCCCAGGGGCAAGCACTTGGCTTACAACTCGACCAGTCTTCCTAACCTTTTGATTATCTTCCCCAATTTTTTTCACAACACTTCGTACACGATGTGGACTACCCCATCCCTCAATTACAGGCATCCTTCAATGTGTGTGCACATCCCATCGACCCTATGGGTATCCACCTTTTACAATATATGCACAACAACAAACGCACTAGAACCCATGATGTAATTCACAACACCTTTGCCACCATTGCGCGAGATGTTGGTTTCCACATTAGACGAAAACAATTACATGTGCTTCCTTCAACCACATTCAACTCCTCTCATCGACAAATCGACATTCTACTTACCAAAGATGGCATTTGCACCTTAGTTGATGTTGTCATTGTTGACCCAACATGAGTGGATTTATTTCCTCGATCTTGCACAACTCAAGGATTTGATGTTTCTAATGCAGCTCAAGCCAAAGAAAAAAGTTATCACAATGGACACCCCACTGATCAATTCTGCCCCTTAACAATTGAAGTATTTGGTTGTTTATACAAACATGCCGATGTGTTTTTACATGACTATGCTAATACCATTTGGAGCCCAAAGGGGATAGAAAGCCTTCATCTTTCTACCCTAGTCACTTTTCTTTGTCAAATTTTTTTGATCATAATACAAAGGATACAAGCATCTTCCATCTTAAGTCAGGTAGTAGCCATAGGCTTAACTATTTCCTGACTTCCACCCCTTCAAAACACACCTCCCATCACCACGGCCAATCTATTGCAAGCCATCAGTTTTTGACATATAAATATGACCGACCATCCACATGCAGTAGTTATGGACATGGAAATTTTTTCACAACTATTTTGAACCAACTTGACATCCCATCATTTCTCCCTTTTCCTTTATTTTACTCCTTTGTACATTTCCTTAATCTACGATGTGTTTCTTAATAAAACTTTAAAGGTCTTTGATGAACTGTCACACAAATTGTCCAATTTTCAAAAATACTTGTAAATGTTAAATTTTCCCAAACTCCCCATTGGTGGGTTGATGTTCTAATCTAGCCTAGCTTGTTAGGTTGGGTTTGCCATTATGCTTCAAAAGATAAAAACTTGGAAGTCTTCTTTTGAAGCTCCAAATAATTCACATGCATGCAAAAATGTTAACGGGAAATTAACATTAAATTCTTCTATCACTTGTGGATTGGATTGAAATTATCTTTGGGCACATATATTTCACCATGCAATATATTTCACACTATCTAGCCAAATGAATATGTTCCCAAAAACATGCTTACAATTTCTTGCAAAATAAAATAATGTAAGTATAACACAGTAGTCAAAGCTTCAAACTTAATACACATTTTTCAGATTGGACATATAGGATATCCAATGCTCTTCTTCAATAACCTCATGGCAAATCTCATGGAGCTAGGATTTCAATTTCATTTGTGCAACACTTAAAAACCTCCAAGATTTTTCTTACTGTATTTGGATATATGCTTACAGAATTGAAAATCTTAAGGGGCAATTTGGAAAATGAAATGCCCCGTAGGCACAAAAGATCCATTTTATGAATGTCATGCATTGTTTTTCTTTTGTGATATTCGATAGGTGTGTGGGTATCCACAAGGTATCAACGAAATTTTTTAATAAAAAAATTTATGTGGATCTTTACACTTGGTATCACCCTTGGCGCAAGGGACTTCTAGAAGTAAATGGCCTTTGGTTATGCCTTGTGAGGGGCACTTACTTCTAGAGCTCCCCAATATTACCCTACACATGATCATAGAAGGCACAAAGGCAATCAACTATTAACTTACTAATGGCCAAAGTGAACCAGCCCCCATGACTACACCAATTAACCACTCTATCCATAGGATGGGCTATGTTTTTCATATGATTCTTTGCACTATGTTAACCAACATTCTACTACAATCAATCTTTTTTGGCTGCAAACCTTTGATCATTTTTTTCATTATTAATTTTTTCCCGACCTTGACCTCCATATTACCCTACCACCTAATTACCCTATCGACCTACATCTTAACCCTACCTACAAACTAACAACTAATCCCTCACCTACCTTTATCTTTTGACAAAACATATATTTATTTTGGGCTAAACTTTCATCTTTTAGCAAAACTTTTATATCTTCTTGGCTAAATTTCTATCTCTTTGCAAAACTTTTATCTCTTAGCAAAACCTATATTTCTTATTGGTTAAATTTATATCTCTTATTAGCTAAACTTTTGTCCCTTCTTGGTTAAACTTCTATCTTTACTTGGCCAACTAAACTTTTATCTCTTACCAAAACCTTTTACTCTTCTTGGTGAAACATATATTTTTTGGCAAAACCTATATCTCTTCTTAGTTAAACTTTTATCTTTTAGCTAAATTTTTTCCTTCCACAATTTTATTGCCTTTTTTTGTTATATAATTTTTTAATCTTTTTTTTTCAAAATCATGAGTCTAAATTTTTTTCTTATAATTATAAAAAAATTCAAAATTGTCATCGTGTTTTTTTATCATTAATGATGGATATTTTATGCGTAGCATTGGGGTATTGCTTGAAACATAAGAAATTCAGGCAAGATTTTATGCTTCAAATGTAAATATTGCATAATTTTATTTCTTTTTTATAATTTTCTTTTTTTATCACAATGGCAAAACTATGGCTAAGGGTATTGGATACATTGGACCAATCATGATGTGATGAAACTTGAATGACAATGGACTAAGTTTCCATAATACCCTCATGTTGAAATTGGGCACCACCTACTATAGGATTGAAATGCAAATAACCCAAGTCCTTGCAATTCCCATATCATTTTTGCTACCAATTACATTTAAATCATAGAAAGGTTACAAGATGCAAGTGTTGCAAATACTTTCTCATCCACCACCTAGGCTAAGGCAACTAGAAAGTTCGGGAAACTACAATACCCACATCATCAATATTTTATATAAATGTCCAAATCTAGGTCAACAAAATTCCTACACAATTGATTACATCAACCTTAAATTATGTAAACATTAAAATAATGGAACCTTAACCCTCATCTAGAAATTAAACAATTTACTACAAATGACCAAAAAACCTTTAACTTAATTTGCAAATTTTGTTTACATAAACCATAAATTATGTAGACATTATAACCTAACATATGCATAGGCTTAAATTTGAAAAACTAAGTAGACATATACAAATGAAGCTTCAAATGTTGAGTTAAAATTTATTTATGCAACAAAAAATCCTTATATTGACCTTCAATTAAATAAACATGCAAAAAAAATTGGTTGCATAACTTTAATCTTAAAATTTAACATTTTTTTTACAACTAGGTGTTAGAATTATTTTTCCATAACCCTACATTGTGTGCAAACTATAAACATTGGAATATAATTTTAACAAAAATATGAAACAATTTTATATAAGTACTAATAAAACTTGTGTTTTAAACCTAATTTGGGGGGGAAAACCCCAACCCTTAATAAAACAAATGGGAAAGTTTATATCATTCAAACTTTTATCATGCAATCACCTTCATTTTCCTCTCGTTTAATAGGTGAAAGAAAAAAGAAAACATGAACTTCCTTATATATGTGTGTGTGTACATGAATACATAAATTCACCTTTAAAATATTCCATGAAAATAATATAAATGCTAGCAAAAAGGTTACCTTAAACCCAATGTCCCCCCAATTTATTTGAAGTGGATATTAGGCAAAAGTCTAGATGAAGGTAATGTAATATGAACATGGGTTAGTTGATAATGTGGGTATTGTAATTTGAAAGGCTTTATGGAAAACCCAAACCATTGAGAATAAAAGATCAAGAGTTTGCAATACCCCCATAGACAAATTCGTCTTTGCACCAAGGGGTCATTTCATGAATGCATGCAATATAATTATATAAAAGTGTTACAATACATTTTTTCCTGAAGGTTATTGTGTAGGTATTTCATGATAAAGACAATGAAAGTATTGCGTAGTGTGTCATTTTAATAATGACTTTCAACTTGCATTCATGAAGGTATTATCTAAATGTTTTAACATGGCCACAAAATATGTTAACCTTATTAGATGAAATTATTGTTGATTTGGTTTATGATAAATGTAATCCATTTGTGGTGGTGGGGGTATTGTGTGCAACATGGCATAAAGTGATCCCAAAATTAGATTTCAAAATAAAAACAAGTGGATTGATACAAAAATGTTGAAGTAACCACACTACAAAAATGATGGTGACAAAAAGATATCATCCCAAGTTAAGCTATAATGGATTGATACAAAAATGGTAGGTACATGCATCAAAGCTTCACTAAAAGCTTAATTACAATGACATATTTACGATTATTCGTCTAAGGAGGATGAACTAAATGTAATGCTCATATTGGTGTGAGAGTTTGTTGTAGTTACTCCATCTTTTGTTACATGATGATGAGTGAACAATTGACGATGTTCAAGCACAAGTCAAATTGCATTGGCCATAAAAACCTCCTTTGTTATGCCTAAAAGCCTAACACAAAAAAATGTTAAAACAAATTAAATTCTAATTAAAATATGCAAATAATGTTAATAGAAAAAAAAATTTAATACACAAACATACCATCCATGAATAATTTTTGAATGATGATACTTTGATATTACATTCATTTCTTTTGTTCAATTGCACTTAATGGATTCCAATGTCCAATTTCAAGCACCCATGCAACTTTGAAAGGTTTTGCATAGGCAACTATGTTTGTTCAAATTGCCTCAACAAGGTTGTCATCTTTTTCAAGCCACGTCCATGCACTTTGTGGGATGAACCCCACCCCCCATGCCAAATGCCAATGATGCCCAAAAAAAAGTTGGAGATTAAACATACCAACAATGGCCACCATACCTCTTGCATTTGTTGCGTTTGGGTTTGAAGTTCATCCAATTTAAATTCCGGTTTTTTTTTACTCAATCAAAAGCTTTCTTCTCATTACATTTTTCCCTTGCATGCGGGTTGTTCAAAGTACAAACATTCATAGAAGTGTGTTCTTGTCGCTTAAAACCCTTGGGACGAATAGATGGACGTCTAGATCTACTTAGTTGCATCTAAAGGCCATGTGTTTAGTCTAAGTGTTTATGAAACAACCATTTGGCCGCATAAGAACTAATACATGCATTCACTTTATAACATCCTCTTGAGCCTTCATGAACCCATTCATTCTCTTCCATTGCATTTCCATGTTGATCTTGCATTGGAGGAAGAACCTATTGAGGTGAAGGATTTGGGTTTGGAACCGAATTTACAAAAAAATTCAGTAGATTTAACGAAAGCATGATGAAGGTATTACACCCCATCTTTTTGAAATGATGAGGATATTGCATATCAAAACCCTTTTAGCAACACAAAGAAAATGACAATGAGCAATGCAACTAGTCATCATTGTCTTTTGTACCAAGGCAACACAAAGAGGAAGATGATGACAAACAACTGCTCGTTGTCATCTTTTACAACATAGTGCAAAGTTTTTTTATAAAACTGACAAAAGGGGGTAGGGGGTAGAGTGTACCTAGAGACATAAGCAATGGTGATGGCACAATGGAACTCACATTAGGACAAGTGATGACAATGGCACATTGGAGCTCACACTGGAATGAGCGATGATGCTAGAGATGGAGTTGTGCATGTTGCTCCTAGAGACACTTGACGCTAAAGTGTTGGGCCGACCAAAAATGTAGGAAGGGGAAGAGGAAAAGGGGTTGCATGGCCGAATGGGGTTGATAGGTTTGTAAAACGGGTTTGGGGAAAAAAAAAAAAAGGCCAAAAAAAA
>Ga0209611_10010868_pt1 | contig 13290 bp, 8 predicted proteins | sample S1TSphgellanicum_3_FD_187693 | JGI IMG/M metagenome (GOLD analysis project Ga0209611, IMG submission 187693) | Host-associated microbial communities from peat moss isolated from Minnesota, USA - S1T2_Fc - Sphagnum magellanicum MG (SPAdes) (version 2) | ecosystem: Host-associated > Plants > Peat... | reverse complement strand
ACGTTCTGTAATCTTGCACAGCTACAGTACCCAAAATCAGCAACGACCATACCAAAAACTTTCCGAAAAGTGACTGCTGATAACTTCCCTCAGTGGGTGTTCTCTGGAGCAAAAGTTGCCGAGCTCCGTCACACACAGTCCAGACCGGACACGGCCTGGCACCCCGGTTCTTCACGTCGGCTATCCCGGGTCTCCGTTCCGCACTAGAATGTCGTAACCTAATTTCCTCCAATAGCTTTGCCCACAGACTGGGAACAGGAAATTCCACCCTCTGATTAGTGCCGGGCCCGGTCGGCCTGAAACCCGAGCTCCGTCAGGGACGTAGTGAATTTATATATAAGATATGCCTAGCACCATGCTAATACCTTGACTGCACAAACAACACCATTAGAAGGTCTACGGTGTCATAATGTGGCCATAGAGTACAAATACTATGACATCCATCCGCCAATCATGTACACTCTAACTAAAGTTGCTATGAACAGTTAGCAAAAACCTAGGGCCATACTTCACATGGTTGTAAAATAATGCACAAAGTTTAAACTGTCTTTCACATGTATCAGCAAAAATGCAGGGCATGGCTTTCATGCTAGCTAAGGTTTGAAATAAACAAAGTTGTTGCATGGCACATGGATTTGTGGGTGTTGTCATACATATTGGGGCATCTAAGATTGCTATTGTAGAAGGCACATTTGGGCCATGTGTCGTGCTGAAACATAAGTTAGCATGCAAGCAGATGTTATATCTAAACAACATCTAGTTTGCAACCCCTTGGGTCACCAATGAGTACAAAGTCAGCCCCTGTCAGTTTAAACCCTTCAGCCGTTCAACCCTAATTATTTAGATCCATGAAAGTGAAAAGCATATCTTGATTTCAAGGTCAAAGGTTCCACCATGTGTATACAACAATACAGTAGCCTCCCATTTAAGTACGCATCACGGTTAAATACGCATTTTATGACAAAAATTTTAGGGATCAACATTTTTCAGTGGAACATATCATGAATCGTCATCTGGCGCAGGTTTTGGTTTTTTTTGCGTCTGGCTTTAAGGACAACTGCTCGGACCTTGGCCTGGAACTTTTCAAACAATTTTTTGAGATCGTCAAATGTTTCTTCGACTTCTGTTTGAACGTTAGAGCAGAGCAGTTGATCCTCAATATCGAGAATCTGCTTATACAAAGACTCAAATCCATGAAATTCAACTCTATCTTGTGATTCGACAATTTGCTCTAGTTGATTAACATCGCTATCTTCATCAAGCCATGTTTCATTAATCTTCATCGATTCCAACAGCTCTTTAACGTTTTCCAACACTACTGTGGCATATTTTTCATTGCTTTCGTCATCAATATGAACAAATTCTTCCAGTTTTGATTGGTTGATCGATAAATTTAAGCTTTCGATGGTTTGGGCTAACTCAGTGGCGATGACGTTATTTTCACTCTCAGCCCTTGGTTCCGGTTCCAAGTTCATGAGCTTCGCCTTACTGAATGCATTTTTGATAGAGCTTGACGAGACGGAATCCCATGTTTCTTTTACATAGCTTGCGGCATCCAGTAGGTGCGCTGGATTTCCGTAAGAAACTCCTGCTCCACTTCATCGTAGTTGTTTTCCCAATTCTCTTTTCCGTTGCTTTAACTGCTCGTCAAGCTCGTAGAAGTCGAGGATATCCTTGAGATATAAATATTTGTATTGTTTCTTGAGAGCGGCGATGATTCCCATATCAGAAGGCTGTTTCTAGCTTATACAGTTCGGAGGAAAGAATACTACGTGGATGTTGTCGCGTTCAAAGGCGTCGAAGTGTCCCGGCGCATTATCCATCAATAAGAAAACAAGACGTCCTGTTCGTCTTTTGGCTTTTGGAACAAAGACTTCGTTGAACCATTTCCAGCAGGTTTCCACTTCCATCCATGCTTTCGTTTGACTGAAATAAGGAACTGGCCAGTGTCGATCTTTAATACACGCTGGCTCTTTCGTCTTTCCAATCATTACGCAAGGAATTTTATGTGTTCTACATGCGTTGGCGCAAACTATCAGAGAAACACAATCTTTCGTTTTTTTTTTGCTTCTAGTGCTTAAAATGTCCTTGTTTGGCATCAGAATGGAATATCTGGGAAGTAGACGGAAAAACAATCCAGTCTCGTCCATGTTGTAGATGTTCTTAGGGTCATATTGAGCGATGAAAGAGTATAATTCTTCTAACATTGATAGTAATTATGGGTCATTTTTGTCAACCTCAGCTCCTTCTCCATGAAGAAACATTTTTTGTAGACCTCGGCGTGTCCTGAAATGACTAAGCCATTGCCATGAAGCCTTAAAGTCTGAATCGGAAATGGATAATGTAGAAGTAATACTTTTCGCTTTCGCAATGGCAAGAGATGGCGGTACAGGGAGCTTGGCACGGCGCATGCTATCAATCCAGATGTACAACATATCTTCAAGTTCGATAAATTGTCCAACTGAACTCTGAAGGTCTTTTGCTTAGCTTTTTCGGAGAGTAAAGCGGATCGTTCAAGAATTGAATCTCGTTTCTCCCAAACCTTCCAGATAGCGCCTTCACTAACATCATACTCACACGCTAGAGTGCGTTTGCTTGGAGGGTTTGTCTTGCTTAGTTTTGAGATGATCTCGCAGCGCTGGGACTCATTCAAGCGCTTGCCGGTCAATTTCTTCGATATTGCAGCGAAACGTAGGCGATTTGGGAATGGAGCGTTTAAAGTACGCACCTACCGGTAAAGTACGCACAAAACTCCGAGGTTCAAGTTGCGTACTTAAATGGGAGACTACTGTACATACATCACCACCATGGATCATCCAATAGACGTCATGTACACAATTACAGTAAGGTTTCCAAACTATGCACCAGCCTATAAATTGAAATTGTAGATTTCGATGGCAATAAAATAGGGTGCAAGCTGATTATGAAGAAAATGGTTCATGACCATGGTTATGGTCATGTTCCTCGAGGGACACTAAATACATGAAATTCAGACAACAAGGGACTGCAACCATCTATAGTAACACCAATCTAGGGGTGTACTTGTTGGTGGATGAAGATCAAAGTTCATGCATGTGCTCACACCTCTACCAAAATGCTATCACTGACCTTGAATGGCTTGAGTTGCAAATCGATCACCCTCCAGCAAAAGTCAATGCCCTACAAATAATAATCCATCTACAACATTTGAGTGATCCTTGCCCCATGTATTAGTTTACAACATGTGCAAAAGCTATACTGACAAGGAGCCAGGTGGACATGCATTACAGGTCATTAATCATAGGCAACTTATGCTAGAATCAATGGGTCCAAAAGGGCATTCACATGTGGCATAGTCCACATCGGAACCACATCACGTACCATGTTAGTATCTTTGACAAACCATTGCATCGCAAAACCATCTTGCCTCAGAAGTCAGCACAACATAATTTGGCAAAATAATGTGGTGCACAGTAGCTCTAATTCGTCATATTTGATGGCAACCATCTTGATCAAGCATACATACCTACAATCTTTTGGAGGGAATCTATTGAGCAGGTGTGCTAGGTGTGGGTGAAACCTTCCTTTTGCACCAACAACATGTGCAGCCCCTAATAGGCGTTAGAACACTACCAAATGGCATGTGATTCCTGGCAGACAACTAGAGCTAGCAAACTTTAAGGAAATGGATTTTGAATACCCTAGAGGCTTAGGATCTGCATATTTGCCTTGCATGTATACGTCTTGTTTAACAAAGACAATCCCAAGTGCAAGAAGAAGCCAAATAATATAGTAACAATGACAAGACTGCCATTTCTTCCTAACAGCAAAATCAAAACCCAAAGTGCCTCTTGTGTCTAAACAACATTTACAATGAGGAAAACATACCAATCTCAAGACCTAACAATTTTTACAATGGCAATTACTACATCTTGAAATGTGATCACACCATATTGGGTCATCCTTTGCATCTGCAATTGGGAGGTAAAACCTCATTGGGCTTATGTTGATTCAATCAAATTTCATCTATGCAAATGGTAAACAAAAATGAAACCATAACACATATATGGACGAAGTTCTGAACCTAGAGCAATAGGAAAGGTCACCTTCTAAGCATCAGCAGTAAATGAAATGGTTTGTCATCCTTATGCCAAGTTGGTGACGTTCTTACAACCATACAATTATGAACAACAAGCAAAGATACCTTATTAGACTATGTCCTATCTATGAGTTGACATCCAACATGGAATTTCAAACACACACAACATCTTGTGCACAGATCCACTCACACATAGCCTAAAAATCTCATGCCATTTCCTATATGGTGGATTTCAAGTACACTTCAAAGACAACAAATCATTTCTGCATGTATTATGTTGCATGGATTTGCTCCATGGCCTCCATGGTTCCAAGGCTTGTCAATAATTAAATATTATTATTAATAAGGAAAGGTGGGCACATTGGAAACTAGACATCGTCCATCAAAAACAACCTCAAGTGTGTATCTAGATGTAATAAATGTATAGGACAAGGTGTTTACTGGGTTATTTGTAGGAGAGGTCTACTTCAAATAACATGGGGGGAATAATTTGCACTAGAAAAGTACTTAGATCTAACACTTCATTAGAATCCACATAAAAACAAAGTCGCCCTGTAAAAGGTGAGTTCTCCTTGGGCACATCTCATTTTTGTACACTAAACAACTCTTTGCACCGCTTGCCATATGCACACACATCACCAACAATTCAAGCTCTGAGGTAGTGCTAGAATGTTATTTATGTTTTCTTTACATTATCAACAACGTTAAATCTCCCAAGGATTTGGCTCATCGCAATGGTCACCATACCCTACATAACACATTGATGGCCCATACTAGTCGATGGGTGTACACAACTAGGCTTAAAATGGTGGGACTGGCACAACTCAGGATGCGAGCAAAATAAATTGGCTTCCCAATATACAAGTACATTAGGCTTCAACACAACCATGGGAAGGGGTGACGTTAATGTTAAGGTTGGGTTTGTTTGCTAACAAACCCTAAATTGCGACACAACCATGCCCCTAAAAACAACACCATTACCGTCACCATCAACTCTCTGAGACTACTCATTTGTTGATGATAACCCCAACCACTTCCATCACACTATCTTGCAAGTCGATAGTTGTCCTAGGTGTAGGTTCCACGGAACATCAAGAGGAAGTTGGTAATAGTTGTAACCTATCCAAGTTACAAACTGCCCCTTTAGCATCAAAGGTAATGTTTTGAGCAGTGTGAGTTCTGGCCACACTACTAGTCTACTAGGCCGTTCAAGTGCAGGAGAACCAAGGAGAAGTTGGCTTGCACCAACATCTCACACAACCCCGCACAACATTTATGTTTGTGCCTCAATGACCCATTTTTGGAGTCAATGAAGATTGATCTATTGTAGATGTGAGTTCGATTCTACCTAGGAATTCTAATTAATGTTTCTATTGTAAGGTTTCATTACTTGGAACTCTAGCTATTGAACTTGTTGCAATAATGTGAATGTTAGTGGGACCAAGCAACAAAGGAAGGGAGGTTGGTTGCAAGCACCGTTGCAAAAGATGGGGTGCAACATTAAGTTAGAACGAACTATTAGGAAGGCCTTGGCATGAGCATGAGAAATTAGGGTAGCCAAAATAAACATGGTTAATTGTTTGTCTCATCATCTAGTACAAGGGTTCTGTGGTTCATATCCCATTTAAATAAACATTTCCACCCTACTCAATTAGGTTTGTGGAACATGTGTGGTAGTTCGTAAAGGTCTTGTATTATTTATTTCAAGTTAAGCTATTGTGTGGCATCGTTTACATGTCATGCCAAACGTTACTAATCATACACATATTTTGTGTTATGGAGCACGTCACAAACATTGTAGGAAGGTCGAAGTTACCACACTAGTTCCTCTAAGCAAGATGACAACCAAAAGGCATGTGGTGAAGATAAGTGTGAGGGGCACACAACAACCTGCAAAGAATATGAAAAATAATGTAAATAAATGGCAAGTTATGGTAGGAAAGGGTTCTCCTGCAACCTCGACTGACTCTAAGAGTGAACCCGACACATCCAATAGTGAGGCAAAATAATCAAAAGATGGGCCTTGGGACGGAAATGACTATGGCGACAACGATGAAAAGGTGGGAACTGGGCATGGGAAGGAGCCTTCGCTTACATTGTCTGCAGTAAAAGAAGTGCCTAAGCCAGCCTCCAAACCACTAGTAGAAATTTTGGGTTTTGCAACTATCATTTGCAACTATCATTTGTAACTAAAATTCAGTTACATGCAACACATGCAATTGCGAATTTATGTAGTTGCTTAAGACAAGTTACACATGACATTTAGTTGCATGCAACATTACATATGCAACATGTATATATGGTGCTAATATACATGTTCATTCGTACATACCAATCTAAATGTAGTTGTATTTTATGTGCACTTTCCTTACAACTACAATGCAATTAACAAAAATATGACATGTGTTTAAAAAATGGACAACTAGCTTGTGGACACATGACATTATTTAATTATTTTTTTGTTTTCAAAATTAAAAACTCATTGGATTAATCTCAATCATTAAAATTTTTACCATTAAGATGATGACACATGGCACACCATGGAACGTTCATTGACCATTGACACGTGTCCATTTTTAAAACACCAATTATATGGTGATACATGGGAAATAAGACCCACCTTATTAAATTTTTAAATGTTAATTAATGAAATTTAAGTTATCCAATTTATGGCTAATAAGATGTTGACACGTGTTGCCTAGGTAGGTAGGTAATTATTAAACCCTATTAGGTAGGTAGGTTTATTTAGGTATGTAAGTAGGTTGAAAGTAATTAGGCCTAGGCTATATAGGTAAAATTAAACTAATCCGATTTTATTTTAAGGATTAATCATTTCATAAAGGTTAAGGATTTTTTATTCACTCACCCCCAATGCCACTTAGTATTTGGTTATTACATAGTTATTTCTCCTACTTATATATTGAGCCAAATAAAATTGGAAGTCAAAGGATATGGGATAAAAAATTCCATTGCAAACTTCATGGACCAACTTAGTTGCACATTAAATGTAACTATTGTATTAGAGTATAGCAACCTGGGGAGGGCTTTATTGCTTTTGGTGTCTAAAAAAAACTTGAAGCCCTTCTCTTGGTGCATCTAATACATTAAAAATTTTCAAAAACGGATTTGAATAAGAAAGTTATGCCCCCCCAAAGTAAAGGGGGTAAAAAACTCACAAAAAAAACCATTGAACACTACTAAGGTCGATTTTTAAACACCCAAAAAGTTCCTTTTATGTTGCTACTATTAAAGTTCCAACATGATTTGTAGAACTTCAGGTGGCACTTCTATATCACTTTAAATTATTTTAAATGAATAAGAAATAAGAAAGTTATGAGGTTTGAAAATAGGAGGGGTGCAAAGAAAAAAAAAAAAAAAAAACATTTTGTACCTTGGAAAGTTTATTTTTCTTCTTGTTAATTGTTCATTACTCTTTTTATTTTGCACTTCAAAGATGATTGTAAGATATTTTTAATAATTATGATTACTTAATGAAAATATGATTTTAATATTATCATTTAGCTTAAACTAGTAATTAACTAATTAGGATGTTTGTGTATTTGTAGGTTAATTCATGTAGCCTATTTACATTAATATTTTAACATAAATAATAAATTTTTATATTATCATATTAATTGATTATGAATAATTTTTTTTTTATCAAATTTACATTTTCTGAAAAAGATTCCAAAAAAAATAAAATCAAAGTTATACTTGCCAAAAAAAATATTTAAATATATTTGAAAAATAAAAATAAAAAACTTACAATACATATTTAAACCATGGTTTAATTTAGCTTAATTTAATTTAACATAATTTAATTTAGTCATGATAAATATAGTTTAATTTATTTTAGCCATAAATAATTTAACTTAATTTAATTTAACCATAATCAGTTTGGCTTAACTTAATTTAACCATATTTATTTTAGCCTAATTTAGTTTAGCCATAAGTAATATAGTTTAATTTATTTTCCATAAATAATTTAACCATAATCAGTTTAGCCTAATTTAATTTAGCCATAATTAATTTAGGTTAGCCTAAGTTAACATGGGCTTAACCTTAGTACTGAAAAGGCAATGTTTTCCTCATGGTCTTCCTTAATGACCTTGCGCTTGAGAATTGGAAAGTGGCCTCTCAAGCATGCCATTTTCATTGATTAATTGCATCAACTAAACATAATTCAATATTTCAATTTTTTTTATCAATAACTTTCTTTTCATTCATTTTTTAGTCTCAATGATTGAATGAAAGTTTGTTTGTCGAGTGATTCCACCAAGGCTTATTGATCTTGTCATTGGAGATGTTCCAAAAAGTGTTGGTGTTCCCATGGTGTTTTAGTCCGGAGCTAACATTCCAAAGTGGAATGCTAAAGTACCATGGACTCTGTTTTCATTTTTGCTAACAAGTTCATTTCCCAAAGTGGTGCCATCTTCCTTTTCCACTTAGATGATTTATGAGTTCTCAAACAATTAATCCATGTCAATCCAAATGAAGTGGGGAACATCCTTCCCTTGATTAGCATTGAGGATCCCGAATTGAAGGTACTTCTTTGTTCCCATATCTTATCAATCTTGTTTTGTTGTTGTTGGTTACTTATTAGAATCCTCAACACCCTTTTATTTTCTTGTAGACTCTATTCAATAGGGTGACACTTTTAGTGAGGACCCCTTAGACTTTTAAATTCTAAGCACTTGCTATGGTATACTAGAGTAGGGGACCAAGGTTGCGGAGGAAATTGTTCTCTACAATCAGATTGATAGCAACACTATGGCACTTTCAAGTTCTAGGAAACCATTTCATGTGGCCAAGGAGATGCATCCTCTCACCCTTAAAGCGTTGGTTGGAACTTACTCAAAGTTGAAATCCTTTGTTGGTGACTTTGCAACATCAACTAGTATGTAATGTTTCACGCCTTCTATTGTTGCATTGGATATTCATTCTAAAATGTCTTCTAACATTTATTCTTTGTAGGTAGTAGTGTGTTGGCATGCCAAATCTTGGTTGAAACATATTGGCACTTGATTGAGATCAAGACGTTTTTGGCGAGGTTTTTCATCCTTTTTTTCAAATCGAAGGATATCGGGGCAAAGAATTGCCAAAGCACTCCCCAAATCTTGAATCCCTTATCCATAAGCGTTCCAAGATTGATTTGAATTGTGAATAAGTTTGAACTTTCCATCAAATCTACTTTTTGTTTTTCTAAATTAAATTTGGATGGACTAATGACTCCTTTTCCTGTGTGGTACAAAGGTGTGTTTCACTCCTTAAGGTGTGTCCTTTTGTTCACCCATGATGATTTCTTTTCAAGCCCACCTTCAAGCCCCTGTCTACCTTCATATGCTTAAGCTTATGCTCAAATACAAACAACCTGCCCTTCTCCTTCCCCCACAATTTTGCCCTAGTTTTACAATAAGTCTGTTGTGCGTTTTATAGATTATAAGGTTGTTGAGATATAGACAAATGTGGCTTATACTTTTCCTCTATTTCAGTACAAGATTTGGATTTGGATTTCATTATTCTTTGTATTTTTTTACTATAATTTATGTATTTAATGGATACATCGCCATTGAAAGATTCTCATTCAATGTATGTGTTTTGCACCTAACTTGAATATAAAAATTTCCCTTTCCTCTTTTTTTGGCAAATTCATTGTTTCCAAAAGAATAATTATTAACCACAAAGAACCAACAAACATTGTTGCACCATCCACTACATGCCTATTATTACTTAGTGGTGGATGAACCTCTATTGAGTTAATATTTGATTTCACTTTGGTAGCCAATTATGTAAGTATCTAGTTTATACTGACGAGATTTCTTTTCTCGCATTATTTAACCCCATTACCCCGTGCCTTGGGTCCCCACGACTTTACATTCGTAAACAATTTTTCTCACATGTAAGGAATTGAATTTAGGAAACCGTCTTCTATTGATATATTTGTGTTTTCAATTGAATTAACTTTTGCTAACCCTAAAGCAAATTAACTCTTATTAACTCAAACCCTAACTTTCTACTCAAGCTTGGAAGCAATAGGTTCTTTCTAACTTTACTTTTATGGTTACTTTGAAACCTCCATTCTTTTACTCAAAAAACAATTTCCATACATTTACAAATTAACCATTTTGATGTCCATTAGTAAACAATTTTTTCACATGCAATGAATTGAACTCATGAGACAATCTTCTATTAGAGATATTTGCATTATCAACCAAATTAATTCTTGTTAAAGTGTAGGCTTGGAGGCAACAAGTTCTCTTTGACTCTACTTTTATGGATACTTTAAAACCTCCATTCTTTTGTTCAAAAAAAAATCCATACATTTACAAATTAATCACTTTGATGTTCATTTTGAAATTCTTTGATGTTTGCAGCCTTGGCTTTCAATGTTCCATCTATGCTAAATAATCACAAAACCTAATTTTGTAAGTTTAGAAATTTATTCCTTCCAATCAATTAAGTCATACATCCAATTGGAATTTTTCATAACTAATCCAAGTGTCTTGGTTCTACTTTTTTTAAATATCAATTGTATTGTCCATCTCTATGTCAAACAAACTTAGCAAAGCCATATTTTCTGGGTGTGATGTTCACATTGTTGGAACCCATTTGTGACCTTTGTGTTGCCAGTTCTATGGCTTCTTCTTCCTCCTCCAAATCCATCATGGTAATCTTCCAAGTATGTCGTCTTTGGCACCTCATTTTTTTCTTTGTCATTTGACCCTGAAATGTCTTCTTCATCCACCTCATTGTTAACTGTGTTGGCCACCGTTAGCTGGTCCATTTCCCCGTTGTAAACAAGTGTAGGTGTTTGGTATGGATCATTTTATGCATCCATATTTTTTTTAAGACAGTCATTTATTTTTTTGGACATTGAGAATCCCAACAAATAATCGATTGGCAATGAAATTGTATTCTAAATTTTTTGCTTGTTGGTCTGCTGACCATGGATTATCTCCAAGTGGTTGTGGTAAGCTACTCAAAAACTCTAGGATGAACATTTTGATCATTGTCCCATGTAATCTTGCAAGTGATCAATAGATGTTGAGTATCCAACCTCTACTTAAAACTTTGCATCTACACTTTTTAGCTCGTTTTTCTTTACAAATGGGTACAAATCCAAATTTGGTGGTGTTATGTAAAAGTGTAATGAATATGGATATTGTGATGTGATGCAAATGAAAAAGCTTTGTCCTAAATTTCTTTGATGCAACGTTTTTACCTCAAAATAAATTTAAATAGAATGTACAACATAATACACGTTTGTGAACATGTCTGCTTGCTGACATATTTGTAGTTGTCTACTAAAGTTTTGCATTTAAACTTAGCATTAAACACCATTGGTTTTGATTGGACCACCTGGTTGGTATTGGCAAGTTTGGAATAATTGCATATGCCAGAATGACTCCAAATGGCAAAACTACATGTGTTTCAACAACCACGACATCATGTATTTGCTTATCATTTATTGTTTTAATATGATATTTTCATTGATTGTTTGTCTCAATAATTATTACATATTTGTTCAACAAGGAACCACATTGTTCAAGTTTAGCCATAATTTTATTTTGTTTCCTCATAATTGAATATTTCCTTTTAAGATCACATACTTTGAACAAATATTCATGTTCACACGTCCGTTGAACTATAATTCAATGTAAAGAATGAGATTTTGGTTTTTCATACAATTTTCGATTCATTGTCTTTTTTTACTATCATACATGTTTCGTGGTTTCGAGGTAGGCTTTATCATTCGATGATTAACCATTTGTTTTAATGTTTTGTTCCTAATTCTTGTGGCACCCAAACTCACTTGCTTGGAATTGCATGAAGTCATCATTGTGGTTTCATGAATTATGTGGATAACAAGTTCCCAAATGTTACTAAGTTTTCTGTTAACAAATCGTTCAGTAAGCTTATGAAAAAATGCTTTTGAATTGATTGTTTTAAATTGCATATTCTTTGAAGAAGTTCGTTACATGCACATAAATATAATCAAATTGTAGTCCTCCATATCCTCCTTGGAAATGTTTACAGTTTGTTTGAGTATGGAAAGATTTTCTTTGCCTATCTTTGCATTTGCCCATCACAATGCCGCCCATTCATTTGTTTTGTCAATTACCCTTTTCCATTCTATTATCCATGTTCTGATTTTGAGTAAATGCCAAAGGGGGTTTAGTTTGGTATCATCTTTTGGATATTCCAATGGTTTTTTTGTCATTTCACAAAATCTATTTAGTATGTTTGAGATTAACATGTATTCAATCATAGATTCCAAGGTGTTTGGTGTGACAATTTTCTTTTTACCATTATAATATAAAGGTTTTATGATTGCAAGCATGCGGTTGAAGAAGAAAGGATGCAAGTAGGAACATGCATGCAAGCATGCAAATTGAAGTATTCAACATGCAAATTAGTAGTAGAGGGGGGAAAGAATGAAATTTTCATTATGCAAGTAGCCCAACGGTTGAAAGAGTGTTCATGAAAATAAATAAAAAAATTAAATGGTAAGGTGTCATGGGCTACCTCATACTGTCTCAATTCCAAATGGGCGAATAACTCTTTGTGGTGAACATGTAGTGTTTGAATTAGCACACACCTCTTGGTGGGTCAACAAGTTTATGTGCCATTGAATTTGATTTAATTTCAAATTCTATATGGTTTGGATGTTGTAAAACTAGAATATACTTGGTATTAAAAAAATATGAAGTACTATTTGAAATATGACTTGAACATTTCATGTGAGAAAATTATCAAAATAATCCAACATAAATTTCTTCCATTTTGTTTTTTTTGTTTAGTTTTTGCAGCAAAAAATTATTGCCAACATTCATGAAAAAGTTCATCCATTATCATGTGTCATCCATAATTATCATCCATCCATGAAAAGTGGTAGAATATTCCTCCGCATCACCAAATATTTTGACGCGCTCCCAAGTCACGGGGTGAAACCCACTTGAGGGTTTCACAAAGTCAAGTTGCGGAAAGTTGAACTTGGTAGCACGCTCCCGGCTTCCAACTCTAGAAAGGGGTCGAGTTGGGATCCCCGGGATTAGACTAGGAAGAGGGACTAGTTTAGCTTGTGTGATTCTGCATCCAAAAAAAACCAACCCCACGAGGTTAGTTTAGCATTCGGGACACCCTTTGGTGTTGGGACTTGCCACGGGCACTTGGACACACAAGACTCACCACGGCCCGGACCCGGGGGAAGC
>Ga0209611_10010867_pt1 | contig 13290 bp, 8 predicted proteins | sample S1TSphgellanicum_3_FD_187693 | JGI IMG/M metagenome (GOLD analysis project Ga0209611, IMG submission 187693) | Host-associated microbial communities from peat moss isolated from Minnesota, USA - S1T2_Fc - Sphagnum magellanicum MG (SPAdes) (version 2) | ecosystem: Host-associated > Plants > Peat... | reverse complement strand
CCTCCTCCTCCTCCCCATCTCCTCCTCCTCCACCTTTAGGAGTTTCCTCTTTTTTCTCCTCTTTCTTTACCTCCGCATTGGACTCCTAACAAAGTTACAATATCACCATATTGTGTTAGTGGAACATGAATGCATTTGAACTCAAGAAATTGGCAATTTGTTTTTATAGATTTGTAAAAGCACATACAAACTAAAAAAAATGCCCTTTTTGTGTTTGAATTGCTAGATCAAAATCACGCTTGAAAATCCATCTACAAGTTGAGAAATACATCAAGGTCACAAACTAAAATCAATTCTAAAATCAATCAAGTATGAGACTTTGGAATCCATCAAGTTTAGAAACTTTGAGTTTGATCAAGACTCAAGGGCATGGCAAAGTACTTTGTGTGAGATGTGGGTGAGATGCAGGTTGCAAAAAAGATCATGAAAGATGGGCGAAAGAAAATCTATAGAACAATGATAGGTGAATGAGGAAAAGGAGTTTTGCAACAACTGAATTCAATCAAACAATTTCCAGAGGCACAAAAGTGTGATAACAAAACCCAACTTTTGCAATGTCCCAATTGGATCAAACAATTTTCTGAAGGCACAAAACAAGTGTGATAAGAAAACCTTTGTACCTTCTTCTTCTCATCTTTAGCAGCTCCCTCGGTTTTGTTCTCCTCCTTCTTCTTGGGTTGATCAGCTCCCTTCTTTTTATTGTCTTCTTTCTTCTCTTCCTTCTTTTCTTCCTTCTTCTCTTCAGTTTTCTTCTTCTCCTTCTTGTTGTTGTTGTCTTCAACCTTCTTGTCGTCTTTCTTGTTGTCTTCTTTCTTCTTCTCTTCCTTTTTCACTTCTTTGGGTTGCTGCTGCTGCTTCTCCTCTTTCTTTTCCTCCTTTTTAGCAGCAGCAGCTGCCACTTTTTTTGGCTCCTCTGGCCAAAACTCAGTGTACTTCCCAGTTTTAGCAACCCGGCGAAAAACTTCTTCAGGTTTCACAGCTCCAATCACTGTCACCTTTTGTCCCGCAAAATCCACTTGATAGGATGTCATTCCTGTTGTTTTGTTTCATGGTTCAATCAAACACAAAACCCAGCCAAGAACCTTCTTACATCAATCACCCCCACCCCAAAAAAAGAAGAAAAAAGAAGAATTAAAAGTCTCCAAAATCTCCAATCCCTTTGCACTCTCTCCTCCCATTGCAAATAGAGATGTATGATGTATGTACCTACCTGGTATCCTTTTGACTGCTCTTTTCACAGTACTTGCACATCCTTCACAGTGCATCATTACCCTTAGTACCACCGTCTTTATATCCGTCTGCAACAACAAAACTCCAAACAAATTTAGTTCCAAGCACACATGCAGACCCATGTCCCGCATGTGCACACACACACCCCAAGCATGAGATAGAAAACACACACGCATGCAATGTTCATATACATATGCACACACATAGCTAAGAAACCAGAGTACAGAGAAAATCTCTCTCTCTCTCTCTCTCTCTCTCTCTCCCCTCTTTTCCTTGGAATTTAACACAAGTTTTTTTTTTCATCTGAGCTTGCTTCTTCACAGATTCCACTACAAATTGAATTGCAAAACCAGTTTTTTTCTCATAGAAAAAAAAAGGAAGTTGTTTTTGAAGGAAGGAAGGAAGGAAGGAAGAAGAAAACTCAAGATTGAAAAACCATGATTTGTTTGTAAAACAAATCAGATCAAACAGAGTGAGCAGAGAGAAAGAAAAGAGACAGATCAAACCTCAGGCATTGTGTATGTCTGTATTTTCTGATGATCAGTTTGTCTGTATGATCTGCTGCAACAGGATTCTTGCACCTCACTCAAACAACTGGAGGAGGAGGAGAAGCTCAAAGCTCTCTCTTTTCTAATCTGCACTAAGATAATAATATTGACAAACAATTGCTATCTCCAACAAAAACTACTACAAGAAAAAATTTCAAAGAGAAAAGCAACACTGAACTGTGAAGTAAAGCTTGGTAGACAATCTAATTTCAGCTGGAAAAACATAAGGCAAAAGGAGAGAGCTTCCTCAAAAACTCTCAGAGATTTCTCAAAAACTCCAAGAGATGGATGATGATTCCTCAAAAGAACACCACAATCATTCACTCAACTCACTCACTCACTCATTCACTCATCATTGATGCTACTGCTGCTGCTTGCTCTTCTCTCTTCCCCTCTTTCTGTCTCTGTCTGTGTCTGGTGCAACAAGACTCAGATCTCTCTCTTCCTTTGCAAGATCTTGCTTGCAAAACTGCTTGCTTGCTTGCTGATTTTATTACCAAAAGGATTTGCAACGTCACAAGACCACCATCTCTCAATCTCTTTATTAAAGAACTCAATCAATCAATCAGGAAAATTTCAATCGATCGATTGATCAATCCATTGACCAATCCATCAAAATCCATTATCATCAATAATCATCCACTACTACTACAACTACAACTCCTTCAAAGTTCATGTCTTTTTCCTTCTTCTTTTTCTCCTTCTTCTCAGTTCTTCTACTACTGTCTACTACTACTTTCTACTACTGCCTGCTGCTTGACCTTTTCATAGTTCCCAGATCTGCTGCACACACAAAACAAACAACACATCCTCCCCTCATGCTCTCCCTTGCATTTGGGTGAGATGCTCATCAGATGCTCATCTGATAATTATCATCACCATTTGATGATGCTGATCATCATCATACCATCACATCATTCATTCAAAAGGGCTTTTGATTTTACTACTGGCATCCAAAGAGACCCAAAGACTGGATTGATGGATTAAGAGATGAAAATGGAATATGGATTTTCTCCATGCATTTCTTTCCCATTTCTCTCTCTCTCTCTCTCTCTCTCTCCCCTCCTACAACTCTCTCCAGAATCCAAGATTCTTCTATTTCTTCTTTGGTAAAAAGGAAAACAAAACCCCCAAAAAAATCAAAATCTTCAGACTCTGAATCCAGTACTCTTTGTTTGTTTGTTTGCTTTGTTTTGTTTGTTTGTACTTTGTTTGCTTGTAAAATTGAGAATTGTGTGATTCCAACCAAAATGCAAGGCAATAAAAAAAAAGGGAGAGTTAATAATGGGTCGTGTCTTTCTTTGGGGGTTTTGGGTTTTTTAAAATAGTTTTTAGGGTTTTTTTTGGTGGGTCTTTTTTGGGGTTTAAAGGGGAGATCCTCTTCTGCCCCCCCCCTCTCTCTCTCTTGTGGAAATTAATCTGTTCCAAACCTTGTATTACCCTATTCTTTCAACAAAAAAATGCAAGGGAAAACAAAGGAAAGTTAATGGGTTGTGTTTTTCAGAGCTTTTTTCCTTCCTCTAATGAGAATGAAAATATTGCAAACTTTGTACTACCCAATTCTTCCAACAAAAAATGCAATAAAAAAAACGAGATAATGGGTGGTGTTTTTCTTCGGGTCTTTTACTAAAAAAATCTTTGGAGGGTGAATCTTATGGAAACTATATCCGACCCATTTCTTCTAACACAAATGCAAAGCAAGAAAAAAGAGAAATGGGTGATGTTTTTCTTTGCTTAGTTTTTTTAAAAACCCTCTTGTGAGAATGGATTGCAAGATTAGATTGTAGTAGCCTATTTCTAATTATCAGCTTTTTCATTGTTTCTTTTTGTGTGTTTGTTTGTGTGGGTGTGTTTTTGATGTGCATAAATGTTGGGATGATGATTCATGATTTTTTCCTGGATTGCTTTTTTTGGATGATGATGATGATGATTGGAATCATTTGACCAAAACACCTTCTTACACAAGTGCAAGGGAAGGAAGAAAAACTTTTCCTGACACACTTTTGTGTACTACTTATGTTGTTGGAGAGTGAGCTGCATTTTTGTGTGTTTGCACCTGGATTTTGCCTTTGTTCCATTGTCAATTACACATCCAGATTTGTAATGGAAATCCAATCAAAAAAAAAAAAAAAAAAAAAAAAAAAAAAAAAACAACCCCATTAAATTATTTCTTTTAAAAACCTTCATCAAACTTGTGAACTAAGAGTATTTTGCATTTTAATTCAAAAGTACTAGTAGTAGTCACAAACAAATGTATGCTTAAAGGGGCAAAGTTGCATTTAAACACTTGTTGCACTTGCTTTGTTTTAGGGTTTAGGGTGCTTGTGCTATTTCATGGTTTCTTAATTTGTAAGACCTACCAACTCCCCCTCTCTTCCCACTAAAATGAACTTTTGTTTATGAGAAATGTGTGTAAAAAACTAATTTTTTGGGAGGCATGAAAACACAAACTTGGGTTCTAGTTTTTTTTTTCCCTTTTATGTACGAATTTGGGGAGACAAAATGAGAAATATGGACTTGGGATGAGGGAGGAGGAGGATGTTTGAACAATTTATTTATTTATTTGGATCCCTCTCATCTCATCCTCCTTGGATGACTCAAGGAAGGAACAATGTAGATAAATTCTATTTGAGAATAAATCTCCTTTGGTGTCTTATTATGATCCAACTAGTACTACACCCCCCCCCCCCAACTTTACACAAAAAAGATTTTGGCATCCAAGGAGGACGAGGGAGGAAGGAATGTATTCTATTTGAGAATCAATCTCCCATGGCTTTTACCTTATACCGTACTTAGCACCTATTCACATGCATGCCCAAATGACCCACCATGGCGTTGGTGGTTTTTATGGTTGATGGAGTATATACGTATTGTGCACACGCAAGCACGCAAGATAGCTAGTGCTAAAAATGCTGGGGTCATATACACATAGTAGGTAATACTCCTTACAAAATGGTCCCCACCCAAGTTGAATTATGATTTATATGACATGATGATCCTTTGGTGTAAATTATTATTATTATTATCATTATTTATTTATTTATTTATTTATTATAAGTTAAATATTTTAATTTTTTAAAAATTATTTTCCTGGGCTCTAGTCACACATACCCTTATCTCCTCCTCCAACTCCCCCACATGGTCTTATGGCAGCAAGACTATGGATATTGGCTGCTTTTGAAACTGGCAGCAATTTCCATCAGGTTTGGTTTTTTAGCTTCATTAGCCTACATGGACTTTTCCTTTCAAGGCCTATTTTTTTTCTCTCCTACCAGTGTGCACTTTTTTTTTTTTTTTGGGGGGGCATAAATGGATAATATTCACTGAAAATATTAAATAATTAATAAATAACTAAATCCAATGTTGTGGATATTTTTCTTTTTTGGGGAGGGGGCACAAAATGGACAACATCCATTGTGAAAAGAAAAAAACCGACCATTGCATACTTTTCTTTGGTGCAACTTTTGCCCACCCCATTTGCACAAGATCTTAGCACAATATTTGGTGTAGGTGCCTTTTTTTTCTCTCTCTCTCTCTCCCTTTGGGAATTTTTGTGTGTTTTTTGTATGAGAAAAGATAACAACTGTAGTTGTTGTTGTTGTTGTTGTAGCATCTTGACATTTCCAATGATTTTCATGCCTTCTTCCTTCATGGCCCAATTGACGGGCAGCTGCCCAGCTGCCCATTTGGCCATTCCCCTTGTGCTCCATTGATGCTAATGAACACATTCCCAACGTCATTTATGCAAGGGAACATGCTATTACAATACATTCAATCAATTGCAATGTCACTACATTCACCCATGCTCACTCAATGATAGCTTACCCAAAAGAATACGCCCTAAATGACCTATTTATTCTCTCTTTACAAAAATTGAAACAAGCATTCTATTGCATCTAGAACATGTATAAGGATAGTGAGATGCCTCAATGAAAACCTTTAGGCAAAAGAAAAACTCTTGATAATAGTTTGCCCATTAATAAGAAGGAGGAATGGGTTTACATCCCAAAAAGGCATCCCAAAGGGCTCTTGCTTCCTTCAAGAGGTGGTCATTTTCTAACTACCATAACAAGGCAATGCCATTATATATGCAAGTTTCTAAAGGGCTTGACCTTGAATACATAGATGTATTTTGCATGTTCATCTCATATTAGCTTAACATATTAGATGACTTAGTGATCACTTAAACCCACAACGGACTCATCATAATCATTTGTAACTTGCAACTATACGTCTCAATCAATTTGGTATTTGATTTCATATTTGTGGTGGTGAACAATATTTGCTTTGGGTTCTAGTTTTCGCATGACATCATCATTTGTAGTTGCAAGGGTTAATGATATTGATAATGTCAAAGATAAAAACTTATTAGATCAACCTTGCACATCTAGTTTGCCAATTTCCAGTTAATGGGTGTCAAAATGATGTGGGCTTTAATGAAGCCAATTGCACACAAGGAGGTTAATGTGCTAGGCTATATGTGTAGAAATTATTTAATGTAAACAAAAACACACAACATGGCCCAAACATTGTTTTTTTCTTTTCAAAGTAGACACTCAACTTGTGACTTGGTTGATCATGTCAAAGGCAAAGGCATTGCAACAAAATCAATTTCTCTTACACATACTTCTTTAACATGATGGTGCCTTGTGGGTCATGGACTTCGCTTTAAGCTTGTGACCATTCAAAGCTCGAGTTATGCCTAGGGAAAGGTGAAGAAAGAGACTAAACATATAACAACAAACTTAGGTGAAAGTTCACCAATATACATGATTAACATAAGAGTTTCAGCAAAGGTGTTTCCATGGCGAGTCGTGGGGAAGAAAGTTTACCCATTATCATCAATTAGAACATTTACTCTTTTAATAATGAAAAGCCTTAACTTAGTCACAAGGTGAAGGCAAGGGCCACCCATGAAAGTTGGAACAAAAGGGATGATGAGGAAATTCATGGAAAAGAGATAATTTTCCATTGCAAAAGGGACAAGTTGAATTAGGCTTTAAAATTTTGAAAAAGGTTCCTTGAAACCAATTCTGAAAATGCTTCCTCAACAATGAGTTTCAACAAAACTTAAGAGTTCCAAACATATATGCTAATGGATGAAGGGGAAAGTAACATCCATTGGGTATCCATTATATTATTTCCAACTAAAGATTGCATGTTCTAGCTTGCGGCAAAATTATTTGGACCTAGTGGGAAAAACTTAGGATAGCACACTACGTTGTTAGAATTTGTTATAAGGATCACATTTGGCACATGTAGTTACGATGAATATGGTCAGGCAAAGTAGTTGGGGGTGGATTAGAAGGATTGGTTGCCAATTGGAAGTAAGGATAATCATAGGAGGTGACTACATGGATGAAGAACTCCAAGGTTGATTGTTTCATGCTTGTGTAGCTATACTAGAAGTGATCACATTGTTCAATATCATGTTTGTATCTTGCTTGTATGCATGCTTATGTTAATGGCAATTTTTTGTACTTGGGAATGTTTTTAAATCATTGTTAGTTAAGAATGTAGATTGATCAAATGAGTCAAAGGTTCAACTCAAACTATAGATGGTCATCATGCTATTTCTAATGCATTCATGTGCAATGCAATATTTGTTTCACATTCTCAATTTTCGTTTGTGTGAAAATTTGGATGTGTATACATGAATTTTTTTGACCTATTTGCTACTTGCTTGTTGCACTTGTATGTCCTTTAAGGTGGGCATGAGTTTTTTGCTAGAATAATTGTTGATGTATTTATATATATCGTTGTAATAGGGGTTGCAAGGACATGCACATCATTAGGTTCTATTAGACATAATGCTTGTCAAACTTAAAAGATGAAATTAAACTAAAAAGTAAACTTTGTATAAAGTGTTTGGCAAGTCAAACTTGTTCAAATCTATGAAAGCCTTGGACTAGAGGAATGGATGTTGTCCAATTGTGCATGAATTGTATTACAATGAAACAAAGGTGCTAAAGTTTGGAATGACAAATTTTCATAAGGTAATGGCCATTGAGATCAGCTAGATGTGGGGATAAAAATGAATACCTAATGTTGATGAGTTGGAAAGAGTGCAGATACCGAGAAGATTGATCCATCAAATGTTGCCTATGTTAAGGAAAAAAAATAGGTTCACGACAATTAAATGAGTTTTAGATCTCAAATGAAAGGGGTTGGAAAATAAAGTAAATGCTAACATGGCATATTATAAAAAAATCACATTAGGAAGTATTCCCTTGTTAAAAGGGATGACCCATGTTACATGTATATTGAAACCCCCTCAAAACAGGGGCATTGAGGTAGATCTACCAAACCCAACATGGATAAAATGACCCATGTATAATTGCTTTTATTATGAAATTGTAACATTTATTCTTTTTTCTTGAACCAAACTTCCCAAATGGTGCATATTGTGTTTTCAAAACAAAATTTGGTTTCAATTTTTTTGGGATGAAGAAAATGTGTCCATTTTTATATAATATTTTGAATCCAACGTAGGTTTGTGTGAAATCAATCTCTCAAAAATGCACATTGTTGATGCTACCAATTTACAAACTTATATAAGTAATATATTTTTGGATCTCTCACATGAAAAGTTTAGCCAAGATTTTAGTGTGAATTATATGCTTTCATCCAACATCAATTCACATTATAATTATGCATGTTGCATGTATGCATAACCACACATGGTCATTCCCGCCACAATTTTAATCCTTCTTTCTATCTCAATTTTCATATTCCAACACATAAAAGGACCCAAAAAGAAAAACCTAGAGGAAAAATTATCCTCCCGAATCCCAACAAATTAATTTCTAATTTCATAGTTGAAAATTTATAATTTTTTGCTTTTTATTAGTTAGAGTGAAGCCTTTAAGGGTTTCCATTACATTAATCCATATTGGGTGGTTTTAGAATCACAATATTTAAATGAGGATTTTTTAATAAACCATAAAAAAATAAATAGACATCCCATTGCACATCATGAAGGAAAACCTCACAAGACTAGATTGAAAATTATAATGAAAACTAATGTGGGGTGTTTTGTTACGCCTAATAGGCACAACATTTCTAACCAACCAAACTTTGGAAAGACCTCAAACAAAAATATCTCAACTTGCAACCATGCCAAGGAGCATTACTAACACCAAGAGTCCCATTTCAAGCATAATTCAACACTTCTTCTACCACCCAAAAAAAAATTTAAAAATCCATACACAAAAAAATCCAAACTATTTCTACCCCTTCCGTAGCTTCCTAAAGAAATTGCGGAGCTCACAATAGTGAACTTTCAAATGGGTTGATGGTAATTATGGGTAGAATCGAGCATGAGTTACTTATGTACCCATAGATTACCACTAAAATTGAATTATTGCACCTAACAATGGACTCACAAGATGGTGCGAGGTGGACCGCATCTAAGAGAGTACATGGTATATTGCATGTCCCATTTTCCTTGGTTGTCTAAAATTTGTCTCTTCTCTCCTCCCATGCACAACAATTTATGCAAAACAAGTACATGGGAATTTCTATCTCCAGGTGACAATGTCCTGACATGTTGTGCCCCAAGCCATGCATGGAGTAGGCTAGTAGTATCCATTCAGCTCATCATCTATGGAAGGAGACCAAGAAGAACACTCACTCACTCACTCACATGAGGAGAGCTATAGACTAGGTATAGAGCTAGGGAGATAGGTATATAGACCATTGGTATAACATAATGCCATTATCAAAATGCTTTTTCAATTGAGAATCCCCCCTCTCCCCCCTCCCCCCCCAAACCTCCACTTGAGGAATCCCTCACTCTCTACCTATTCAATTGCCATCTCAGATTTGATTTTGCCTATTGATTTTGCAAAGTGGTAGGCTATTATCATCATCACATTTCAAGTGCAAATCATAGATATTTTGCATTTGCATAGTCTCTCCTATCTCTTCTTCTCCTCTCCCAATTGAGAAGTCAAAAGTGGAAGGGGGGTGGGAGGGGGAAGGGGTGATACACTTTGTGTTGGAATAGTTAGCTAGTTAGTTAGTCTTTAGGAAGCAATTGGTTATATTATAACCCATCTCCCAATCCCTAATCCCCTTACTTCCACCCTAAAGAAAAAGAAGCAATTAGGGTAATCCATTCTCATATCCCACTCTCTAATCCCCTTACTTTTCACCCTAAATAAAAAGAAGCAATTAGGTAATTCCAAATCCCATATCCCACTCCCTAATCCCCTTACTTTTCACCCTAAACAAAAAGAAGCAATTAGGTGATTCCAAATCCCATATCCCACTCCCTATTTCCCCCCTCCCCACCCAACCTCTTGCCCAAAAGGAAAAAGCAATTGGGTATTTTAAACATTCCCCTTGCCCACCCCCTAACTGCCCCCCCAAAACTGCCCTTAAAAAAAAAAAACAAAACAAAACAAAGAAGCTGACATGGGAACTGTTTCCCATATACATACCAGAGTCCAGAGTAAGTGCAGAATCAGATTTTTCAGTTTTCAGTTTTGGTCTTGGGCAGCTGAAAGTGGTCCCCCTCTTGTACTCTCTCTCTCTCTCTCTTTCTTCTCTCTTTGTCTCTCTCTTTGTCTTTGTCTCTCTCTCTCTCAAGCTTTTTGTCTTGTAGTGAGTGATTTTGAGGAGATTGTGAACAATATTTTAATACCCATCTTTTGATCCACAACTACTTGGAAAAGCATGGAAGAAGAAAAGGGCAAGAAAAAAAGTGCAACAATTGTCATGAATCATGATGATTCACCTTTTGCTTCTAATCTTCAAAGTGAAAGAGTGCCTTTTTTGACTCAAAATGAGAGTGGGTTTTTTTTAGTTTATATATTTAAATTTATTTTATATATTTATTAAATTTATTTTTAAAAAAATTAATAATAATTATTACAATAATTTTAGGGCAAATGAAGATAGTAGGGGTTTATCCATGATAAGAGGTGTTAAGAAAATAAAATAATTTAAATAACCAACTTGATTCCTGACATTTTGCATGCATGCATGCTCTATGACACCAGAGATTGAATGCTGCAAATCTGAAGTTGGAGATAGATTTCCTCTTTTTAGAGTTGGCTAGAGTGTGAACCAGCAGCACCCACAAGCACACCATGTAGGATGAATGAATGGATGAATGGATAAGGAAAACATTTGTGTGTTGAATTCCTTTGTCCCATAGCTAACCATAGTGGTGGGCTATGGGACAGGAATAACCAGGTTGGTTACCAGTGTTGTCAGCTTATCCAGTTTTCTACTTAACCTCCCCATATCAACAAAACTTTTTCTTCTTTTTTTTTAAATTTTTAAAAGAGAAGGATATGTATCCAAAAAAAATCAGCAATTTAGATGTCAAGCTAAATATCTGATTTTTATTTTATTTATTTTTATTTTTTTGGGCGGTTATGAATAAGTTAATTTTCAAATCCAAAGAACTTACAAAGAGGTATCAAGGTTCAACTTCTAGTTGTTTCCAAAAGCTTTTGCAATTACCGATTTGTCAACAAGTGCAAAAACAAAACATGAATATCAACAAGATTAAGTAACTTGTGGGGGAATTGAATCCTAGTTCTTTAAAAGAAAACTCCATCCAATGCAATACAAATTGCCTACCTCAACCACACCCAGGTTAACCATCATATAAACATAAAACCACCCCAACACTACACAACCAAAAAAGCACTAGAAAAAATCAAAATCTTAATATAGCTTGATCAATAACACATAACTATGTGATTGTGTGCAACCTCCAAAATGCAACTTGAGCTTTTGTAGTTGTAAGTTGCAAAACCTCTTTTGCAAGGTCTAAAATACACACTTTCAAAATTCGACTTTAGGATAGGTAAGCTAAGTTTCTTATGTAATTTTTAAAAAATATTTATTGTAATGTGATTATATTTTATATCACATAAAAAGTTGTCTTGCAAGGATAAAGAGTTTGCGCCTCAACATGAAAAGATCAAACCCTTGCCCTTGTAACCTAAAGAACTACCTACCTTTTCCCTTGCTAAGTGGTCTAGGGTTCCTATGTTTCATAGGCTCTATAACAAAAACCTTATAACCTAACTTACCTAGACATATCGTTGATGGTTCTCAAAGCTCTTATTTGAGAACCAACCCTTATTTATACCCCAACGATTATCCCAAAAAGAAATTTGGGTAAATTGATAATTAACATTAGTGATTTATTTTTTTCAAATTTCAAGTGTTGTGTCATTGGTTGACACCTCAAGAAGGATTTAGTAATAATGGCAACATGTTTTTAAAACCTATTGGAACAATTATAAAAACTAGTTAAAAATTGCTACAAAACTAAAAGTAGAATCCAAAGGCAACAATTTTATTTTTTTGAAATTTGACCCAAAAAATCCAAAAGAATGGGAACATGGCGATAAAATATTCCTTTTTTATTTTTATTTTTTTGCAATTGGATGAATTTTTTTCCAAAAAAAAAAAAAAAAAAAAAAAAAAAAAAAAAAAAAAAAAAAAAAAAAAAAAACACTAACTTACATGTGCAAATTTTCAAAAAAAATGATAACCAACTTGGATGATTATGAGAAAAAGAAAAAATTGGCCAACACTAGTAACTACCAATTTACATGGGTAAATACAATAAACAAAAGTATGTAAAGAATTGAAGTGATTATTATTAGGTAAATAAATCATAAGTAAAAAAAAAAAAGGCAATTGGTGACTACTAGGTCAATAGGTGCGGGTGGATGGGTATTACATGGCTAACATTAACAAAGTAGCATTAAGACAAGCAAAACAACATGAAAATTGTAAAGGAGGTTCTTGTATGAGTGGGTTCTCGAGAGGGAGGGCCACCCACTTGAGGGTGTGAGCCCAAGCGTGTTCCCACACCTCAAGAGAACTCACAAGTACAAGGAACCCCCTTCGCCAACGAACTCTTCTTTTGATGGGAATGTGAGAATGCATAAGAATACGAGGATCTTGGCCGAGGGTTGGCATTACTAACGGCCTAGTGTTCTTCTCAAAGTGGGGGGCAATCTCTCAAAGTACAAATAGAAATTTAAAGACACTTGTTTACACTACCACAAAAACCCTAAACCCTAAGAACCCTAAACCCTTAAACGATGAAAAGAGGCAATAACATTTAGGTTTAATATTTGGGTTTAGGGAACTGGATTTCAATGGAAAATAAGTTTCCGTTCATCCATCATCCATCCATCATGGTGCACCAATGCCTCTTGGTTCACTTGGTGGGGTGCCGGGGTCACTATGGGCCGTCTTTGGTTTAGTTATGCATCCATCATCGACAACGGATAATTGAACTTAACAATTTCGAGAATGTGAAAAACCTAAGTACCCCCCGTCCGCCTCCACTTGCATTTGAATTTAGGTTTTTTTCAATTTGGAAACATAATTAATTAAATTCAAGAGATGACCACATATGTGTCCGTGGTTTTGTGTGTTGGGGAAAATGGGGGTAATTTAATTTCCACGGACAAATTGACTATTCTTACATGGGTGTCCTCGGAGGTCATAGGGGGGGGTGCGAGCGGGGGGG
>Ga0209611_10010866_pt1 | contig 13292 bp, 13 predicted proteins | sample S1TSphgellanicum_3_FD_187693 | JGI IMG/M metagenome (GOLD analysis project Ga0209611, IMG submission 187693) | Host-associated microbial communities from peat moss isolated from Minnesota, USA - S1T2_Fc - Sphagnum magellanicum MG (SPAdes) (version 2) | ecosystem: Host-associated > Plants > Peat... | reverse complement strand
GCCACATTTTGCTTGTTCTTACTCACTCCCTAGGTATTCCAATATGATTTGTTTTGTGATCATTGTCCTCATAGTTTGGTGATAGCTAATGTTTCATTCATAGATTTCATTGTTAGAGCTTCATTTTTAAGTACAATTGATTTCAATTTTTTTTGTGGAGTGTTGTGTACTTTGAGGCTTGTAATATGCAACTAAAACCATTTATAACTATTGAACAAGGTTTAAGGTTATGTTAAAATGGAGTTGGGCTTGTCAATATCAAATTTTGAAGCTTACATTGGTGATGATATGGGGCTTATAATTGAAGCACATGATTCAATTTGCACAAATTTGAAGGTGTGACAAAGCATTAGCATAAGCTTAAAAGTGCAATATATTACTAGCATTAACTTAAAGTGTGAGAGATTGAAAATAGAATGAAGTTCAAAAGGTTGAAGATCTAGCGATGTGGAAAGTTTAGTATGCATCTTTTGTAAAAAACCAAAAAAAATTGTGTGTCATTTCATTGTTCATGTGCTATTTGGGCTTTTTTTCTTCTTCATGATCAAAACTATGAAATTGATGTGCAAGTTGTGCAAGGTATGAAATGCGTCATTTGCTATAACAATCCATTGTTGCTTGAGTTAATTCAAAGTTCACAAAGCATCATGAGAGCTAAAAAAGGTTTGTTGCAATTCAACCTTGCCCATGGAAATTCTTCAATGAAAAAACATCTATTAAATGAACATCTTGAAGAATTTGCAAAACAAAATATTGAATTAAGATCTTTTGAGAGTGGGGGAAAGAGTGGTAGGAAAACATGCAAGAAGTGGAAGGTGGTCCATCCTTTGACAATCACTGGTTTTTTTGGTGGTAAAGGTGGGTACTAAAAGAATGACCCACCTAAACTCAAATTTGTTGAAAACATTGTATTTTTTTATCATTGCAAAAGGTTATGAAATGTTATCCTTTGTGAAATCATCTTGGCTTTGCATATTACTAATGAACAAGGATCTTAATATCTGCTTTCCCATTTGAAAGCAATTGGTGAGGGGCCACATCCTTAATGTGCTTCCAAAAACCATGAAAACACCCATATTATTCACATTAGGTAATTGTGCAACTACCACTATCACCTTTGATCTTTAGATGTCCATGACAAGTTTTGATATGTTTGCATTAGATGTAAATTTCATTAGTGAGGATTGGGTGTCAAAACATGTGATTGTGGGCTTGTTTAAAACACTTAATACAATGTGGGTAGCCTAGGCAAAACTTGTGAAACCCTTCCTTGTTGAATTTCAATTAATAGACAAAGTGATTATGCATGTCAAAAATGAAGGTTCCAATCTTAATACCCGAGCTATAACATTGTCTTTAATGGTGTCATGTGCCTTCTTGTAAGTTGAACAACCTTCTGTAGGATTTTGCTTTGGACATGCAATGCCAAAAGCTTGCCAACATGTTATGAATGACACCAAGTTTTGTGAAGGCACATGGGAAGTGTCATTGAAAAATGCCCATGTAGCCTCACAACAAAAAATTAGTTGGATTAAAAAGTCTATTAAAAGTAGACAAAAGTGGGACAAGGCATGTATAAAGGTTGAGCTTCCCATTTGGAAGCTAAAGACCTCTATGAAAACTCAAGTTGCCAACAAAGTTGTCCTCTTCCAAAAGACTTTGGAATATGCTAATGCCATCAACCTTTGTTATTAGAAGTAATCTCTTCATTTGCAAGCTAAAGTCTCCTCTAGTTTGACATGGGCAATTGCTTGTGTTGTCATGGAGATTCTAACAATGGTGGTGAAACAATGTGTTTTGAACCAAAGCAAAATGCATTGGCTCTCATGTTTGATGCACTACATGTTGCCATAAGTATCACCATTACATTGTGGGTAGAGTTCAATTGGAGATCAATGGCCCAACTAGCCCTACAATGTGGGGATTTTGATTTAGAGTTGGAAATTTTGTATGCCCGCATGGCAACAAAGGTTGTGAGTGTTCTAGAACCATTTCTTTGTTTTACTTGTGCACTTTAGAATACCAAAGTTCATAACATTTTTGTTCTCATGCTTGACCCTTGATTCAAAACATTGCAATGTATCACCAAGCTTAAGGTAGGGACATAACTAAACTTTTTGTTCTTGAATACGATAAGAATACAATATGCTTATCCATGATCCGTTTGTTGGTTAAGGTTGCTTGATTTTTGAACCTTGTTGCTAGTAGATGTGCACCACAAGTTGCAAATTTTGCTATAGACTCCTTTTTTGATGCTCAATTTTTGCCTCGAAAGTTAGTGAAGTTTTGTTCATGTTTGAGCTTAGTGTTTCATGGTGTTATCATTTTCGATTTAGTTAGGTTCTCTAATGTTTTTTTCCTAGCTTAGTAGATTTTGGGCATACCAAGTTCTCAAATTGAGATTGAATGAAATTTTTTTGTTGCAAGGTCCTACACAAGTTTGTGGAAGAGTCGCCTTGGAATCACTAACTTCAATGCACTACTCATGATGATCTACAAAAAATTGGTCTAGTGATGCAAGAGAAGGTTGTTCTTTTGCAATATTTGTTTTCAAAGACTTCTATTTTGTAGAAGCAAAAAATCTTGATGAACATGAGGACTTAGGGGGAGGCAAACTATTTTCAAGAGAAGTAAATCGCAACAAATTACAATTCTGCTCTTTAGACTTTAGACATAATGTGACATTCACTTTTTGTTTTTCATGGTAGTTCAACGATTGCATTTGAAAGACTTTGCATTTCAGACCTTTGAGACATTTAATTTTGATTCCGACTTGCTTCTTTCACTTTTGAGTTTATCACAATTGTGAGATGTTGGGACATTGTCTGCATTGAGGTAATTCAAATTTTTGTTTCTTTTGTGATGCTTCAGCCATTAGAGTATTGATTTGCATCAAATAATTTTATTATGTCAAAAATAAGGAGGAGAAGAATAAGAGGAAAATGGCAGAAGGAAGAGTATCAAGCAACCAAGTTGATCACAAAAAGGGGACGAGATTACAGATATTGACAAAATGATCTCATTGTGGCAATGGGAAAAACCTGAGTATAATTTCTGCCACTAAGAAGCCTCGTGCCCTGGATACAATTTGATGTCCAAGAATTTGAGATGAGGTTATGGAGTAACAAGATGCAGCAGGTCAAGACAATGTTGATCTCTACCGGGTAAAAGAGATCTCCTTTGGTATGATGCTCAAACTGACTTCCTTGAGTACCTTACAAAACTCTTGCCACTCATGGCTGCCTGCTCTTTGCACTGTCATATCTCATGTCTGCACTCTTGACTGATGCACAGTCTTTTGTTGAGGTATTCATCAAAAGCTGTGTGAAGATGCAGAGCCATGGTTAGAACAACCCAAAGATTAGAAGAACAACTCTGCCATCACCATATGGAAACAATGTTGTAGAATGTGCTACAAAGATAATGAGATACATTCGGATCATGTTTCCAGATATGTAAACTGTTCAATATCCACTGACCCAACTTGTGCTGGGAGAACGGTGGGTCTGAAACAGGCCTTAGTTGAAGGGCACATAGAATTCTCAGCTAAAAACAACCATAGAGCATTTCTGTCAAGTTTGATGTTCTCATTTCAATCAGTAGACTTGAAATTTCAGGGACTGCCTAGAGCAGGTTGATGCACTTATGTGCCTGCTCTTCGGCTTTTAGGTTTGAAAATGGTGAAGCTTTTATTGGCTTCTAGCAATTGATGCTGGGGCCAAATTGAATGCTGGGTACCTGTCCATCTTCCTAGCTTGAAATTGTGGATTAGATGTCAGCATAAGCTTCTCCTGTAGGACAACAACCAGAAACTGTCTTGAAGATATTGTCCTCTCAGCAGCTGCTGCTGCTGCTCTCAAAGTTCTAGTGAGCAGCCCAGTAAAAAGAGACCCAGGAAGAGATAATCTCAGCTTCTACAATGGTGCTGAATTCCCATATTCAACAGGTGAAGAATTTTTTTGAGAAAATGATTTTGTGTATAGATGATGAGGTTTGGAAAAATACCAAGATTTTGAAGCATCTGAACGAGCATCAAAGTTTATTCATGTCCTTGGAGAGCACATCCAAAGCTGCTTGTGGGAGCTCTTTCACACGACTAGAAAGGTTCTGCATAGTGTAAGGGAGCAACTGTGGAGCTCCTTGATGAAGCAACATTGACAACTTTTGAGCTCCCTTTTGAGATTCAACTTGGACCTCTAGGTACTGCTTGAGTGCTGCATAGGCAGCATTCCAGGTAGCAAGGGCAGGCGGCACCCGCATGAATTGCAGAACTAAAGCACCGGCAACAGGATAGAATTTAGCTCGAGTGAGCTCTGCAACAAACAATGGAAATGCAAAAGTAAAAAGTGGGAAGTCTTTCTCTCTATCTGACCTTGATTGCTCAGGTAAACCTGAAGACTGCATGATTTCCAGCTGGTGCAATTGTAGTTCTTGGGCAAGAGGTGTTAAAGCCTCACATAGTGCCCTAAACACACTTGTGAGACCTGCATCTCCAACTACATTAGGAAGAAGGCCTGATGACAACAGGAGGCCAACTACTTCTTTATCCACAACCGTATTTGCTGAAGAATTCTTCACATCAAAACTCTCTATATCATTTCCACCTTTTGAGATCTCTATCATTTCTGGTGAAGAGTTGCCATCAAGCTCATCTTCCAGTTGGGAGAGTGCTTGAGTTTGAGGTCCAGGGTAAGGCAAGAGAAGTGCAATTTTCAGGCAGGAAACTACATTATGAGCTCCAACTTTTGCTACCAGTTGCTGCGCCTCATCTTGTGTCACAAGAGCCATTAATGGATGCACCAAGGCTCCATCAAGAATTTGTAAGGCCTCAGCAATACAGCCACTCAGAGCCAGTCTCTCTATTGTTGATGCCCAACATGCATGCAGCACATGCACACTCAACTCATCACTGCATTCTTCCCACCCTCCCCATTCCTCCAATTCTCCCGATTCTTCAGTCTCACCAGGTCTATTACCCTGCACCGATGCTGCTGCTCCTCCTGATTCTGGTTCAAACAAGGCATCCCATTCTTCTAAAAGTGACCGCAACATCGACACATGTTCCATTGACGTTGCATCTGCAAGGAGACTCGAGAACAAGCAGGTGGCTGCCTCAGCTGTAACAAGATCCTCACTGGAAACTTGCCTGCCAGGCCAAAGGTGGCTGACCAATTCTGTGGATTTCAAAGCTGCAAGATCACTCTTTGACTGAAACGATTCACCACCCCATGAACCACCTCCATGCTGTTGTGACCCACTGTCCCAATTACTGCCCCATGATGTGAATACCCCCTTGTATCTGGGCAGCTTCCCTAGCCGTGTAGCTTCCAGGAGCTCCAGGACATCAATGCGCAAGCGCAGTGGAACCTGCAAGTCATGTGCAAACTTGCTTAATCTTTGCCACACTTGCTGTTGAACATTGTGCTGCAACTTCCGTCCTCTTTCATCTTCATCTTTCATATCCACCCAATCTACAGGATCGCCCAGTGATGTCAACACTGCCACAATTCCCTGTCTATCATCATCAGATGTAGTCCCATTCAGTGCAACCTCAAGAGCTTGCAAGTAAATTCCCAACAGATCTAGCTTTCGGTTGCTGCTTCCAGGGCCTAGGTCAACACCATGGCTGTTGACATCATCAGGTTCCTGTTCATCTCGCCTTGTGCTGGTGCTGTTTTCATCAAGCTTCTCATCTCTTTCTGGCGATCTTTCAATCTGCCTCTGATCACTGCCTACCATTTCAAGGCTGTCAACAATTGCTACTACTACTCTGATCGGGCAACCTTGTGAAACTAAGGATTCTATGAAATTTTCACATGCGCCTTCAGATCCTGATACCACTCCACTGTGTGCGATTTCTTTTACAATTTCCCACCCTTGCCGACCACCAACTTTCTTGTCCTTCACAAGCCTCAGTAACGTAGTGCAGCATGCCTGCAATTCCTTCATATTCTCCAAGTGTCTCTGCTCTTTGCTATTATTGTGCAGCCTGGATCTGATTGACAATTCTGCATCTCTGAATACTTGTATCCACAGACTGAGCAAAGACTGCAGTACATCTAGCCTGACTTCCTCCTCAACAACATTCTTACTGATGGAAAAGCTTGCCAATAGCATACTTTCTACAACCTCAAGAACATTGTTCACTGACAGATCATCCAAATATTTACAACAAGCAGTGTACCTCTCCCTTAAACTATACATCTCATCTAACTCTTTGTCAGATGTTCGCACCTCAACAAACTCCTGCACTGAGGTTCCACTCAAAACCTTCCTTATAAAAGCCATGTACACATCCTCCAAAGAAGGAAAGTATGAATCTTCTGCAAACTTCTGCAATGAGTCTATCGTTGCTGCTAACTGACTCACATTTGCTCCATTCGCATGCTGCACAATCTGTTCCATTGCAAGAGAGTCATTCAGACCTTCCAGCCCTGCAATCTGTTTGAAGTCAAGGCCCTCTGCACTATCTGCTAGTTGTGCACACTCGGCAGCAAGTGTCCTCCAGTAGGCACTTCTCTCTTGTCCATAGTACTTAACCCATTGAGCAGTGGGTGTTGACACAATGCCCATCTCACCACTCTTCTTATCCAGAGAACTGGAACAGTCAGCGATAAATTGGTAAAAGAAATGTAGACGCTTCTTGTTGGTACCGTCAAGTGCAGAATAAACTGTTGAAACCAAACTGACAAGTACAGCCTGAGGCCGCTCCAGCAGCACATGTGCATGCTGTTGCAAGCATGCCTCAATCTCATCCTCTGTAGCCATCTCTGACAAAAACAATGTCTCCATGTGTTTCATCAACACCTGCACAACACCTTCACTAGTTACCAAGATTGCTACCACCCACTCTCAAATCCCCACTCCCCAAAACCTCTTCATCCCCCGTGCAACTTCTTTATCCTGAGCAGAAGTCCACAAAACCCAACATTCAACTAGCTTTTCCTGGAGCTATAAGCTTGACAGAGAAGCAAACATCGATAGTCTGTTCACCCAAAACAGATTGGTTTCAAGAGTATGAATAAACTACCTGCCATTTTTCCACATTGTACTGGCTAGCAAGAGCTAGCACTTCTGGTAAGCTAGTCTTCTTCACAGCAGGACCCACTAGATCCAAAACCGTTTTGTTTATGTAGTCCTGGTCACCATCAGCAAAGCGCTGAAAATCAGCACCTGGGATCATCTTCTCTAGAGACCTTGCTTGTGCCAGCATTCGAAGTTTTTCCTCTGTCCTCACCCTTTGGTGAGTCCAATGAGATGTTTCAGCTTCTCTCTCAGAACCCAGAGTAGAGAGTGAGTGAAGCAACAGCTCTCTGCGTTCATGGGGATCGCTTGACCTTTGGCCCGCATCCTGCAAAGCAGCATACAATTGGGCCATTTTCATGGCTTGCACAGATTCTTCATAAACCTGACGCCTCACAACCTCTTGTTCTAACACCTCTGCACCAAGATGTGCATCCCCAAGGTTCATTAAGTAGCCACACCCAACTTTGTCACCTTTTTTGCTTGCTGAACACAACGCTTCATGTGCAAGCTTGACTACAAGCTGGTCACTACCAACAATGCCATGACCAGCCAACCCGTAAAGAATCAAAGCTGCTGCAAATGAGCTTGAGCTGCTGCATTCTCTTGCTAAGGCATAACAGAGCTCCTCCTCCTCATACTCACTGTCTCGTTGATCAGCGGAAGAACTCAAGTTCAACAGCCACGGGATTTGCAAGCTTACAACATTTGCCATCTTCATTTGCTCAGCTGCAATTGCATCCCAGCTCGGCTGACCTGGTGCCATCACACTGTGGAGAAGAACTTCTTCTTGCCCTTCCTGCACAAGCATGGTCCCTCCATCATTGCTGCGTCTTAAACCCTGTGCGGATGAAGCCAGCAAAGTCTCTGGTTCAGTCCTGATGAATTGTGGATGATGCCCAATGACATTCTCCAACCTGTGGCATTCATGAACAAAATCAGCATCTTTCCAGGCAGACAGTAACTCTCCCACTGACTCTTCATCACAATGAGCAAGTGCAAATCCAAGCATCACTTTACGCGACTTCAAATCTATGCCCTCCAGCTCTGGCCCTCTTCCTAGAGCCACACACAGATCCCAAATCGCTCCATGTTGTTTCTTCACCAAACCGAGGCACAGATCTTGGGCTAGATCAAAGTCCCCTGCTGCTGCTGCTTCTCGTGCAATGGCTGCTTCTATGGCTGCGATGTCATCCAGCGAGTTCAATCCAAGGAGCTTAGCCACCTCCATGAGCTCTGGTAGATTCAAATATGAGTCAGGCTGAGCAGTTAATGCCATCATCACGACCTCCATACGACTTTCCACCTGGCGGAACTGCAGAGGCAAGAGTTTAACTCCCAAAAGTGGCAATTTAACAGTAACAGCCTCAATCACATCCGCTTCTGCTTTGATAATCTTTCTTTCAGGAAGAAGACCAAGGCATTGTTTTGCCATTGCAATCTGCAGCCCATGCAACCTGCCTGATCAGTAATGGATGAACCCATCATCAAATCACATCAAATGCCAACAAAGCAAATGTCCAGCGCATGAAATTTTCAGACATTTTCAGACTCCTTGCCCATGACCCATGACCCATGACCCATCTCCCAGCTCCAGCACCTGTTCCATTAGCATGCTTCAAAAAATTGTACACTTTCAGTTGATCCAGTCCCCAATATGTCTGCAAGAAAACAAGTTTCAAGAGAACTTACGGATGGTGAATCAATTGAAGGAGATGAGTAGAAAAAGTCACGAGCCGCATCCAGCACAAGCTTCTCTGCTTTGTCTGCCAGCAGTCCTGTACTCCACACATAGTTCTTTGCCAAAGAAAATTTTCCAGCATGTAGCAAGCCCCTACAAAACTCTGCATGGAGGTCTTCTCTATTGAGAGAGGAAAATGCTTTCTCTTGTAATGTGCAGAGGTCATGCCACATCACTGTCCATTCACTATCAGGTCTCGGTGGCTGCCTGCTTGAAAACTTGGAGATCAAAATTTGCACCAACTGCTTCGTTTCCATGGCATCCGCTTCACAGTTTGCCAAAAATTTCATCGACCTTGCTACCTGTCAAAGAACACAAGCTTCCATGCGTTAAAAGAATCTAAGGCAGCTTACTCTCAACAACAGAAAGACTGTCTTTCATTTACAGAAGCAATGGAAAGACTCTGATTCATGCTGTTGGTTAGCACTTGACAGATGAATTACAGACATATAACAACAAAAATTGGTTCAAACCTGATAAAGGGACAAAAGCCCACCAGCCTCCACATGAGCCTCAGCCTTGCGGAGTCGTGCACCCCCAACATTGACATTGTTGCTGGCACGCTTGGGGCTTGGATCTTCGTGCTCACTGTATGCAGGTCTGGAACTAACAGAGCCACGCAAGCGACGTACAATCCCTTGACGAAAGCGGCCCCTTGTGGGTATCTCATCAGAGTATCCAACTGACTCCTTAACTGGAGAGTCCACATTTGGTGAGAACCTAGACAGGATAGACTGCATCACTGACCATTGATCCAATGCTGGACACAGATAGAGGCAATCTATTGCCACTGCAACCAATTCAGCCTCTTCCTGGAAAAGACCATTTCCATCTGGTCCATTTGATGCTTCCTCAAACACAGTGGCACAAATGTCCAGCTTACTTTCCTGTGCCATGTCCTTTAGCCACCTCCCCAACACAGGTGAAGTTCCAGAACGGACTGGACTGACTCGTGACAATGAAGGGCGATTATACTGGCGGTGCAAAAAGGGTATTGCCTGTTCCCTCAGTCTATCAACTACAGAGTCTACTCCAGCACCTTGCAACACGGCCTGAAACTTTTCATACTCACCTAGCTGCTCCCATTCATCTAAGCTCAGCTCAACTTCTGTACCTCCTTCTTCAGACCCATTCCTTGTCAAAACAACCTTGATCAAGTCAGATGTATCTTCCAGCAAAAGCTCGAGTCCTTTCACCCCTTTGCGCTGACCCAAGTCGAGAAGCGAAAGACTGTTCTCCAGCTGTCCACTCACTCTGTCAATGGTTCTCGCCCGAGCCTTATACCATTCACTTATTTCAACCTCGGAAGGCCATGAGAGACCTCGTGCCAGCTTCACCATATGCTCAGTGCATCCTTCCAGAGGTATACCATGCTTCTCTTCCTCTAACTTGTGTACACCACCCTTGATAGCATCCAATGTCTTCCTGCTCTCTACTGGGTCCTCAATACGACGAGAAAGGAAGGCTTTTGGTGGTGTTAGTTCTGGCAGAAGCTGCCCATAACTGTGTGGAGGAATTGTCTCTGGAACTGCATCCAAGATGCTCAATAGGAAAGGGGCTAATGAGTACTGATGTCGCTTGAGTAGCAAATCAAGAGATCCCATTTTCCCTCCTTCAGCGTACTCCACAGCAACTGCATGGAGATCAGAGGATCGGAAAGCAGCAAACTCATTTGGAAAGAACCTACCCATGTGGATGCCTAAGAAGGTTTCAAGCCTTTCTTTGTATTGTAGAAGACGCAATCGTGCCAGGCGAAAGAACCAGGCATCATCATCATCATTGCTGTCATCTGTCTCTGCACTATGAACATAGAGTTCCGTCTCCATCAAGCCAAAAACAAGCAGTGAATTCATGGAATCCTGACTTGGACACACTCTTGTCATGCATTCCTTCACCACCCATTTGTGGTCTTGCACTATTGCAAGACTCAGATGGAGCCCTTCTTTTCCAAAACCTGAACTCCTCCAACGTGCTTTATACACTTGGTCTACATCTAGCCCATACTTGTGAGCAAGCTGCAGTGCAGCATCATAGTCCCTCTGTTCAATCAAAATCTCAAACATCTCAGACTTTGAGCGCTCCACAAATGATGTCAACCTCCATCCCCTGTCCAGATTCTGCTGCTGTTTTGCTCCACGCTGCATCATCCATGAGAACCAATTCGGTTTCTTGACCTCACCAACCTGCTGCTGTGTCTCTTCTGTTTCTCTTGTTGAAGAAGCATCCAGCACAAAGATGTGACCTGTAGCACCCTTCTTAAGAAGGCAACCTGGATGGAAATGAGGGAGGGATTCATCTAACAGTGTGGCCAGACTTGGGACCTGCAGCAAGTCTACAGAGCCATCACATCTTGCCACCACCACTGCCGTGTCTGACCACCATTCTGCATCTTCAAGCCCATCCAAAAAGCATCCTGAAAGATCAGAATTTTTCCCCTCATTGTCAGTGCTACTTGACTCACCCAAATCCATCTCTTCCATCTGCCCCTGTTTTCCGGTGAGCAGGTGCAACCTACCACCACCATCAATGACGACTGCATGATCAGCATTTGGAGAGAGACGCACCAAAGGTCTTGTTGCAAGAGACAGCTTGGTGCTGCTGCTAGGCCACCACTGCGAAAGGAAGGGTTTTGCAAGCATTGCCAGATTGCACCAGAGGAGCGTTGGTGTTTCAGACATGGACCATACCGACACACTAAAACCTCCTGCATTTTCACACCCAAAAGCAGAACACCCATCAATTCCAAGAGGTATCTCTCTGATGATCTGACAGCAATGGAGCAGGCTGCTGCTGCTGCTGCAGCTCAAAATCACATGTAAAACCTCAATCTAGCTTGATCACTCATGAAACAAACTACACAAAGATCTGCATCCTGTGTTTCTTTCTATCACATAATATTCTGACAAATCCTTTGAACAAACAAGGAAGGAATTTTAGAGGCAGCATAATCATGTAGTCAGCAACCTGTAGATGCAGAGCTCTTTGATTGTGGTTGTGCAGGCCCAACCACTGCCAGTACAGAGTGTTGAGCATTGAAGCTCAATCCTGTTACACCTTCCGGATGTTGCTTCTTCACACTCCATTCTACTGGAGACAAAGTTGCAGATCCAATTTGCTCTCCTTTGTTGACCCGATGGAGAATTCCATGTGAAGTCAACAATGCCACTTCATATCTGCAAGCACCCGCCCACCCCACCCCCCATGCATAAAAATCAGCCCAAAATCACCCTCACACAAACACAATACCAATCCCTTGTACAATTCACTCACCCCTTTTCCAGCACAGAAGTGCAACTTGCAAAGACTCCAGCTATGGCTCCAGATCCCTTTGAATCTGGCAGTAACAAGCTGTCAACTTCTTGGGCATAGACATTCAGAAAGAGAAGCCTTCTTTGAGAACTTGCCACTGCAACCATGCTCAGCTCCTCTAACCATACTCCGTGTACAAACTCTTCATCAGGCCATGCTGCTGGAAAAAAAACAATACACCAACAACTCACGTCAGTAACAAAAAGCCTCCTCACAATTCCATTGTAACACAACAACACTTCAGAAAGAAAATTGCCACTGCAAACCTGATTTCCAAACCTGAAGTCTAGAATGTGCACCTTTAGCAATGCCAAAGGCTGTGCAGCAGAGAAAGAGGTCCATGTGAGAAAGAGGTTCATAATGATATCTGTGGCAGCAACAGCAGCAACATTTGTATACCTCTGAAAATGCCGAGGGGTTGCTTGTAATTGTCAGCAAGATCCAGAAGTGTAACTGTTCCATGATGCAGGATTGCAATAGCTTTTGCTTCTGCTGAAATCACGGGCGGTCTCAAAGCAGCAGCAGCGGCAGATGATGATGTTGATGATACAGGTGCTTCTTCTTCTTCTCTCAATGGCCAGAGCCTATCTTCTGCACAATTTTCACACTGTGTTGTTGTGTTGGTCCATTCCATCTCCCATTTGCATCATCTCATCTATCCATCTCTGCAATTGCATCATCCAGTAGAAAGAAAGAAAGAAAGAAAGAAATTCCATCACCTGTGAAGTTTCCTGCTTGCAACACTTCCTTTCCTTCTGCTGCTGCTGCTGCCACAACACCTTCTTCCTCCTCCCGGAAGTTCCTCTGCAAAAAGACAGACAAGCAGCGAGGACTAAAATCCTTCAGCCATGAAGATCATCCTTCTTTGCCAGTTGCCAGCAATCTTGAGAAACATTCATTTGTACACAACTCACTCACCCGCGCGGAGTTGGCAGCTGCTGCTGCAGATTGCGCATGGCTGAAGAGCTGATACAAGAGCAGAACAGGAGAAGAAGAAGAAGAAGAAGAAGAAGAACGCTCCATTGTGGACGACGGCGGGGTCGCGATCGGCATCACCATCCCTGCGGGAACAAGGAGGAAACAATGGAACCAAGAAGAATTCCTCCTCTTGCTGGTCAGGGAGCGGATTAGGGCTCGCTGAATCCGGGATTAGGGTTTGGCGCTCATCAGTATAAGAACAAACCCTGGCCATCTCCTCCTGTCTTGTTCATCGTCACCA
>Ga0209611_10010864_pt1 | contig 13294 bp, 9 predicted proteins | sample S1TSphgellanicum_3_FD_187693 | JGI IMG/M metagenome (GOLD analysis project Ga0209611, IMG submission 187693) | Host-associated microbial communities from peat moss isolated from Minnesota, USA - S1T2_Fc - Sphagnum magellanicum MG (SPAdes) (version 2) | ecosystem: Host-associated > Plants > Peat... | reverse complement strand
CGTTCTCATTTCGCATTCCTCATGTGTTCTCCATTAACTATTTTCCTGGTCAATCCGGCCCATTGAAAGGGGACACAGCTTAATATCCAACGGTAGGATCAAATGAGATCGAGATGAGAAAGGTAAGTATTCTCATTCTGAACCCCAATCTAGGTTCTCATCTCAAATCGGACGGTTCATGTGCCAATAAGGACTAGCATACATTCATCACATGGTATGTCTTACCTTGTGACATAATAGCTAAATATGATTCCACAAGACACAAGAAACCAAACTTTGTTTGCAAGTTAATGTACCATGTTTAACAAAATGTATTTTTAAAACAAATCTTCACCACATTATGATGTTTACTAATCAGCATTGTTTGAATCCAACCACATACTATGAAACTTGACATCAAAGAAGCAGCTTATAACACGTAATATCCACATTTTTAATAAATTATTATGTTAATCATTATGCTCAAGTTTGAAGAGTTTGAACACAAATTGTCATAACGTGTCCCAAAAGCTGAAAACACAATTTGACACATAAATCATCTTGAAATTAAAATCTTGATACCATGCTAAAAAGCTCCTGGCCATTGTTATAAGACAATGAGCTCACATGTCCCAATTGATTATGTTTCATATAAGAGTGAAAAATCACAAACACAAGTCTTTTGTTTAATATGCACTAGTGTGGCTTGTGTTGTTGACCCAAGTGTGAACCCACTACAAAATAGTGAAACTCAACATGTGAACATTGTTTTGCAATGTAGGTATTCAAACAGCCAAATATGAAAGGAACTCATGCTTGAATTGAACGGTAAGCCTCCAACTGTTACCCCGTTCTCAACTGATTTTTCCTTCCAAAACCTGGTTTTTTGGAGTTTATTTGAATTTTCAGTGGCAGAAATCACTTAAAAATCAATATCTCCCACATTCTAAATCCAAATCTTACCAAATAAATTTCATTAATTCCTGCTCATCAAGATCTTTCCAAAACATCAAAGGCACATTCCAGTTCCTCTGAAATTTTCAGCTACAATTTAATCTAATTTTCAGTGAAGAACTCATTCAATATTCAAGAACTTTTGCACCACAAGTCCAAACATCATGAAATCAAGCCCATGCACCCCCTCTCATCGAGAGCTTTCCAAAGACAACAAGAACACAATCTGAAGAATCCTGGTTCGGTGGATCTCATAACTACCAAAAAAAAACGAAACAAACTACCTTCCTTCATGGATCAATGTGAAATGAATTACCTTGAATTGAAGGTCATGGTCATTTAGAACAAGTTGCATTAGTTCCACCAATTCCAATTAATGTAGCCAAATGCATCAAGTACCCCAGGTCAATCTGGTCTCATAGGTCGCCTACTCCCTCAAGCCCAATCAAGGTTGTTTTAAGGATTTTGTGATGCAACCATCCAGAAAATAATGTAGCCAAACTTAGCTACACACCATACATGAAAATATGTAAAAAGGAATTTTTAAAAATATTATCACTACCTACCAGAACTTATCATGAAAATTTGGCGATATCATTTTTTTAATTTTTTAAATCTGGAAAATTTTGGCCAATTTTTTTGATGAAAAATGTTTTTTATAACTTGAAATCATTTTTCCAAGTTGAAATTTGTCAAAAGTTTGGTAGTTAAAAACATAGAGAACCCAATTGACCCATTACACTAAACCACCCCCATCTACCCAATTGTTTAAATCTAGTCAATATGCTCACATTGAAATCAAGCAAATTCAATCTACATAAATTCTGGAACAAGTTATTGACACCTTGATGTTCGATGTATTATACAAGATAGATGTGATGAAAACCATATGAGGGTGCAAAACCAATTAGTAGGGTCAATGAATGTTTGACTTAGTCTATTATTTAAATTTGGCATTTTTGTGTAATTTGAATACATGATTTCGGTCATTAGTGCATAATCAATGGATAAACACATTTAAACCCATTCATTAATTGAACATATTCATACCAACATTGTGCATAAGAGTTACGGGGATTTATTTTAATAAGGATTGATTTTGAGGAATATTATTTGGTGGATTTTAAAGCATTAACCACCATAAATGGATCAAACTTATGTCATATTATAATTAAATGTATTAGAAGTGTGAAATAAATTTATGATGTTATCAGTGCAAAACTATTTAAAAAAAAATGAAAATCCCTACATTAAGGTGATTTGGTGAAATAAAGGTTGAATAAAAGAATTTAAGTTTAATATGATAGTGGGGTTAGAAGTCTTTTGAAAATGAATAGCATTACAAATGAAATTAAGATTAATTAATGTTGTTCATGTGACAATAAATGTCCGAATTATAATTAACAAGTAATGCTAATATTTAATATCATTGATGAACATCTCAAATTAATAATCATTATTATTTAAAAATGAAAAACAAAATCATTGACTAGTTCATTAATGTTAAAATATAATATTTTTTGTGTCAAGCTTAAATGAATGTATCATCATGATATCCCCTTTTGTGGCAATTAAATATAAAATTTATAAAAAATTATTAATTTATCAAAATTTAAACTACAAATAATTAATAGACAAAACTACAAGACATCTATAAAAGATAAAAAATTTCATAAATTTATTTAAGCTTGTTTTCTAAACAAATAAATTCATTCTTATAAAGGTGGGCATTAACACATCTATTTTATAAAAATATATTGATTTCTCAAAATTTAAACTAAAACTAATTGATAGACAAAATAATGAAACATATAATATACAAGATAAAATTTTCATAAATTTATTTAAGCTTGGTTTCAAAACAATTAAATTCATTTTCACAAAGGTGAAAATTGACACATCTACCTTAAGGAGGAAGCTTTAAAGAACTTGGCACTTGAGATCAAAAAGTGGTTCAAGAATTAAGATGTACAAAACAATGTTGAGTGGAGTCACACTAATATGAGTAAATCAAATATAATCAATGTTTTATTTTTCATGTTTTAATGTCAAAATTTGTATCAATGTTACAGGTCATTGAAAATCATTCGTTAAGCATTATAATGAAGGTTTTAAGAGATGTAAGGATTCTTATTTTTGGGGAGACTTTTAAACATATATTTACATAATAATATATTACATCATATATATTTTTTAGTCAAATTATTTTTTCAGCTTTCAAAGAAAATATTCTTAAAATATTTTGAGAATATTTTAGGATAAACAATAACATAAAGAGGTGACCTTGGTTCTTGTTAACATATTGAAACGCTTTTATTTTGTTTTACTCCCTAACACGTATTCACAACTTGCATTATCATAACTTGTCAACTTGAATTGTTTGAATGATTATGTACTTAGTTTTCAAAAATGAATTTCAAACAAATGATATTTGAAGTTTAGTATAATATTAATTATTAATGGGTAAAAGTAGGTCAATTGACATGGTCATAGAATCAACATTAGGGCAAACCCATCCTTGGGTGGTACCACTAGGAATGTGACACTTGATTTTATTGAACCCATTGAATTTTTAAAATCATTAGGAACATTTAAATAAATATTTGCATAAAACAATTCTAATGAGTACATTTATTAGGTTCCATAGATTTTGAAATTTCAGTAATATCAAGAATATTGTGTATTTTGATGTTTCTAATCATTGCATTTATAAAAAGTTTTAAGAATGAAATGCTAGTTGTTTTCTTTGGCATTTTTGGTCATGAAAACAAATTTGAAACATGATTTGAAAAAAAAATTCGAAATTTTTTTCCTAAGTTAATTTTGAAGTCATTTTATTTTTAACTTTATATTAGGCAATTAATTGAATAAGTATCATTTATTTATGATTCCAAAGTTAACGAATAAGATCCTTAAAAGGGCCATCATTAGTAAAAATAAATTTTTTTAACAACTTCCACTTTTATTTTCCAAATAAACTTCAAGCCACATATTAAGGCATGCAATGAATAATCATCAAGGAAAATATCTATCTAGTTCTAAAACATTTAAAAGAAAGGGCCCCAAGAAAATGATTTGGTCACTTTTTAAAAAAAAAACCATTCTTTGAAATGGTTTCTAATGCTACCACACAAGGATGGATTTGGCCATTAATTATATGTCAAATTGAACAATCAATTAGCTTGTATACAAATTTTTTATAATAAATATGGTATTTAAGTTTGATCAAGTTAAATTGGTGTATACAATTACACAATGTAGAAGCAATATTAATGCACACATGCATCAAAAAATGGAAATCTCCATGTCATAAATGAAATCCAAATGTAATACCAAATTTGATCCAATATGTCTACATCATTCCATTGTGAAATGCACCCAAACTCAAACTTTTAATGATATGATATTGACACAAGAATTCCAATAAATTCTCCAATATTGAAAGTTATTTGCATTTTCAATTTATGATTTGAATACATGCGTCTATGGATATGTAAAATTTCAATGTGCATATAAATGTAATCACAACACCACTAGATATATTATTACTTTCCAATTTTGTGGTATCAAAATTTTGGCAAAATTTTCTTAAGTTACATTAAAAAAAATTGATTGAAGTTACACTACAAAAACATGTTTTTCCACATTTTTCCAATTTTTTTGTCAAACTTGAAAAAACATTGTATGACACTAATCAACAACATCATTAATGACAACGTAATCCATCATCAAATTAAACCTTTCAATTCTTGCACTCAATTACATAGATTATCGTATCATAATATTGTTTCCACCTACATGCAAAATGGTGGATTTCGCACTAGTTCAACATGGATCCCCCTTCCCCTTAGCTTTTTAATTAATCTTCAACCATGAGTAATCCATGGAAGAAACACAACATTGTAAAATTAATATCATGTTCATGAAAGTTGACAAATTGGACCTAATAAATGTAATTGAATTTTTTTATAATGTGTACTCTACTTCAGATCTTTTTTCATAAGCTAATGCAAACCTTTTGAATAAGAATATCTCATTTAACAAATTCCATTATATGGTATTGAACACTATTCAAACCAAATAACTTTGATATATTTTTGCCCTTCAAAAAGTTAGCAAATCAACTGATAGTGATTACCTTATTATTTGGGCCACCTTCAATGTAATGTCTTCTCCCATCAAATTTATTCATTGGCATTAAAATGATGTTCTATTGAAATATCACAATTTTCAAAGGTTTAAATTACAATCAAGTTGGCAACCATAGTGGCTCATGAGCCTTTTGGAGTTCTTTTTTTATCAATTTTTCGGTTTTCAATCTACCTATTTTGCTATATTATTTGGTGTCAAATTTGCATATTACCACATTTTAATTTACATAAAATAATATATTATAACAAAATCTTCTCATTGTTCTACTTGTTCCTGCAAGTATTTTGCTAGCTTATCTTCTTGATTTATGGTTTTTGTTGCAAGCAAAATGATTTATCTTCTTGCAAGCAAAACAAGTTCTCATGTTAGAACTTTCGAGATAGTTTGGTGGCCAACATTTTGTTTTCATTTAGTTTGATGCCTCCCAAAATGTAGACAACAACGATGGCAAAGAAGTTTAAGGGATCCATGAAAAAAGCGAAGGGCAACAAAGATGTGGTAGAGGAAGAAGGCAAGGATGAGGGAGACAGAGGCCACCGAGTAGAGCTTGAGGTCAAGGTGTTAGAAGACAAAGAGGTGATGATGGTGAGTTCAAAGAGTCGTAACAACGAACACTTAAAACAACCAACGCTTGTTAAGTCTTTCTTAAAATGAATGGGACACATAAAAAAGTTGTGCACCAATAGGAGTGGAGGTAACTTTTAGAAGCTCAAGTAATGTCAATGCACAAAAAGCCCACATAGAGCCTAATGAAAGGGAGTTGTCGGAGGACGAAGAACAACAAGGTGTCATAGATGATGGAGAAGGAGAGAATGTGGCAGAGGAGATAGATGAGCAACTTGAAGACATAATTGAAGAAGAGACAAAGGAGATGGAGGGAACAAATGAAGAAGAAGAATGTGTCAATGGAAGGTTGACAATGTCAAAGGTGCGATATATTTTCCTACACATAACTTAATGTTGTATGGACACATGCAAAGTAAAGAAATAGGAAACATGTTGATTGCGATTGTTCAAATGCTACAGAAAAACAACATGTGGAGAAGAACATTGAAGCTTCTTGCCTATGCAAAGACACAAGATATGAACATGTTAAAGGAAAGACATATTACCAAGTAGTTGAGCTGAAAGCATAGAGGCCAAACTCGTTCAAGATGATCAAACCACTAATGGTGAACAAGACATCCATCGGTGTCCCCTTTTGTTGATTCATAGTGATGGAGGCAGTTCGTCCAATCATCTAGGAGCACATAGACATGGTCATGGAAGGAATTTTGAAGTTAGGACTTTTGGAAAACACAAGCATTTTTTATGCATCACTCAAGCAAAATATTTTGAAAACCACTTTGAATGTAACTAAATTTTGGGGCAAATGGGTGAAGATGTGGCAACAAAAGTCTTGTTGGAGCATTATACAGAAAAATTAGATCCAAGGAAACAACTAAATAAGGCTGTGGCAAGAATGGAGAAGTCAGCTCATCTTTTAATTATTTTTGACCTTCATCAACCTTCTACCCAGCACAACATTTTTGTCTCTGTTTCATTGTCTCTCAGATTTAAAATCTTGAACAAATTGTGGAGATTACCTTTGTTGAGCACTTGAAGAAGCTCCATCAGAACTGATATCAGGACGTGTATCTACACTCACCAATGGAGAATGATCAGGTCTCCTCCTTAGTGTTATATCCTCAAGGTTGCAAATATTTGTCATGTTGTGGTTGATGTAGAGTTTCATTTCATATATCTGCATCAGTTCTTTAAGCACACTTGACACACGCTTCATCGAATCTACACCCTTGGTTAACTCACACACTTTCCTATGTGCTTGGAATTGATACTCTGATGCTTCTTCATCATTCAAATCATCCCAGGTTCCATTGATTACTGCATACACTGTGTGGCACATGCCAGAATACATGTTCTGATTTAAGCACTGGGTGTCCTTGATGTCTTTGGGAGGATTTGGGTACTCAAAATCATATGCTAATCGATGCCTTTGACCTCTTTTACTTGCATCAAGTGCCATAAATCCACCAAGTATATGCTGAGTTGAAGTCTCCATGCTATCTTCATGAAGTGTACTTGTCGTTGTCGTAGGTTTGCCACCTGCAAAGGCTACCTCCAGGAAAGGTGGTTTAAAAGTCATTGTTCCTGTGCGTTGCCATGGCCCTGGAGTGGTCTGAGTATTTGTCTTGTTGGTTATTTTTGTCTCTCGTACATTTGCAGAAACATCATGTGCAAGTCGGGCAGCATTGTCATTTAAACATTGCAAGGATGCACTTAGGCACTTCTGAAACCAACCGAAACGATTTTCATCATTTGGATTTGGTTTTGCTGCAGCAATGTCAAAACTCACAGATATTTTGGTCATCACCTTTTTGCAATCGCCTTTTTTCAGGAATTGCAATTCTAACTCAGGGTTGATGTTGATATCCTTTAAATTTTGATCATTTGGTTGAAGGCATGTTCCATTTTCTTCCCAATGAAAATTTGTATCTTGGTATTGTGGATGAACTCTCACAATTACAGTAGTCTCCAAGGGTGTTTTTTTGGATGGACTTCCTGACCCATTATGACTTGATGACCTGTTATCATCCCCTCCATTAGGATTGCCTCCTCCTTCACCACGTTCACCAGGAGTGTCTCCACCTCCACTTCCTCCACTAGTACTCTCCCTAGCTCCACTTTGGCCTTCACCATCCTCCCCACCAACTTTGTGCACATTTTCATGATCCTGATTATGGCCATCCCTTTCACCACCAATGTTTCTCCCTCCACCTTCACCACCTTCACTAGGAGAGCCCCCATGTCCATAATTCCTTCCCCCCTCTGCACTAATGCTTTCCTTGCCTTTGTGCCATCTTTCATCAGCCACCATACCAGCTCTTGACATATCTTCATGGTCATGCTTTTGGGCAACCTTTTGGCCACCAATGTTTGTCCCTGGAGTAACGCTTCCTCCATCTTGAATAGTGTCCTTGTCAGCTTCACCATGATAACATTTACAACCCACCCCATGTTTACCTACAAAGAAATCCCACAAGAACTGCAAAATTGGTATTGTAGGCCAGTGAACCCCATAATGGGTTTTCCTTTCGTCCCCAATCTTGTCCTTCCCACTGGCCATTCCTAAACAAGTTGAGCCTCTTCGTATACAATCCAGCATTGCCACATCATCCGATTGAAGGAGATAACGTGCCATGAAATATAGTGCAAAAACCTTCAACAAAATGATGTATGAACCATCTGCTGATTTGAGGCCATAATCATCATGAAACATCACAGTATCCTCCATACAAAGCATTCCACAATGAGATATCAAAATTGGCTCATAAAATGAGCTTCCTTCTTGGAGGGCTTCTCTCCATAGTTGTTCCCACTCAAATTGGTTGATTTTCTCCACTGTGATCACATTTTCTGGAGACAAATACACTGTGGCAAAATCAAGTCCCACGCCCACAACTGCGGCCATGCTTTTGGCATTCCCAAATAGAAATTGTATTCTTTGTGCAGGCACTTCAATCTTGGAAGTAACAATAATGCCTCCAGTAGAGTCGCCTTGAAGCACTGACCCCAACAATGCCAAGTGATCAGGATTTTTAATCTTGAAGGCATAGTCCATTTCAGACAAAAAGTCAATGAACCTTTCCATGGACAGGTCCTTCCAGTGTTGCAAACTTGGGCTCTTCCAGTGTTCCTAACAAAAAGAAGACAAATAATCAACAAATTGATTGTTTTAAATCTTATTGTTGTTCCTCCCACATGCAATTGTATTTTTTAACTCTTGGTGCACATGGATAGTAACATGAAACAAGTATTTTGCATAAAATTTGGAAATGGAAATGGGGATTTCTAGGCATAAAAGTGTCATGTTCATGAAGAACTATGTCATCCTGTGATTACCATGTATGCAAACTGCACATACACCATTCAAATATAGGCTGCTATAAGGACGAAAATTGATTGCACAAGCATGACATCCCATTATTTTAATTAAGTTTGTTGCCATAGATTAGACCCATGAAGTCTTTTCACAATTTTAGCCCCAATACTACTTAACAATTCAAGACTGAAGGGACCAGATGTGCCCTTTCTACCATATTGTCTCCTAAAAGACATTGTTATTTATTTCTTAAGTGGTGACCATGAGTCATAGCAATGTTGAACTTCATGCATTTGCTAATGTTGGGTTGTTGTTGGATTTTGTTATAACCTCTGGTTCCAAGTCTTTTGAAAATTTTCAAAATAGAGAACCCCAATTCCAAGCTTTTAAAAACTTTCAGAGTGAAGGAACCCCAGTTTTTGGAATTGAAAGAACCAATAGTTCAGCTGGTAGATTCTTGAGCTGGTTCTTTGATTCTTTTGAGAACAATAGTTCCAGCTCAAAAACAGTTCTTTGATCTTGTGGGAACCACCTGTCAAGCTTCATACACCTGACCTGTGAGTTGTTTTTGAAAAAGACACAACAAGCAAACACTGGTATTTACCAAGCATATACTTGACAAGATGTAGTAAAAGCTGCAGCCACAAATAGTGGAAAATTCAGATAATTACTAACACAGATTGGATTGCTACAAACAATGCAAGGTGCAAACAAAGTGCTACATCCAGAAAGGAAGCATTGAAATATATGGACTCTTGGGCTTTGGGATCTCAAAATGTGAAAACCCATGATTTTGACAAAGACTGATAATATTGTCAAATTTGCATATCGTGCACCAAAATCTGATACTCTGTTTTTCAGTTCATTAACCTTCAGGGGGACAGTAGACCTGTGACTGAAAGGCCAGTGGTCACTATGGAAATTACGTGTCCAAATGTGTATGCTACAGGCTTTACCAGAATAAGGGCCCATGCAAATTCAAAGCAAAATCTTGTAAAGCTCATAGTTGAGGGCTTTACTGAGCATAAAGCACTGGGAGGATTTCATTTTCATTTTTCTCTGTGATATCCAACAGATAACACAAGAAAAAAGTAGAAAACAAAAGTCAGCATTTCAGAAAACAAAACACTTGCAGGAGCAGGCATTACATTTTTCAAAACGCCCACCATTTACAAAGGAAAAAATCCATGCAGTAAGGCACCCTTCAACTACACTACAAAAGTCCACCCAGTGCTTTATGATTAGATCACCTCTGTTTAAGACACATTCTAACTACTGTAAGGTGTTGTCATGCTGAAACAAGGACTAGAAAATATCCTTGATTAGGTAACTAGGGTGCACAAGGGGTTGAAACTCAGCTACATGCCACAATGCTTTCAGTATAATTTTAGGAGCCAGTCTGGGTTGGTTACAGAAGCGTACTTTAGAAATTTGCACTGTTATTTGCCCAAACCATGTCTTGATCACCGCGTAGCTTGTTCCTTGACCGAAATTGTCTCGAACCCGAAGATCACTGTCCGATTGACTGATGATCTCACAATTTGTTCCATTCAACGTCACAGTTTTTCGAAGGAACGAGAGATTTTTCCCTTTGAGGATCACATAACGCCCGCCAGCATCTATGGCCCTGAACGCCTTGTCTTTGACCTACATTGGAGTCAAGACTAAGATCAAAATTGGTTGTGCATGTCTCGCTGAACAAAGGAATAACTTGGAAAACATACTATTATCAGTCACTCTTGGGAGTTGCACGCGATTCTGGAATCCTACATGTCACGTGCGTCCTTCCGGAAACATATCACCACCTTTTCGGTCTGAACTTTTGCACTGGACATTACTATAAACTTGGCCTCTTGCTAGAGTATCTTGAATGGAAACAGAAGCAGAATCAACCTGACGAGAAAAAAAAATAGTAAGAGTTGCATACAAGATTTTGAATTGGACGCGTTTTTTTCAGGATAATTGGTGTCAATAGGCGTTACCAAGTTGGCACTTGCAATTCACATGCTCAACATGAAGGCCAGATGAAGCATTTTCACTTACTTCCGGCTCTGGTCGAATAATGGTAGGTAATGGGCGTGAGTCGGGAGATTCGCTGGAGCTTGGGTTGTCGATCACTTTAGCGCTGAGCATTGCAGTTTCGTACCTTGTTGCCTCATGATACTTCAAGTTTTCCTTCGTGAACTGTAATCGGTCGAGCTGCTTCCGAACGACATTTGAATCTGCAGGTGATACACGCAGTGAATGCCCTAGGGTGTCACGATGCAGAAATGCGTACTGGCCGATGGGGCAAAACTTTGGGGGATTAGTCTCTCTTGTGTTGTTGGAGGTCAATTGATCGACTAGATTTTTCCACGACTGCGCATCAGGGCTATTAAAGAACTCTGTACCTTGTGCCCTCAATCCTGCCGCCACAGTGCCTCGGAGGTTGTGGAGAAGGCGCGGGACGGGGTCTGCTTCATTGACAAAGTTGATGAAGCGCTCTTTGAAATTCGATTTTTTATTGAACTCTTCGGCGACCTTTTCATCGCACACGTGAGGTGCTCCAAATGCAATTGAGATAATGGAATTGGGATCGTCTTTAATCTGCAAATCACGTAAACGGCGATGACCAGAGAGGCAGCGTACAAAAAGACAAGAAATGCACATGTGCTGCCCACGCCCTGATCCATTCACAATAAGGACATTTTTCCATTGGGTTGTTGTGATCACATTAATTTTCTATTATATTTTTCCAGACAGTTTTGCTCTTCAATCATCTCACAGCAGGTAGACCAATTGCTTGACCAATTGCAAGAGCTATGCGCTAGACTGCGATTCACCATGTAAAGTTACATATGTCTCTTTTTATGAGAACATGTGTTCAGAGGGTTTCTAACATGATTAGCTACATAATTTCAAAGCACTTGTAGATCTCCAATGGAAAGCCACTCTTCCTACAGCAAGAAACAAAGGTCATATGTCAGTGGCTTTCCATTAGCTTCCTGTGATCACAGTCACACACAGTGTGCTATGGTCACAACAGTCTAATGGGAAGACACGGGCTAACCCTGCAATAGCGGTTCATCGGATAGGAGTAAACACCATCAATCAGACTTCATTTCCTAGTCATGACTAGATGCAATTCAGAGAAGCTTCACTCACGAGTTCACCTACATGTACAATGGCAAGTTCAAAAGATTAGTGCAGACTTACACGATCCAAATCCCGATAATACAGTAGGAAACGTAGCAGAATCATGTGCGACACGGCCCCGCCAACAGCGTGCCCGCACAAGATGATGCGCCTTTCGGGCTTGGAAAGCAGTTCAAGCAGGGGTAGGTAAGGTCCCCTACCGACATTGAAGACGTCGGAGCGCTTTAAAAACCCTTTGTGGAAATGTCCCGTACAATATTCATCAATTTGGAATGTGTCGGTCACGTCTTGGAGTGTTTTCGTTCCTCGGAATGCAATGAAGGTAGCATCGTTCGCGTAAGCAACGAGGAACTTCTGGTCTTTGTCTCCGTAGTCGAGTGACATTTGGATTTCTTCAAACTGAATGCCCGGATGCGTCTGCTGGCTCTGTTCAAGAAATTTTTTGGCTCCGGCGTCATCCTCGTGGGAAACGACCTGTGCACAGAATATAGCTCGAGATAGGTCTTCCTTGCGGAATTTGTAGTTTGTGCCTGGAGCGGAGAGCATAACGAGTGGAGTCGTCGCCATTGTTGTGGAGAAGAAAAAGCAGAGAAGAAGAAATATGAAGAACTCAATTACAGCTTGCAATGAATTTATGAGGAGCATTCGAAACCCAGACCTGCTCGCTGCGAGACGCTCAAAGCAGCCACTGCGCTACTACTCAAACAAGCCATAGACGTCATAATTCTTTCACTTTTTCTTTCTTTTCCTTTCTCTTCTTTTCCCACAACCAAGAATACCTACCACCACCAGAGTACTATGTATACCTATATGATCGAGTACCAAACAAGAAAAGAAAGAAGAAGAAGAAGAAAGCTTGCTCTATTATGTGTGTACACCAAAGAAAAAAAGCTCTATGCACACGCGCAGACAAACCAACACAAGTATGTACTACAAATTACACCCACTTCGTGAGTCACAAGTTCAAGTCTTTGGGACCAATCGAGTCAAAGGGAGAGAGAGCGATTGAGTGAGTGAGAAGAGGTTGAGAGGTGGGTGCTGCTATGGTGTTTTGTGGTTTGATTGTAGGAAATGGTGTTATCAACAGATGGATATATACAAAAGCGATTGATGGGTGGGGATAGGAAAGTTGAGTGGGGGGGAAGGAATTGATTGGGGGAGTCTTTTTGGGCCATGGAGTACGCAAATGTT
>Ga0209611_10010862_pt1 | contig 13297 bp, 9 predicted proteins | sample S1TSphgellanicum_3_FD_187693 | JGI IMG/M metagenome (GOLD analysis project Ga0209611, IMG submission 187693) | Host-associated microbial communities from peat moss isolated from Minnesota, USA - S1T2_Fc - Sphagnum magellanicum MG (SPAdes) (version 2) | ecosystem: Host-associated > Plants > Peat... | reverse complement strand
GATGTAGCCTCGGCGACCAGCCGCAGAGAATACTATAGGGAGTAAGGTGGTGGCTTACTCCCGAGTCCGGGCCGTGGTGAGTCTTGTGTGTCCAAGTGCTCGTGGTAAGTCCCAACACCCAAGGGTGTCCCGAATGCTAAACTAACCTTTTTGGGTTCGTTTTTGGATGCAGATTCACACGAGCTAAACTAGTCCCTCTTCCTAGTCTAATCCTTGGGCTCCCAACTCGACCTTCTACCCCTTTTTAGAGTTGGAAGCCGAGAGCGTGCTACTAAGTCACAATTTCCGCAAATTGACTTTGTGAAACCCTCAAGTGGGTTTCACCCCGTGACTTGGGAGCGCGTCACACTTTGTGTTCTTCCCAACCAAACAAAGACAAGGAAAGGATCATGAGGCTTCACAAGAATAAAATCTCCATTGTTAAGATCTCTAAATAAGGTGTATATGGGAGTTGACTTTAAGTTCTTGGGCTTGCAATAAGGACGATTGATCAGGTCTTTCAAATCAACAACCAACCTTGTGGATAACAAGTTAGCTCTTGCATATTTCAACTTCCAATTGTTAAAAGGTTAAAAGTCCTCAAGAAGAGTGGACCTTTGAGCAAGCAAAGGTTTTGACAAATATAACAAAACATCCTCCCAATAATCCACATACAAACTCATCTTCATCACATAAGTTGCATTTTGTTCAATGCCTTGTTTCCAAAATTCTAGGTATTTAAATAGTTTAGCATTAATAAACTTCTTTTTCTCCACCGACCTCACCACATCATGGCCTCAAATTGGGTGATATGGAACAAGGCTGAGAACCCTAGTAGGCAACTTTGGAGATCCATTTGTATTAACTTTCCATAATTGGATTGGAGGCCCTTCTATGGGACTCCAAATGCTATCAATTGGTGAAACTTTATACTACATCACATGCCAGTTAGACGAATCCACAAAAAAATCTAAAAAGATGCATATCAATATGCCCTATTAAGGTTTTTGGACCATCCTTTAAACAACTAAGGACCCAACTTTTAAAATTTGGAATTTCTTGAATCAACTCTGGAATGAAAGGTCTTTCTTGTGAGACCATGAAAGCCTTCATTAAATATGCCAAAAATAATTGTTCTATTATTTCAAGTTTTTGGACAAATATCCAAAACATCCATCATTATCTTCATGTGTATGACCAACCATAAGGAATCCCAGTTTAACTTCCTAAAACACTTCCTTCATTGTTAACAATGACAAAAATGCTAACAAATACCTATTTTTATTGTCCTTCACACAATTATCCATTTAAAATAAAAAAAATTGGCAATGGTTTGGGTCCCACGATTTCACTTAATGTCTTTAATTCACTTATACGTTGAAATTTTCCTTACAAAAGACATGCAAAGAGCATGTTTTGGGGAAGGTGCTCAAACAATATTTTGGATTCATAAGTTGGAGCTTTTTCAAAGTTCGAAAAAGCCACAACAAGGACCCAATTGTGAAATTGGGATCATTAAGTCACAACTCATAGGAATAGTATGCATATCTTTCATCACCATGACCATGAGCTATCATACTTGTCAACATAATTGGCAATTGTCCAAGCCCAAAAATCATTTTGTTTGCCATTTATAACCTTGGGAGTGTAGTTTTTGCATGATCCATTTTGTCATGGATAACTTATAAAAACTCATATTTGGAATGCATAGACTTGGACCTTTGAATATGGTACAAGCTTTTACATGACTTTTGATGCAAGATGTGTTTTTTCAACTTCAATTCATATTTTTTCACATCACTACTATATTTTCCCAATTTTAATATTAAATCCTTTAGTGACTCGCACACAATACACATTGCAAAAATAAAGCCTTTTTTTTTTACATCAACCTTGAGATGGTGTCTCTTGCTCAACTTGCTTACTGTAGATTACAAAATACCTCCAATTTTTAACTCCTTGTTGATATATGAAAATGTAATCCAAAAAAGTGATCAAATTACAAAACACATCACAATTTTAAACGTTGAAAACTAAACTCAAAGAAATACATCATACTCACATGTTCCTTTAATTTGTATACACTATCATTTACTTGATCAGTTCGCTGTCAAAAGTTCTTCCACATATCAGGTAACAGTCATTGAACATCTTGTCTACCATTTTTAATTCCTTTCAATTGATGCAGCATTGTGTCAACACTCAAGTCAATCAAGGATTGAACATTTGACTTTGCTTGCTTGCTTGGAGTTTGGAATTTATTTGAACCTTTGTTATCATGAGGTTAAAATCTACATCTTCATTTGGAATTTGCTTTGTATAACATGTATGTCAATCTAAATAAACCAGTGATCTTATACCATGCCGTTTCACAGATGTTTATTTCCTAAATTGTGATGAACTTTTGCTACTTCATGTCTCCTCTAACATGCAACGTTATTGGAATATCCATTCCATACACTTTATGTTCTTCAAAGGACAGACCCCATAATTGTTCTCTTAATAATGTCATCTTCTCACAAGGAAAATGTTGACAACAATTCCATGCACAACATAACATGGAACTCACATTCTAAATAGAGTACCCATCCACAATGGTTTGTGCCAATGACCATTTCCAAATTGTTATAACCGCTGAAACATTATTCGGGCAATATAAAATACTCACTTTGACATGATCCTCATTAAGCTGATTATCTAGAATTGCCTCCCTTGGGTCATAAGCTATTACATGTCCACTTGCAATGAACAACCCAACATCATTTACAAGGTCACATTCCACAACTCACTAAATTAACCTTCCTTTTGATGAGATGCGAAAGTTCCTTCTCACATTTACATTATCAATTCGTTCCTCCTCTTCTTTGCCATTTCCTTCCCATTCATCCCTTCATTCATAGACTCGAAAAAAGCTTTTCTTAATGTGCCATCACTGGTGGCATCTTCAAAACTATTACATTTATATCCACAAGACTTGTCCTTAGGAATTCCATCCATTGTGTTGTTAATTTCTTCATTAACATCAAATCCTTCAGAACGTAAGGATGAGGAGAGAACCTAATCTTTACAAGACACTTTTCTTTTCGATTGAATGCCTTCCTCTGGTAGAAATACAAGTGTTTCTTCCACCAAGGAAACATCCCTTACAGACCAAAAACAATCATTTCCCACCAATGATCTGCAATATTGTGTAACCAGAATGCTCGACAAAAGAGTCTTCTTTGCTCGAATGCCTCAACCATGGATATGATGGTTATAATTATACAATTTTCCATTCCACTAACACCATAAATTGAAACCAGTGATGGATCCTTACATTGCCCTATTATAATTTGAACCCTAGCATCCTCACTACAATCCCAAAAAGAAATTGTGTCACCAACATGCATATTTGCGATCATGTTTTCATGGTTCCTCAAGTTAATTTACTTGCCAAACACCCAACGTTCACACAGTTAATGGGTGAATATTTTTACTGTTATACCTTGGAATGCATGATTGAATAAAAAATGATGAACCATTAAATGAACCACTTAATCCATGACAAGAATATTTTTTTTCTATGTAATTCAATTGAATGTCGACCAATTATTTTTTAAAAATTAGAATATTAAATTAAATAACATTGTATTTCACCCAACCAATTACAAAGAAATTTCTAGAATATTAAATTAATTAATGTTGGATTTCACATAATATTTTGGCGAGGAGAACATTTCCAAGATCATTGCATAAAGGCCATCAAAAAAACGTTGGTGTTTTCTAGATAGCTGTTTTCAAAATTCCAAGAAATGTCAAGCAACATTTATGCATTTTTTCATTTCCAATTAGAATGAATTGCAAAAAACAACTAGCGGCCGCCAAATGCTTTTTATCTTACCATCAATCCAGTATCAAGAAAACATTTGACGATCACCAAGCATTCCCCAAAATTCATGCTATTTGATGTTCTAGAAAAACTTGGTGGCTGTAAAGTGTTTTTTTAAATTTCCCATGGAGAAGACTCCTAGCGGCCGCCAAGCGTTCTCCAATATTTTTGCTAATCAATGATCAAACAAACGCCTATGGTTGCCAAGTGATTTCTTTGATTGCCCATTAAAAAAACACCTAGTAGTCATTAGGCATTCTCTTTGATTTCCCATCAAGAAAATGCTTGGCGGCCACCAAGCTTTTTTTACGATTTCCCATTGAGAGAACACTTAATGGTTTCCAAATATTTTATCTAATTTCCCCTTAAAAAAACCCCTTGCAACTGCCAAGTGTTTATTCTTCAATTACCCATCCAGAAAATGCATGGCGATCACTAAGCATTTTCTTCAATTTTTGATAAAAAAACCACCTAGTGGCCACTAAGATTTTTCTACAATTTCCTTCAATTGGTTGTCCAAGAAATTCCAAATGGCCAACAAGCAATTTTTGCAATTTCCTTCAAATTGTTATCAAGAAAAGGCATGGCAACCACAAGGTGTTTTCTGCAATGAACATCACTAACATATAAGGGGTAAAGTGGTATTGCTCTAAAAAACGTATGCCAAATGCAAGGCGTCTTTTAATTTTCCATGGGACTATCTTACAATAAGTATCTCGTTATCATACTAATTGATGTAATAGAACCTTTTCAAAGTTGCCGAACATCCTATGAAGAATTCATAATAAGACTTTGAACATTTTATTACTTGAGTTTTATTATGATTATGTTGTTGTTGGTATGGGCGATAGTGGAATAAACTAATGCCATTGGTTATCCTTGTAATAAAGGAATTGTTTCTTGCTTTCGATTTTGAGTTTTAGGAATACCATCTAAGGGATAAGAACTATGAAAATTTGAAAAGATCCATTGATATTTCTATTTCCAGGTTTATGTTCGTAATAGCAAAATTGATGTTCAAATTGTGATGAAAAAATAACAGGGTTCTTGAATTCAAGCGGAGGATGCATTAAAATCATGCAAAATAATTTGATTAGAATATAAGAATGTGGAAACTCTAGGACAAGAAGGATTTGAAATGATAAAAGTCATGAATCTTTATAATCATTTTGATGTTCATAGTGAATTGTGAAGCAATAACTGACCTTTTTTTTTTATGATGGCTCCATTTTTTTTCCGAGAGGTGGTATCAAATACAAACAATATTCATCTAGTGCAAAACGTTGTGAAACCCTATCAACACAACACGTTTCTGAATATGCCAACCAACGTTTTAAAATCCTCTGAACCTAAGAAAAACAATTGCAAATGGACTCTTTATTGGAAAAGCTTTTATAGAAACATTAAATGTATGAAATGGGAATTGTAAAATGAAAAGAGATGCAAATTTTGTGGGTGTGAATAATCAAGAATATATTGTCATGCAAAACAATTTTGAATTTGAAGTTGTTTTTCAAGTACACAAAAATAAAACACGTCGCCACAAACTATTTTATACTATGGAAGGCGTTAAACTATCGAATGAAAGAGACTTGTGATGTTAATCGATCACAAGATTAATGTGAGGATTTGAAAAAGTGAAGGAGCAATGGGTAGGAATGGTGAGAGGATTGTACCCATTAGCTATTCAATGAAGCTCTTTGAGTTGCAAAATTTCACCTTGAATCTCCTCTTTCTGAAGCCTTAGAATGAGTATGGACATGGTTTTCAACAAGGACTGAACCACTAATTGCAAGCTTAGTTTGGAAAAAAATTTCAAAAAAGAGCTCAAGCACATTCTATCTTCTCAATTCTCCTACCTTTTGATCCCTTCCAAAACTCTAGATCCTTTGTGTTTCGGATTCCTTCCCAAAACCTTAACTTTGAAAGAAAGCTTGATCATGCTTTGTCTTTTCAATTCTCCTACTCTTGATCCTTCCAAAACTCTTGATCCTTGGTGTTTTGGATGCATCCCAAAAACCTTAACTTAATTTCAGTCTTAGGCCAAAAAAACTTATTGATGGGTCTAATTCAATTGTGCTTTGAAGCTCTAGATCCTTCATGTTTCAAATTCCTTCCCAAAACCCTAACTTCATTCTTAAATTGAAAAAACTTCTTGAAGGAAAGCTTGATTACACTCTATCTTTTCAATTCTCTAATGCTTGATCACTTCCAAAACTCCAGATCTTTTGTGTCCCAAATGTTTTCCCATAACCCTAATTTCACTTTTATACTAAAAAGTTTTTTCAAAGGAGAGTTCGATTGTGTTCCATCTTTTAAGTTCTCCTACTCTTATCCCCTCTGAAGCTCCAAATCCTTGTTGTCTAAGATTCTTTCCTAAAACCTTAACTTCATGCTTAGATTAAAAAAAGTTCTTGAAAGAAAACTTGATGGCACTCTATCTTTTCTCAAGAAAATATTAAGATTCACATTCTGACCCAAAGCTATCGGCTGCTTAAACCTCCCCATAACAAGAATGGCTCGTGAGACTTATGTTTAATGGATCTCCCACCTTTAATGATTTGTAATAACAAACATTGAAAGTGGAGTTTTCACTCCATGGGTTATGATGATGAGATGGTATTAAGGTTTTGGTACTAGATTGGATGCAAGTTATGCCATGTGGCAATGTTGTTGTTTAGTTTTCAATCTTAGCATATTGTCGAATGTTTACTTTCTCAAGTATATCAAATTTTGGTGCTTATGTTTATAGGTTTATGGTTTAGCGTCTAAGGCTTAGGATGTATGGTATAACATTTAAAGCTTGCAATGTAGGGCACTGGATTTATCTATATTATTTATTGTTAAAGATAGAATGTTTCAATGCTAAATTAGGGTATTTTTTGACATCATATGGGATAGGGCATTTGTGTTGTTTCATTTAGGGTTTAAAAGGTAGGGCATAATATTAGGTTGTGTGGGATATGCATTAATATAACATAGGATCCTACATTTGAATATAAAGGGTTTTGAAGGTACAACATAGGGTTTATAATGTTATTATGGCATTTAGGGATCTTTATCTGGTTTATGATTTAGGGTTCACAGTTTAAGGTTTATAGCCTAGTGTAATATTTCAACTGTATGTTTAATTTACAATAACTTAATTTGAAGTGAAATGATTCATAATAAATAATATGAGCTTTAATAATTGAATTTGTATTGTCATTGATTGAAATTACATGCTATTAATTATAATATGCTATAATTTTGATAATATAGATACCATTTAAATGGAATTAAGTATAAAAAAAACTTGTTTACAATCACAACATCGGGGTGAATCATTTAAATGACTCATCTATAAAATTTTACAATTATATATGGAATTTAGCAAAATGCCTATAATGAACATTTGCCCTAATCCTTGGTAATGGAATATTTTCATAAATCCTATGACCAAGCTAGTAATATTATAAAAATATATTCCATTATTAAAGGTCAACTAACAGGGGCATGTCATAATTATGTGGAATATTTTCCAAAAGTTTGGCTTTTTCTTGGCCATGTGATTATTCTCACGGCAAGGATCAAAAGCTCAGAAAGGTTTTTTTGGAATATTCTTATGACCAAATTGAACTTTTTGTGAATATTGCTCCTAATTTGTGAATAAATAAAATAAAACTTTCATATCTTAAACCTTTATTTGGTTTAAGAATTTATATTAAAATTTTTCTTCCAATATAATATCATAGTTTTACAAATAACCTTTAATTTACATGTATGAATCCATGTAATTTATCCACATAAAAGATTTGTTACTGGATCATAAATCAATTAAATCTATATATATTAATAATTTTAAAATATTAATCATGTTAAATATGAGTTATGATTCACTCTAAATAATTTAATTTAATTTGAATAATATAAAATAATATAATTGTGAGATAATACACATCATGGCTATAATTAACAAATTTTGCTTTAATATTTAATTTAGTCACATTGAATATTTAAAATGGATTATATATCAAGATTATTTAAGAAAAATGTAATAAAGGTTTTTATATAACCTATATGTGTAATATTAAACAAAAGAAGTTCCTTACATGTTGTAATTTATTGTGTTCGTTTGTACTTGACATATTAAATTACTAATATTCATTTTTTAATTTTGAGTTAATGTTGTTAAATAATTGTCTAGCCACCTAGGGTACCACATCATGTAAGGTTAATAATTTTATGATTATACAAGGTGCCATGTTGTTTATGTAATAGTAATTATAATTACTTAGTCATATATAAGTCATTTTATAAGTCTCCTAAGTTTAAAACATATAGTGGGATCCAATAAATTCCAATGCCACAAGATTTTATTTAATTAATTAATTATAAAAAATGCCACGACATCATGACAATATTTTCCAGGTCATTTGAAGTAATCAAAATTTAGTCATAAACTACATCTATGTATTTCATTATTTGAAAAAATGATGGTTGGATAATCCACATTGATGTTTTATTCTCTAGCACACACTTGAAAACCATAACATGTGAAAATTTATGGTCGATGGAAAATGGATGAAGTATGTCAATTTTGCAAGTTTTCATCCATCAATCATATAAATGACTAATTTATTATTCATATTTATTCCACATATATAATGAAATTGTATTATATGGCTATGGTCGTTGATAAAATCATTTAGGATAGTTAGTCATTATTTCCTTGGTTGCAAAGGACATAATTTCTACTAATGTTAGCTATGGAATTAGAATCTAACAAATAAGTGTTATCCATCAATCCAATGCCACCCATCCCTCATATTGGCATTGTGTTAGTGGCTATTGGTTCACTTTGGCCCATATTGTTACAACTATGTAGAAAGGGAGAGGCCTTCCCTAATAGTGTTGTGATCCTAGGGTCAAACTTTAGGAATTATAACAAGGGGATCTATCAAAACGTTTTTTCATTGTTTGCCTTCATGGTTCTATGTTATTTCATTTAGGCACCATGTATGTGTCTAGGCACCCCATGTTACCATGCATGCACTTTAAATGCCTAGGGTGCATTCACCTTTATATTTAGTGAAAGTAGGTTTGTGCACCTTGGTCTTTGCATTCCATTGTTATAATTTGATTCTATTTTGTGGTATGTCCATTGTTGATGGAGATTTGACCATTAAAAAATGTCGACTATGATGCCGCTACATATTAACAATGACATGCCAATTGACATGTGAATGATAGGGTCATATGTGGTTGCCATGAAGGCCCATCATGCACATGGCAATGGGCATGCCTAGTGACATGTATGAAAATATTAGGAATTTTAGTGTTTCCAAACCACATTCAAAACTCCTATCAAAATTATATTTGCATGCATGTGACTAACACCCTCATGATTATGAGTAAGCACACACATGATATAACTATTTAGTTCTTCTATCAACTCATGCACGAGTGATTTGTAAGCATGATCCAACTCCAAATCCTTCATTCCCCATCTATCAACTAATCTAGCATATTACAAAAAATTGGATTATTTACCAATTGGGTTTTACAAAAAAGTCTAAAACCAAATGCAAGTGGAGTCGGAGATTGCTTATCAACAAGCAAATCTTCTTGATATATTTGCGCATGAGAGGATTGAAGTGTGAGCTCACCTCCATTACACCCCCAAGAATACTAGCTCACATTGTCATGAATATCCCTAAAAGAGGAAGGATGAAAAAGAAACTTGTAGCTAAAAAGGTAATTGTACATAAACAAAAACAACTAGTGAAAAAAAAATTCCTTTCACTGGTGATGTTTTGCCAAAAGGAGAAAATTGTTATACATATAAGTAATATAAGAACCTTTAATATCAGAAAATTTAAAAGTCTTGATATACAATCCATTTTAAATATTCATTGGTGTGAATAAATTAAATATTATTATACAATGTTGGAATAAAATTTAATGGTAAAAATATGATGCAATATTATAAATAAATCTTTATATTGTGGTTATAAAATAGAATAAAAGTGTAAGGAGTGGGAAATATGTAATTTATTTTTATAGTAAAAAATTAATATCATATTAAATTAAATATGAAAATAAATCAATGCATATAATAAATTTTTTAAAATTTAAAATATTTAAATATATTATTATTACTCAAATTAAATTTAAATAATAAGATTAATATTAAGTTTAATAATACCTCATATTCAATATGATTAATATATAGATATAATTGATTTATGATCCATATATACATAATAGGAACCTAGTAAACTCTGTAGGGAATAGGTTAAGTATAATCGTATATTCACTAGTAGTAATTATTTAACCATCATGATGTAAATTAGCCATGTTTCTAGCCACAATAATATTTGTTTTTGGCCATGTTTAGCTTAGATTAACATTGTGTGAATGATTTCAAATGCTTGAACATGTATATGATTTCAATTGTTAATAGCCAAATTATATAATAATAATTAATATCATACTAGAATTAAATTATGATCTTATATCCCTATGTCATGAATAAATTTAGTTTCAATGTTGCAAACAATGGAATAATATGTTAAATTATAAATGTAACTTAGATGTACTAGCATATTATTAATAAAAAAGGTTTAAAAGCATATTATTATGTAATTCAATATAAATTCCAATCAAATATTATATAAAAATCAATCAATCATTATGTTGGGAAATCAAACTAACAACATGTTGACAATGTGAGTGTTGGGGTAAATTTCATTGGTTTATTTGAATCCAATGCATGACATTACAAAGGAGGTGGTGGCCAAGAATATGACACACTTCATATGTCACTTTAAAACTATTAAATTTACTTATTGAATACATTGAGACTTAAATTAACATTACTTAAAAGTGGATGTAAACTTTGGCCTTTCCCATTGTGGGGAACCTATTGAAATAATAATGTAGAGTGGTGAAATTACAATCCTCAAGCAGTAAATAAACCATTTTCATGAAAACAATGTCAGGGAAATCGAATGCAAATTAATTCTATTTTCCAAACCAATTATTATCACTTACTAACTCTACTACAACTACTCATATAAATTTAATAGAATTAGATCTCAAAATTGGTAAAGAGTATTAATTCATAAATTACATTTTATAATTTTTTTTTTACCTTCAAGGTGGATGTTTTTACTTTTAAACATAAAAAACATCTAGATGCATGTGAACAACACTAACACAATTAATAATATGAGTAAACATACATGTGAAAGCAAGGTATTTTGTACATCCTTGCTACCTTGACAATTTTTGAAAAGTAAATGAAAGTAGTTTTGAGCGTTGTTTTTGGATAAGGAAATTTTTCATTGGGTGATATTAAATTTGAATGTCAATGATAGGTAGCTAGAAACCTAACTGTAGCAGTGATAGGTCACTAGAAACCTAAGTGTAGCCTAATAAGTTGAATGTAGAGTTACAAAATGCACAAGTATTTTTTTCTTTTTATGTTGTAGCAATGGTTGAGCTCAACTTGTGACACTGTTTGGAAGTCGCAAACAGAATCTAAAGTGCCATGTTTAACGCGTCGTTGCAAACGATGGCAAGATCTTGCGAGACTTCTAGCTATGGCGGGATTTCTATTAAATTGCAGTTTGGTGAATCAAGGTAAGAATATATCATGCAATGGGTTGGGTTTATGGGTTGGCAATATTGTTTTACAACAAATGCAAGGTCTTAGAGAATGTTATTTGCTCAAAAACAACCTATGGCATTTGTGAGAGAACTTGTTGCTACAAAATCCATTAATTGTAGTTTTTTTTCTAAAGGTTGTAGATTTCAAGCTAGTAATCTCAAATGGCACCTAAAGTTCCATCAATCATTCGAACACTAATAGTCAAGTCAGAGGATCATGTTTCCAAGAGAGAGAAAAGGAAGATGGAGAAGATGAGTCATGTTTTTGGTCATGCACATTGGAATGTGCAAGACTTTGGAGATAAGCTTTCTTTAAATGCCTTTGGATTAGATGTTCATTGTGACACATCAACAAACATTGTCTCAAAAGATGAACTTGTGACATATTTTGGGAAAAGATCATCCCCTAATGATTGGAAGGTCAAACCATGTGACTTACTAAGTGTAGAAGATTGTGAGGGAATATTAAAGTTGTAGGAGACAATTTATGTTCATCCACCTTCTAATGGTGATTATTCTAGCATTTTTTTGAAGGGCTAGTTGGCAAAGAGGAAAAAATATTGCATTAACTGGGCTTTATACACTTTTGACAATAATCAGGAATAGATGAAAAAGGTGAAGAGTCCACCATCTGCAACCTTTAAAGGCACTAGTTGGGGAACTTCTTCTTCATGTCAAGGTGATGATTACAATGATGAGGTTTGTGTTTTTTAAGGTTCTAAAGAGCCAAAGGCTTTTCTATCAAAAGTGTTAGCAACAGTTAGGAAGCTTTTTGAAGGTGCTAAAAAGGAGAATGAGGATATCCCTCAAAAAATAGAATTGGAAAAAGTGCAGTCTAAGTTACAAGCCCTTACACAAACTTTAGAGGGAGGGATGCTAAATAGGAAGAAATCCTTATAGGGAATTGAGAGGGAATTTGAATTACTTGTAGAAAAAGTTAAAGAACTGCGAGAAGAACATAGTTATGACATTCTTGGTGCGAGAATGTTATGGAAGCCCAAAGAAGCAAGAATTTTAAAGAATTTTATAGATCAACTAGTGTAATTTGGTAAACATTCGCGGGTAAAGAATGTTATGACAAGGTGCTAAATGAAGAATTTTAAAGAATTTTAATGTGCAAAATGAAGAATGTCATCACTAGGGAGAAGAATTGGTTGGTTGTGAGAGTAAGTGCCAAGGTTGCCCAAATCTAATAAAGTTGGACAAAGCAAAAAACAATGTTACCACATTAATTGCAAGTTTGAAGGATGTTGAACGAGATTTGCAATTTCATAAATTATTATTGAACAGGGAACATAATAGGATTAAGGATGGGGAAGTTGAACTCAAAGATGTGCATGAAAAGCTACGTTCTATTTTTAGGGATCTTGATGTCCTGCATTTGAAAGGTGGTTGCATGAAGCAATGGGTTCAAAGTCTAGGCCACCAAATCCAACTTATGTGCAAGGGTTCAAGAGTGTATGTCATGGCATTACCAATAGAAAACCCCACCACCTTGGCTCTTAATACAACTAGAGTTTTTTTGCTAGTCCATGCCCAATATGTGGGTTATTGTTTTCTTGCAACAATCTTGTGTTAACCTTGTGTAGGTGCACTTATCACCCATTTTGTATTATTGTATATTTGGTAAGGAAAACAACAAAATGTGTGACCCTAAGGTGTGGGGAATCTTTCACACAAGAATGGTTCACCAATTGGGGTTTTAATCAAATTAGTGTGTTATTGGATAGTTCAAAGATTGAGAGGGCTAACAAATCTCTACCAAGTGCTACTGCAAGCTTTACTCAAGCCTTGCCT
>Ga0209611_10010861_pt1 | contig 13297 bp, 13 predicted proteins | sample S1TSphgellanicum_3_FD_187693 | JGI IMG/M metagenome (GOLD analysis project Ga0209611, IMG submission 187693) | Host-associated microbial communities from peat moss isolated from Minnesota, USA - S1T2_Fc - Sphagnum magellanicum MG (SPAdes) (version 2) | ecosystem: Host-associated > Plants > Peat... | reverse complement strand
CCGCCCCGCGCCATCGCCAAGGGCCTGAAGCCCAGGTTCGATTGGGACGCCTGGCCCCTGCCCCCCGTATTCGCCTGGCTGCAAGAGGTTGGCGGCGTCAGCGACCACGAGCTGCGCCGCACCTTCAACTGCGGCTTGGGCTTTGTGCTGATCACCGCGGCCGCCGAGGCGCCGGCGGTGCTGGCCGCCCTGCTGAACGCCGGTGAAGAAGCGTACGTGGTCGGGGAACTGGCCGCGGCATGACGCAACTCTCCCCGGGCTCTGGCCGCGTTCGGGTTGGCGTGCTGGTCTCAGGGCGAGGCAGCAATCTCGCCGCCCTGATCCAAGCCGCGCAACACCCCGACTACCCCGCCGAGATCGTCTTGGTGGCCGCCAATGCGCCTGGCGCCGGCGGGCTAGAGATCGCACGGAGCGCTGGAATCGGCGCGGTCGCCATCGATCACCGCCCCTTCAAAGGCGACCGAGAGGCCCACGAGCAGGCCATCGACGCGGCGCTGCGCGCGGCCGGCGTCGAACTGGTCGCGCTGGCCGGCTATATGCGCATCTTCACGCCCTGGTTCGTCCAGGCTTGGCGCGACCGGATGATCAACATCCACCCCAGCCTCCTGCCCCACTTCCCAGGCGTCGATACCCATGCGCGAGCGCTGGCCGCCGGCCATGACCGCCATGGCTGCACCGTGCATTGGGTGACCGAAGGAGTCGACGCCGGCCCGGTGATCGGCCAGGCCGACGTACCCGTGCTCGACGGCGATACGGTCGAGACCCTGGCCGCCCGCGTGCTGACGGCCGAGCATCGCCTCTACCCCCAGTGCGTGGCCCTGGCGGCGCGCAGCCTCCGATCACAGCGGCGGATGGACGGTGCAGGATCGCTGCCGAATCTTCGCCGTACACCCGACCCGTAGCGCCGCGCTCGCCCACCTAGACGCCCTCGCCAAGTCCAAGCCTGCAAAGGTGTTGAACGCCCAGGCCCACACCCTGCCAGACATGCCGCTGTCCGATTCCTTCTTCCGGCGTTTTGGCTAAGCTCACCTGTTCGGCCTCGTCTCCGGGAGCCAATTTCAAGCCTAGCCGTTGAGAGCCGATGTCAGATCTTATAACGGCTCGCCGCGCGTCGGCCCTGTCTGTGCTCAAAGTTTGCGGCGTGATCAGCACCGCGATCCTGAGCGGCTTCACCCTGTTCGCCTTGCGCCATATCCTGACGCCCTTGGTCTTGGCGGTTTTCCTGCTGCTGATGGTGGATGGTCTGGCGCGGGCGTTGCGAGACCGTATTCCCTATTTTCCAGACAGAGCCGCTCTGCCCGTCGCCGTCATCCTGATCGTCGGCCTGTTCGCCCTGACGATTTCCCAGCTGGTTCAGACCGCCAGCGATTTTTCAGCCAATTCGCACCTCTACGAAGACAAGCTGAACACAGTCCTGGAAAAGGGCTCTGCGCAGTTGGGATTAACCGTGACCCCGACCGTCGCCGAACTGATCAAGCGCTTGAACCCCGCCCATTACGGCGGCGCGGTCGCCCGAGGCTTTTCAGGCTTTGGCGAGCATTCCGTCTTCGTGCTGATCTACCTGGGCTTTCTGGTCGCCTCGCGTCAAGGCTTTGGGCGCAAAGCCAAGGAACTGTTCCCAACCGACGCGCGGCGCAAGGAAGCCGCGCGCGTGTTCGCTCGCATCCGCAAGGGCGTGGAAAGCTATGTCTGGGTTCAAACCGTGGTCGGCGTCTTTATCGCCGGGGCGTCTGCGGCCGTCATGGCGGCCATGGGGCTAAACCACATCGTCTTCCTGACCCTGATCATCTTCCTGTTCAACTACATACCCGCCATCGGCGCCGCGATTGGCGTCATGCTACCGCCCCTTCTGGGGTTGGTGGAGTTCGACCAGCTGTGGAAGCCGATTGCGCTGCTCGCCATCCTGGAAAGCGTGCATTTTGGCGTCAGCCACGTGGTTCAGCCCCGGATGCAGGGCAAGAGCCTGAATGTCGATCCCATCGTGGTGCTGCTGGCGCTCGCCTTCTGGGGCGCGCTCTGGGGCGTCGTCGGCGCCTTTCTCTCCACACCCCTGACGGTGATGGCGATGGCGATCCTGGCGGAGTTCAAGGGCTCGCGCCCCTTGGCCATCCTGCTGTCGGGGGACGGCAAGCCCTATGCGGATACGAGTAGGCTTTGAGGACACACGATCAATTCCGCTCATCCCCGCGAAAGCGCATAGGCGCTAAGATAAGCAAACGCGCCCCCTCTTCCGCTTCCCCCGGAACAAGTCCGGGCAAGACGGAACAGAGGGGGCTGCGTCGGGTCTCTCTTAGCGCCCATGCGCTTTCGCGGGGATGAGCGGAGTATATTGGGTCCGATCAACCTAATGCCATGATAATTGGGAAGAGGCGACGATTTCGCACTTAACCGAAAAACGCCGCCCCCTAAACCTGCCCTACAGCACACTCAACATCGTCGCCACCAAGGGGTGGCGCACAATATCCATATCGGCCAACCGCACCACCGCGATGGTCGGCAGGGTGTCTAGCCGCTCGGCCACATCCGCCAAGCCTGAAATACCCGGCAGCAGGTCCGACTGATGGGGGTCGCCGGTGATCACCATGGTGGAGTTCCACCCCAGCCGCGTCAGCAGCATTTTGAGCTGGGTGTAGGTGCAGTTCTGCGCCTCATCGATCACAACGAAGGCGTTGTTCAGGGTGCGGCCGCGCATGAAACCGATCGGGGCGATCTCGATCAGGCCCTCCGCCATCAGGCTCTTGACCCGCTTCATCGACAGCCGATCCGACAGGGCGTCGTAGAGCGGGCGCAGATAGGGGGCCAGCTTGTCCTCCATCTCGCCCGGCAGGTAGCCGATCGACTCGCCGGCCTCGACCGCCGGGCGCGACAAGACGATACGTCCGACGCGGCCGGCCTCCAGCGCCTCGACCGCCTTGGCGATGGCCAGATAGGTCTTACCCGTGCCGGCGGGACCCAAGGCCAGCACAAGATTGCGCGCCTCGATGGCGTCCATCAGCTGAGCTTGGCCCGCCGATTTAGGTTTTATGGTCTTGACGTAACTCTGCTCCCGCTCCCCATCCCCGTGCAGGGGCGACCAGCCCCGATCTACCGGCAGACGCCGGACCTTGGCCTCGGCCGCGAAGTGGCCGGCGTCGAACTGGCCGGCGTCGAACTCACCTTCACGCACGACACGCTTCAGGGCACGCTTGGTCATGAAACCCTCCTGGTAACAAGGATTTGGGGAGCTGAGACGTGGACAAGAAAAAAGGCGCGGCCTTCGCGAGGCGGCGCCTTTGGGCTTTACTTAATGGGGCGGCGGCCGGTGTAGCCTTGGCCCTTGGAAACAGAGAGCGACGGGGGGACGGCGCGCCTGGCGACGCGCTTGCGTTTGGACGAGATGGCGGACCATTGATCCGCAGGCGCGACTGACGCGTCACCCGACACTCCTCTGTGCGATCCGACGACGAACGACGATCCGAATCGCATAACAACTATCACTGTACCCACGTTTCCAACCAATTAACGCTACTGTCGCAAAAAATTCGGGAGACTTCGCCATGCCCAGCACGCATTCAATCTACGATCTGGGTACATTTAAACCAAATCTACCGCCGACTGGACAGTACTGGGTGGCGCCAAATGCCATTATTATCGGAAATGTTACACTCAAGATTAACGCGAGTATCTGGTATGGCGCAGTACTTAGGGGAGATAACGACCCCATCGTAATCGGCGCAAATAGTAATATCCAAGACGGCTCTATACTCCACACCGACCTCGGTTCGCCTCTGACGGTCGGCGACGGCGTCACGGTGGGCCACCTGGCCATGCTCCACGGCTGCACCATCGGCGACAATTCCCTCATCGGTATCGGCGCCGTGATCCTGAACGGCGCCCGAATCGGCCGGAACTGCCTGATCGGCGCCAAGGCCCTGATCACCGAGGGCAAGGAGATTCCCGACAACAGCCTGGTCATGGGCGCCCCCGGCAAGGTGGTCCGCCAGCTGGATCCCGCCCAGATCGAAGGCCTGAGGCTATCGGCCTTGCACTATGTGGAGAACTGGAAACGGCATGCGCGAGAGTTGAAGGGCGTCGCGCCTGTCGGAGACGACCGCTAGCCGCCCCCCCAAACCTGGCGCAGTGTGCGCTCGGCGGCGCTGTCCAGATTGAACCAGGCGGTCTGGTCGAGCGGGGCGTGGACGATCATCAGCGCGTCGGCGCCGGTCAGGCGACGCGACAAGGCGTTTCGTAGAGCGGCGGCGTCGCAGCGGGCCTGCACCAGCCAGAGGGTCGGGCGGATCGCAACAGCGGCGCCGTAACGGGCGACCAGGGCTTCGAACTGGTCTACGCGCACGCTGACGAGATCGGCCCACACCAGCAGGGGCCGCGTGGGCGCTGCGGCTGGAGCGGGCTGAGGCGGGTCGGGCCTAGGCGCGGGCTTGGGTTCCGCCTCCGGCTTGGGCTCAGCGGTCTGCGTCGGCTGGGGCGCCGCAATCGGCGCGGGCTGATGCTGGTAGAGCTTGGGCTTATGAAACAGCGGCGCAAGACCGCGCCAGCGTGCGGCCGGGTGAAACGGCCCCTCGATCTCCGCCGAAACCAGGCTTTGCGCCGTCACGCGCCCTTCGGCCACAAACCGCGCGATCCGCACGGGACTATAGGGCCCCCAGACCTCGCCGGCGGTTTGGACAAACCAACTGGGCGTCGCGGCCACATTGGGCTGTTCGGGCGGCTCGGTCATCGCGGAGGTGTTGGACATGAGCGGCGTCGCGGTCCCGGGCGATCATAATCTGAGCCCATCACCTTGGCGCCGACTTCTAAAGATTTCATCCGCTCACGCCGTCACGCGCGCGAGCTGCGTCGCGCCGGCGGCCCGTAGGCTCACCTCCAGCTCGGCCAGCACCTGGTCCACCCGCGCCGGGTCGCGACCGCGCACCACCAGATTGGCGCCATGGCCATCGGGGCCAAAGAAGGGGTAGCTGCCGAGCGACAGGTCGGGGTTGGCCTTGGCCAGCGCGCCAAGGGGCTCGGCCAGAACGCCCTCGGCGAAGCCGTCCACCCGCAGCGTCTGGGCCGTCACCACCGCCCCGCCCTCCAGCCGATGACCAATATCCTCCAGCATGCCGCGCATCACCGACGGCACGCCGGCCAGCACGAACACATTGCCAATCTGGAAACCTGGCGGCCCCTTGATCGGATTCTTGATCAGGCTGCCGCCCTGCGGCACCCGAGCCATACGGCGCCGCGCGGGCGTTAGCTCGTAATCGGGGCGCGCCGTCATCTCGGCCAAAATATCGGGGTGCTCATAGAGGGGGAGACCGAAGGCCTCCGCCACGCAATCGGCGGTGATATCGTCATGGGTCGGGCCGATGCCGCCGGTGGTGAACACATAGGTATAGCGGTGTCGCAGGGCGTTCAGGGCGGCGACGATATCTTCCGCCTCATCGCCAACGACCCGCGCCTCGGCCAGGTCCACGCCGTAGGTCGCCACAAATCGGGCGATAGAGTTGAGATTGGTGTCCTGGGTGCGACCCGACAGGATCTCGTCGCCGATCACCAGGACGGCGGCGGTGACGTTGGGGGCGATTGGCATAGGGCGACATTCCTTGAAGGCTCACGATCCTTGCCGCATGAGTAGAAGCGCTATGCGCCTACCGCAACTTGAACCCGCCCGCCTCACCCGCCGCTACAAGCGCTTTTTAGCCGATGTCGTGTTCGAGGACGGACGCGAGGCGACAGTGCATACGCCCAATCCCGGCGCCATGCTGGGGCTGACCACGCCCGGTCTGCGCGTCTGGATCTCCACCAGCCCCGCCAAAACCCGAAAGCTGCCCCACACCCTGGAGCTGGTGGAGGCGCCCAGCGGCGCGCTGGTCGATGTCAACACCGGCCGACCCAACGCCTTGGCGGCAGAGGCGTTGGCGGCGGGGGCGATCCCGGAACTATCGGCCTATGGCGATCTCAGGCGCGAAGTGGGCTATGGCGCGGCGAGCCGGATCGACCTCCTGCTGCAAGCGCCTGATCGCGCGCCCTGCTGGATCGAGGTGAAGGGCGTCACCCTGTCTCGGCGGGCCGGCGTGGCCGAATGGCCCGACTGCGTATCCAAGCGCGCAACCACGCACATGCAGGAGCTGACAGCCAGAGTGCGCGCCGGCGACCGAGCCGTCGCCCTGTTCGTCGTGCAGCGTGAAGATTGCAACCAATGCGTCGTCGCCGCCGACCTGGACCCCACCTTCGCCCAGGCGCTGAGCCTCGCCAAGGCCGCGGGCGTTGAGGCCCTGGCCTATAGCTGCCGCACGACGCTCAATGAGATGAGGCTGGATCGGCGCGTCGAATTCGGCGGGTAGGTTATTTTCGTCTATTCGACGAGAATATCTACTATGTCATCATCTTTAGTTCGCTACGGCTCGTTTTTAGTCCATAGTGCTCATCGAATCGAAGGAGATAAGACGTGGCTGAAGACCGTACGTTGATTGAGCTGACGACAGAGATCGTAGGCGCCTATGTGCTCGCAAACTCCCTCGCCGCCAGCGACTTGCCGGGCTTGATCCATGGTGTTCACCAAGCGCTGACCGGCGCAGGACACCCTGCGGCGGCGCCTGAAGAGGCGGACATTAAGGCGACTCCCGGCCAAATCCGTAAAAGCATCTCGCCGGACACCCTGATCAGCTTCGAAGACGGCAAGCCCTACAAGTCCCTGAAGCGCCACCTGTCCACCCGCGGAATGACGCCGGACGACTATCGGGCCAAGTGGGGCCTGCCCAAGGACTACCCCATGGTCGCCCCCAACTATTCCGCCCAGCGCTCGGCCCTGGCCAAGACCTTAGGCCTGGGCCGCAAAGCGGCGCCGACGCCCGCGCCGGTAACCGAAAAGCGCGGCCGCGGTCGCCCCAGGATCGTCCAAGCCGAGCAGACGCAGCAAGCTCAAGCGACAACGTCTGATGATGGGGACGCGGAAGTTTAGAGGGCGTTCTGAGACCTAAGAACGGGTTTAACCCTGCTCATCCGCCGAATGGCGGGACCCAGATCGAAGAACGCGCGCCTTTATAAGGTATGGCGCTCTTTGATCTGGGTTCGCGCCTTCGGCGGTGGGCGCGGAGATAGGCGTATTCGCCTCCTTCTTCCGCCTCCCCCGGAACGGAAGAGAGAAGGCGGCGCTGGTATTTCTTAGCGCCCACACGCCTTCTCCGGGGTGAGCGGAATACCCCGTGCGCGCAACGCCGCCAAATCGCCCGCCTAACTATCCCGCTGCGCCAGCTTGCGATTGATCCGCAAGGCCGCAAGCGTGCAAACCGCGCCCGAGAGCAGGTATCCCCCCACGGTAATCAGGCCAAGCTGGCTGGTTACCGCAAGCGCCACAAGCGGGGCGAAGCCGGCGCCGACAAGCCAGGATAGATCAGACGTCAGGGCTGCGCCGGTATAGCGGTAGACGGAGGAGAAGTTCGAGGCGACGGCGCCCGAGGCCTGGCCGAATGATAGGCCCAGGATGGCGAAACCGATCACCATAAAGGCTGTCTCGCCGACCCGACCGCTCCCCAGCAGAAAGGGGGCGAAGAAGCTGAACACGGCGATCAAGCCCGCCGACCACCCCAGCATCTTGCGACGACCGATCCAATCGGCCAGCAAACCCGACACGCCGATGGCGAAGAAGCCGACGACGGCGCCCACCATCTCCAGCTCCAGGAAACTCACCGTACCCCGGTTGGTGTAGAGGTAAATCCACGACAGCGGGAACACCGTCATAAGATGGAACATGGCGAAGCTGGCGAGCGGGGCGAAGGCGCCCAGGACAACGTTGATCCCGTCGGCCTTCAGCATCTCGAACACCCGACTCGGCTCCAACTCCTTGCGCTCGAGAAGGGTGGCGAACTCCTGGGTCACGACCAGGCGCAGGCGGGCGAACAAGGCCACCACATTGATGGCGAAGGCGACGAAGAAGGGATAGCGCCAGCCCCAATCCAGGAAGTCGGCCGACGACAGATTATAGATGAAAAACGAGAACAGAGCGCTGGCCAGAAACAGGCCGAGCGGCGCGCCAAGCTGGGGCATCATGGCGAACCAGCCACGACGATTCTCCGGCGCGTTCAGCGCCAGCAAGGACGCCAAGCCGTCCCAGGCGCCGCCCAAGGCGATCCCTTGACCAAAGCGCGTGAGGCACAGAAGCGCCACCGCGCCCCAGCCGACATCTGAGTAGCGTGGCAGGAAGGCCATCGCCGCGGTCGATCCACCCAAGAGGAACAGAGCGATGGTCAGCTTGACGCCGCGGCCATAGTTTCGATCAATCGCCATGAAGATCACCGACCCGATGGGACGGGCGATGAAGGCCAGGGAGAAGACGGCGAACGACAGGATCGTCCCGGTCAGGGCGTCGAAATTTGGGAAGACCAGCTTGGGGAAGACCAGCACCGAGGCGATGGCGTAGACGAAGAAGTCGAAAAATTCCGACGCGCGCCCGATCACGACGCCAATGGCGATCTCGCCCGGCGAAACATGTTCCGGATCGGACGACGTCGCCCGGGCGTCGCGTTCGAGCCCCGAGCTGGACGGTGAGGCGTAGTTGCTGCTCATGCTCTCGACCTTAATGCTCTACACCTTATGCCCTGGCCGCCCGCGTTGGGACAGGGTCAAGTTCGACCGGAACTCTTTCAAACGCCGAAGAAACGCACCCGCGGCCTAGGCGTTCTGAGGGGCGCGTCGCCTCCCCACCGATTTGCTGGGGGCGACAGGGTCGGCAGGCGCATAGTCATGACATGACGGGTCCTGTCGCCAACTCCGCGCTCGCGCCTCGCCCAGTTCCCGCAGGCTCAAACGCATTTGGGGGAATGGAGCAGCCCCACAAATCAAGCCATTGGACAAACCGTCCAATGTCGTCCAGCGCACGGACTGCGCTATGAGCGCCGCCAAGAGCTCGCGGAGTCAGCGGCCGTCCCCCCAACACTCGATTGAGACCTGCGTGAGACTCGCTCGTATCGCCGTCGCGGCCCCTCTGTTCGCCCTGCTGTCTGGCTGTAATGTCGTTCTGATGCATCCGTCGGGCGACGTGGCTGTCCAGCAGCGCGACCTGCTGCTCGCCTCGACCTTCCTGATGCTGCTGATCATCGTTCCGGTGATGGGCCTGACCGCGCTGTTCGCTTGGCGGTATCGCCAATCCAACAAGGACGCGCCCTACGAGCCCGACTGGCACCATTCCACCGGCCTTGAAGTGGCGATCTGGTCGGCCCCTCTGGCCATTATCGTGGCCTTGGGCGCCCTGACCTGGATCAGCACCCACGTGCTGGACCCCTATCGCCCCATCGCGCGCATCAGTCCGCAACAGTCCGTACCCGCCGGCGCCAAGACCTTGGAGGTCGATGTCGTCGCCTTGGATTGGAAGTGGCTGTTTATCTACCCCAGCCTGGGCGTGGCGACCGTCAATGAATTGGCCGCCCCGGTGAACACGCCCATCGCGTTCAAGATCACCTCATCGACGATGATGAACGCCTTCTTCATCCCCGCCGTCGCCGGGCAAATCTACGCCATGCCGGGAATGCAAACCCAGCTTCACGCGGTGATCAACACCCCCGGCCAGTTCAAAGGCTTCTCGTCCAACTACAGCGGACAGGGCTTTTCCGATATGAACTTCAAGGTCTATGGCATGACCAAGGGCGACTTCGCCCAGTGGGTGCAGTCGGTCAAAGCGGGCGGCGGAACCTTGACGCGGCCATCCTACACGGTGCTCGCGGAGCCTAGCGACGCCGAACCGGTACGGCGTTACGCCTCGGTCGATCCGACGCTCTTCAGCGCCATCGTCAACCAGTGCGTAAAGCCCGGCGAACTCTGTGTCAGCCAGATGATGCGCATGGACGCAAAGGATGGCGGACAACCGCCAGCGAGCCCCCATAGTCCCATCGCGGCGTTCCTGAGCCCGCGCATGACGCCCAAGCCTGCCGTTCCATCGTCGTCGTCCACCGCATCTCCCAGGAAGGGTGATTGAGTCGATGTCTATCAGTCCCGAACTCGCGCATGCGGTCTTCGGCCGCTTCAACATGGACGCCCTGCCGCTCCATGAACCGATCCTGATCGTCACCTTCGCCGTCGTGGCGGTAGCCGGCGTCTCGATCCTGGGCGCCCTGACCTATTTCCGTATGTGGGCCTATCTGTGGTCGGAATGGTTCACCAGCGTCGATCACAAGCGGGTCGGCGTGATGTACATCTTTCTCGGCATCGTCATGCTGCTGCGCGGCTTTTCCGACGCCATCCTGATGCGGTCGCAACAGGCCATCGCGTTCGGGCATAACCAAGGCTACCTGCCCGCCCACCATTATGATCAGGTGTTCAGCGCCCACGGCGTGATCATGATCTTCTTCGTCGCCATGCCGCTGGTCACGGGCATGATGAACTTCGTGGTGCCCTTACAGATCGGCGCCCGCGACGTCGCGTTTCCGTTCCTGAACAACTTCAGCTTCTGGATGACAGTCGGCGGCGCGGTGGTGATCATGATGTCGCTGTTCGTCGGCGACTTCGCCCGCACCGGCTGGCTCGCCTACCCGCCCCTGTCCGATAGCGCCTTCAGCAACGATACAGGGGTGGATTACTACATCTGGGCGCTCCAGATCGCAGGCGTGGGGACCCTGCTGTCCGGGGTCAATCTGATCGCCACCATCGTCAAGATGCGCGCGCCCGGCATGTCTTTGATGAAGATGCCCGTCTTCACCTGGACGGCGCTTTGCACCAACGTGCTGATCGTCGCCGCCTTCCCTGTCCTGACGGCGGTCTTGGCCATGCTGGCGCTGGACCGCTACGTCGGCTTCCACTTCTTCACCGGCAATCTCGGCGGCAATCCGATGATGTACATCAACCTCATCTGGATCTGGGGCCACCCTGAAGTTTACATCCTGATCCTGCCGGCGTTTGGGATCTATTCCGAGATCGTCTCGACCTTCTGCTCCAAGCGTTTGTTCGGCTACACCTCCATGGTCTACGCCACGGTCGTCATCACCATCCTGTCCTATCTGGTCTGGCTGCACCACTTCTTCACCATGGGGTCGGGCGCGAGCGTCAACGCCTTCTTCGGCATCACCACCATGGTCATCTCGATCCCCACGGGGGCCAAGATGTTCAACTGGCTCTTCACCATGTACCGCGGCCGCATCCGCTTCGAGCTGCCGATGATGTGGACCCTGGCCTTCATGCTGACCTTCGCCATCGGCGGCATGACCGGGGTGATGCTGGCGGTGCCCCCCGCCGACTTCGTCCTGCACAACAGCCTGTTCCTGGTCGCGCACTTCCATAATGTGATCATTGGCGGCGTGCTGTTCGGCATGTTCGCCGGCATCGACTACTGGTTCCCCAAGGCGTTCGGCTTCAAGCTCGACCGGTTCTGGGGCAAGGTGTCGTTCTGGTGCTGGGTCCCCGGCTTCTACATCGCCTTCATGCCGCTCTATCTTCTCGGCTTGATGGGCGTGACGCGCCGCCTGCGTCACTTCGACGATCCGTCGTTGCAGATCTGGTTCGTGATCGCCGCCTTTGGCGCCGCTCTCATCGCTTGCGGTATCGTCGCCTTCCTCGTGCAGATCGTCGTCAGCATCTTGAACCGCGAGGCGCTGCGCGACGTCGATGGCGATCCGTGGGATGGCCGCACCCTGGAGTGGTCGACCTCGTCGCCGCCGCCGGCTTACAACTTCGCCTTTACGCCCGTGGTCTACGATCACGACGCCTATTGGGACATGAAGCAACACGGCTATGTCCGGCCGAGCGAAGGCTATGCGCCTATCCACATGCCTAAAAACACGCCGGCAGGGATTATTCTGGCGGGTCTGGCCGTTGTCTGCGGCGTGGCGCTGGTCTGGTATGTCTGGTGGTTGACGGCGTTGAGCTTCGTGGGTCTGTTGGGCTACGCGATCTTCCACACCTTCAACTACCATCGTGAATTCTACATTCCCGTGCAGGAGGTGGCCGAGACTGAAAAGGCCCGCACCCTCCTCCTGGCCGGGCAGGTCTAGACCCGTGTCCAGTTCCTCCAGCTTCGCCGCTTCGCCGGCTGATCGAAACGCCCGCACCTTCCACCTGGCGTCGGAAGACGAGCATCATCCCGAAAACGGGACCTTGCTCGGCTTCTGGATCTATCTGATGAGCGACTGCCTGATCTTTGCAGCGCTGTTCGCCACCTACGCCGTGTTAGGAACCAGCTACGCCGGCGGCCCATCCCAGGTGGAGCTGTTCAAGCTGCCGACCGTGGCGCTCAACACCTCCATGCTGCTTTTGTCGTCAATCACCTACGGCTTCGCCATGCTGTCCATGGCCAAGGGCAATAAGGGGGCGACGCTGCTTTGGCTGGGGATCACCGGCCTGTTCGGGGCCGCCTTCGTCGGGTTGGAATTGCAGGAGTTCGCCGAGCTGATCCGCGACGGCGCCGGCCCCCAGCGTAGCGCCTTCCTGTCGTCCTTCTTCGCCCTGGTCGGGACTCACGGCCTGCACGTCAGCATCGGGATCATCTGGTTGATCACCCTGATGGTTCAGGTTGGGCGCAAAGGCCTGGTCCAGGCCAATCGGCGCCGCCTGATGTGCCTCAGCCTGTTCTGGCACTTCCTGGACGTGATCTGGATCGGCGTCTTTTCCTTCGTCTACCTGATCGGAGTGCTACGATGAGCGCCGCCTTGCACACGCACGGGGCCGCGCCGGACGGCCACGACGCCCATGACGGCGAAGAGCCGCACGGCTCCTTGCAGGGCTATGTCATTGGCTTCGTACTGTCGGTCATTCTGACGGCGATCCCGTTCTGGCTGGTGATGGCGCACGTGTTTAAGAGCCCGACCGTCACGGCCTTCAGCATCATGGCGCTCGCGGGCGTTCAGATCGTGGTCCACATGATCTACTTCCTGCACATGACGCCCAAGGCGGAAGGCGGCTGGAATATGCTGGCGCTGATCTTCACCCTGGTGCTGGTCACCATCGCCCTCTCAGGCTCGATGTGGGTGATGTACCATCTGAACGCCAACATGATGCCGACCGGCATGATGACGGGCGGCGCCATGGCCCCCGGAACGATGGCCATGCCCGAGGGGACGATGACCGAGGGCGATAAGGTCGGCGGGAATACCGCGGGCCCTGGCGCTATGGGCGGGATGAAGACGCCGCCCCCGGCGTCGGCGCGGGACCCGCGAACCATGCCATGACGCCGCCAGGCGAACCTTCGGCAAAGGACGCGCCCGGCGCGCGCGTTCGGCTGATCCTGGTTTGCCTGTTGGCGCTGGCCGCCTTCGCGCTGTTCGTCGCGCTTGGGACCTGGCAATTGCAGCGCCGGGTCTGGAAGCTCGACCTGATCGCCAGGGTCAACGCCCGC
>Ga0209611_10010857_pt1 | contig 13299 bp, 9 predicted proteins | sample S1TSphgellanicum_3_FD_187693 | JGI IMG/M metagenome (GOLD analysis project Ga0209611, IMG submission 187693) | Host-associated microbial communities from peat moss isolated from Minnesota, USA - S1T2_Fc - Sphagnum magellanicum MG (SPAdes) (version 2) | ecosystem: Host-associated > Plants > Peat... | reverse complement strand
GGTTTCACCTACCTCAGGCAGCTTCTCGACATCCTCCGCACCTTCACTCTTTACTACCTCTGGTCCGAGAGGTGCCACAAGCACTTTGACGACTGTTATTCCCTCAACAAAGTTCTTCAACAAGCCTGGGTGGCCATTGTCGAAGTCGGCATGGCCATCTGGAAGGCCATCGGAGCCCCCAAGCCCAACAAAGACCTAGAAATTCAAGATAGAATTGAGCTTGCCTTTAGGACTGAATGGTTGCATCTGAATATTTTCGGGAGTGATAACGCCACCATTCGGTGGCACTTCCTCCCACCTATGTACTTCTCTTTTTCTGATAATGATTGAAGGGGATAATGATTGCCTCCCTCCCCGCATGGGGTTCACCCTGTGCCTCTCCACGAGGCCCACATCCAAATGGCATATTGTCCCAAGACTCCCAAGTGGGAGTCCCGAAATTGCCAAAGTTGGGACTCCCATGACTTTGGGGCCCCATAACTTTGTGTGCAGACCTTTGATTAAAATGAGGTCTGAAACAAAGTTATAGCCCTTGTCAAGAGCTTTCCAACGGTATGTTGCACGCCACCTACAAGCAAGGAAATCGGGTCGATTCCTGACTTTTAGTGGTCAAGAGTCCAACTACCAATTTGACTCCCAACCCTTCTTTTGGCCATAACTTGTGTTTCAAATGTCCAAATGGGTGATGCGAGCCCATTTCAGACATTTACATTTCAATATCTTTTCAATGATATAAAGAACTCCTCAATCCATTGGGTTTTGACCCTTGCAATCATAGATATTGCAATTTCATATTTACAACTATGGCCATAGACCATATCATATATTTTCCATACTTACCATTTAGGGTATTGTGTGTATGATTGTACAAGGTTTAGATGAAGAATACAGATCAAGTACTTGGAACATGTGTCCATTTGCATTAGTATGAAATATGACAATTAACATGTAATTAAAAGTTTTACAAGTATAATTTTTTGGACATTGATATCAATTTATCATCTTTTACTGTATAATCAGTTCACATTTAGTTTCAAACATGGGTTGTGCTTCAAATTCTCAATCTATTGAGATCCAAAACCCAAGGAAGTCACCCTTCAACAACATGGACTTAATGTGGACAAAGAATGTTCGACATGGAGGAACACATATAATTGAAGTTGAATACGCATATATCCCACATCCATGGTTTTCAAAATTTCTAAATGGTGAACAAAGCCATGAAGATTCCTTGATGAAATGGAACATTTATAAGTAGGTACCCCCTAAGCAAATGTCAAAATGTTAAAAATCTAAAATTGCCTTGGCCATATTTGGTATGATGTTCTATTATTCATTCTTGATATATAATTGTTTTTTAAATCTTCATATCCTACCCAACCTTAGGCCTTAAATTGATTACACATTTTGTAGATATGCATGTGGGTATGGCCAAGAGGACAATTGTGGAGATGCAAACCACTTTTGACCCATTAAACAAGGTTGTTTAGTTCAATTATCAATTAGACAATTGTACACACGACCCAAGGTGGCAAAAATAGTCTTCTACCATCGATCGCATACATGGGCCAATGGTGAACATGTGCACGGCAAGCATGCCTATGATTCCATTACACAACCTTTTTTTTTTCCCCCATGAATGTCACAAGCCCTCAAGGACCACATTTGGACTCAATTGGGTTTAGGTACACCATCACATAAATATACGACAAGCATAAAGTGATATAGTGGGCTAGAATCAATGCAAGAAAAGTGATGACAAGTGACGATTTCACTCAATAACAAGACATTGTTCATTTGGATTGCAAACACAAAAGGAGTTCATTTACACAAAAATTCAGCCATTTCCCTTCATACATGTGCATTTAATGATTCAAATGATGTGTTTTATTTTCAAGATGCAAGTGACATTAATGGGATTCATGTCTCATTCACAATAAGGATACAAACCCCATCTCAATTGTAATCCATGGTTTCATTAAGTGATAATGGGGTAATCTCAATGGATGCCACCTTCAACACCAATGATGTGAAATTTCACTTATTCACATTGATGGTGTTTGATGCACATTGCACAAAAATGTCAATTGCATGGATCATTACAAGCCACCAAACATGCAATGATTTAGTGGAGTGGTTAACTCATTTGAAAACAAAGCTTCTAAGGAAAAACCTTAAGTGGAAACTTTCATGTTTCATTATTGATGATGTTCCACAAGAATTACAAACATTATGGTGAGTTTTATTTTCATTCTACCTTTTATAAGCTTTTATGTACATGTAACCATTTCAAATTTTCATCTCACATTTTCCATTTTAAATAATGTTGTTAATTGAAATATTTATAAATTAATATTTTATGCATGGTTAGGATGGTGGGGTGAGTAACAAATGCCCATTCATCTTTACACATGTTACATTTTAATAGCTTGGTGCTTACATTCGATGGAAAAAATCAAGGACAATGGGGTGCGACATGCAATATTGAATGACCTTCACACCATCATGTACATGCCCATTGAACTAAGTGAAAACATTGAAACCTTCATGACTCATGGGAGAAACAAGGTCATTGAAAGCTTCACCCAACATTTGCTTAAAGATTCATGGACTTGATACTTTTGAACCTATTATTTCGAATTTAGTACATGACTGAGTTCCCAATCCATTATTGTTGTTCCACCATGTTGTGCATATCCTAAAATATCCACTCCTTGAATTATAGTAGAAACACTAATGATCCAAACAATCTGATGTGGGTATTATGTATCTTATTGTAAATTTGTGGATGTTAGGACTTTGACAAGTGCCATATTCAAACCAAGACACACAAGCATCCATTGAATCTTACCATGGGGCATTGGAATGTTGGTTTTTTTGGAAACAAGAAGGTTTCAAGGTTAACAAGTTGATTAGTTAATGTGGAGGCTCACAACAACGGTTATAAGACATTACATGCACACAGTTAAAATGAAGAAACGCAAGTTTATAAAAAACAAGGTTTTGAAACATATTGTGAAGGTGAATGTTGAAAAGGCCACATTGATCCTTCGCACCCATGCCACCCATGGGATAGATGATTACAAAAAATTAGCCATGCATGTTTGGTATGGAGCCAACAACATCCAAATATGACATACAAGGTCCCACTTCCTTTTGCCAAGTATGATTATTGCACATGTGAATTCAATATGTTTCATTCTAGCATGTAAAATAAGATTCTTCACTAGTTTTATTGCACTTTGGTTATCATAGAATAATTTTCATGGGTCCTTTTTGTTCATCTCTCAACTCTACTAATAAGCCTTTAAGCCATATTGACTCTATAACTTTGTCTACAAGGGATTTAGACAAAGTTATTATTTGTTGTAATTTGCCACTCCAATACACTAAGACATTCCTATAAGTAAAGATCGTCCCAGTGGTTGATTTTCTCTTATCGAAATCTCACACCCAATTTACGTCCACAAAACCTATCAATTTTGAAAAAAGTATTATGTGGCTCATCATGGTTTTGATATATCATAAAATCCTACAAGTTGCATCCAAATGTGGTTGTTGTGGTGCAGACATGAACCTACTTATACAACTGACTAAAAACAATAATTTGGTCTTGTGTTAATCAAATATATGAAGTTATTTGGGTGGGTGCAAGCTAAGGTGGACCACTTTTTGTGTCACACTACAAGTTTTGCAGAGTGTCATGCATTAACATGTCATTAACATGCCATAAAATCCTCATTATGCCAATTTTCTGTTGAATTAAGATTCTCAACTTGAATAAGAAGACATCTACATTAAAAAAATATAACATGTATTTTCCAAACATAGAGTATTGAACTTTTGAAGTTGAAAAATATGGATTGGTCTTTTGTTTATGGTTTAATACAAATACATTTTTGTTTATGAATTTTTTTTAGGTTATTTTATAGGGATTCAATATATGATATATATTTTTTTAAATGACATAGATGTAAAATAATTATTAGAAAAATTTAACCCAAAAGAAGATATGGACTTTTAAATGTTTTTAAATGGACCTTATTTTCAAAAGTCTATATCATATTCATTTTTTGACGGATTTCAATTTTTTTTCTCTTTAACATGCATGTTAAAGAGTTATGTAGTTGGGCTTCTATTCACATAATCTTTATTATCTCATTAACCACATTTAATCCCCCACTTACACAATGATATCATAGTAGACTACAATTTTAACACTACCGAATGGACTTTTTATGGACTATTTATTCACCAGAATTGATCCACCTTATTTTGCAACCACCCATCTACCAAGTTTTGATAATAAGAATAATATGTTTCTTTTGTGCCCATATCTATTTGTAACTTAAAACTTGCTTCCATAGGTGCCAATAGGTACACAATCTTGCATTTATACTTTTCTAACAACTTGTATGCATAGTTTCTTTATAACAATAAAACACCTTGAGGTAGGTAAATAAACTACACTCCAATGTAAAGAAAGAAAAGGCCTACCCTAGACATCTCAAAACACCCCCCTAAATTATTTTCTAGGAACTACAACTTGGTTATATCATCCCTTGTTAGTAAGAGATTATCCACATACGACATTATTACCACACAAAGACTTTCATTTCTACAAAAGTACAAATTGTGATCAGATGCACTTCTAGTCATACCTTGTTCTTGCAAAAACCTATCAATCTTGATGTACCAAATACATCCAAATTGCTTTAACCCATAAATTGCCTTTTGAAGTCTATAGACTTTAAATGAACCTCCTTCTTAACACAACCCTTTAGGCAACTCCATGAACAGTGCCATCTCGTCAAGGTCATCATTCAAAAAGGTTGTTTCAACATACAAATGCTTGATTGGCCAATTTCTTCAAACAACAAGACTCACAATTGCATGTATGGTTGTTCACTTCACAGTGGGAACAAATTTTTATTCGTAATCAATGCCTCATGTTTGCACAATTAATCTTTCCTTGAGTTTTTCAATGGTTCCATCTACTGCTAGCTTTGTTTTAAAGACCCATTTTGATGTGATCGGTAACTTTCCTTCTAGTCACTCCACAATCTCTCACGTTTGATTTTTGTTGATTAACTCTAGCTTTTAACTCATTATGTGTTCCCATCCAAGGTGGCTCACAATTCAACATAAGTGTTTAGTTATTTGAACAAAGCAAGCAACACAAAATCTCTTGTGAGTCTTGTTGAAGGTTTATGCACCTGAATTGACCTTTGAACTTAAAGTTGTTGTCCTTCATAACTTCTTGGATTGGGCAACAGAATTGGCTCTCTATAATTGATGCTTGATCTTGCAACAACTCAAGAACTTTTGGTTATCTCCTAGACATTCATCTTGTTTTCCAATTGGATCAATTTCTACTTCTATGGACGACAGCATTGTCATGTCACTGTGTTCAACACATTGCAGTCACATGATTTGTTGCAATCTTCATATGGATTCATCTATCACCACATCTTTTGAAATCACTATTTTTTTAGTCCAAAGGTTGAATCTATAACCTTTTGTGGAACTGTCAAAACCCACCAACATGCATTTGGTGCTTCAAGAATCTAACTTAATTTGTTCGTTCTCTAGCACATGCACATATGTTAATGAACCAAAAATTCTCAAGTTATCAACTTTCAAAAGTACCCTTAAGTATTTTTCTTCAGGGCTAATTTCATTGTTTGCATTAGTAGCGCATCTATTTAACAAATTTGTGGTAGTGTTGATGGTTTCCATCTATAGGTAAGTTAGGGAATTACACACCAATGCCATGCTTTGTGCCTTCTTTAATAACGTCTTGTTTTTTCTTTTTGCTACACCATTATGGTGTGGTGTTGATGCTTGAATAAGTTGCCTTACAATGCTTGTTTCCTGGCAAATTTTGATGAATTTTCCAAACATGTACTCTCTTCCTTGATTTTATTTTAAAATCTTGATTATTTTTCTTTCCTTGTTTTTTACAAATTGTTTGAAATGTTTGAACTTTTCAAAGGCCTCCAACTTTGCACACATGAAACATGTCCATGTCTTCCATGAATGGTCATTAATAAAGGTAATAAAATATCTTAATCTCAACAGTGACTAACAAGGCATTGGTCCAAAAATATCCAAATGTATGAATTCATTCTTCTCTCTAGCCATAATATGGCTCTGCTTTGGGATAACTTCCTTTTATTGTTATGCCAACATACAATCCTGAATAGATCTTGTGCACTATTGGTAGTTTACAAAGTCTTGATGCCCTCCATGTTATAGACATTCTAAGTTCAATGTTTACATGACCTAGCCTCCGGTGCCAGACTTCTACTTCAACGAATTCATCCACTACACACATGTGAGTTTCTAGCATGTTCAAATCAAGTTTATACAAACCATTGAGGGGATCTCTCTTTCCTTTTGTGATGATTTTTCATGCTATCAACATGCCATAAAAACAATAATTTTCCAAATTTGTGGCTAGATTTAGATTTTCAACTTAAAGAAAAAACATTCATAAAAAAAATTGCAACATATATACACCAAATATATAGTAATGGACTTTTGAACTTGAAAAATATGGACCAGTTTGTTGTTTGTGCCTCTATATACATGCATTTTTGTGTATGAATTTCATTTGGGATATTTTGTAAGGATTCTAAATATGATAGGTTAAAACAAAAAGAACATATGTCAAAAAAATTGTTAGAAAAAATTTAGCCAAAAAAAATTTATGGATTTTTGAATGGCTTAAAATGAACCATATTTTCATAAATCCATATCATAATCATTTTTGGGTGCATTTCAATTTTTATTTTCTTAACATGTACATTAAAGAATTGTTTACAATGACTATTCTTCATATGGGCTTTTTTGTTCATTAACCACCATGTAATTCCCCACTAAATTAATGATATCAAAATAGACTACCATTTTAACATTACAATAAGGACTTTTAGGGAGTGGAACATCTACTGGAATTGAGCCACCCTAGCTTGCAACCACCCATAGTATTTTTTAGCAAACCTTTGAATTATCTTCCTTAGTTATGAAGGGAATGATCTCATAATTGACTGCCATAATTAATATGTTCAAAGTTTTATTCTTCATGTTTTGAAGAATATAAGCTCACGATCTATTTGACAACTCAACTACAATTTCACTATATGCATTATCTGCATTATAAGATGCGTCATATTCAGAATAAACAATCTCCCAAAGTTTCTCCCTTTTGAATATTGTTTTAACCTTAACCTTCAAGATTCCATAGTTAATTGGACCAAGCAATTTATTTACTTCAAACACACTAAATCCACCTTCTAACGCAACCATTTTCTTGTAATTGGTGATTGTAATACTAATGAACAAGAACTAGTTTTACCTTTGATCAAGTTTCAATCACAACTAGTATATTTCTCAATGAATTGCTTATTACATAAAACAATGAAATGCAACTCTTAGTCTATATTTGAATCATGTTAACTTGACCATCACTTTAGTACCATGAAGAACTTATGTTTTACTATAATCAAGGATTACAAGATATAACCCAAAATACATGGTAATATTTATACATGAAAAAATTCATGAGGAAATGGTGATCAAGATCCTACGATGCTATAGAAGTTGTTATAGAAGTTTTTAGCAAATCTACTTAACAAAATGGTGAAGGTCAGTGATTAATCAAGTTCTCCAATACTAGAGTGAAAACAATTTTAGTTTACATTCGGCATTAGTTATGGCATTAGTTCACTTAAGCTTACATACTTGCTTGCATGCAACGAACTACCTAATTACTTTAAAGTCTATAAGTAAGGTGTGTTTGACAACTAGCTTTTACATATTCATGTCTTACTTTTAGGTATGTACAAAGGGCTTTCTCTATTCTTCATTCAAAAAAAAATTAGTGTAGAGGAAGGTCTTTTTACAAACACAGGATGATAGTTTGATGTCAAGAAAAAATAATATATTGGAATAGGTTACATATTGGTGTCTTGCTTTCAGGTATGTATAGAGGGCTTTCTCTATTCCTCATTCAAAAGCTTTCTAATGTAGAGAAGGATTTTTTCACAAGCATAGGATGATAGTTTGATGTCAAGCAAAAATTCTATATTGGAATAGGTTACATGCTAAATATGCCAAGCATAGAGTAAGTAATAAGCAAGGAGGCTACACCTTGCTTATTAGCTCAAGCAAACAAGGTGTAACTTGGTGTCCTTGGTGTCCTAGGGAACTCACAAATGATAGTACATGAACCATGTCATTGTGTTCATTGACCAAGTGGTGTCAAAAGAGATCTCTCTTTGATTGAACAATTAGTTTGTGTATGTGCAAGGAACATGGGTGCTAAACATGCAATTTTTTAAGCAAGGGGCTTCAACAAGGAATGTTGGAAATGAAAAACTAGTGTAATACCTAGGTTGGTTAAGCACAAATTAATTATTTTTTGGAATTGCTGAAAATTATGAGAATAGAAAATTATGTTGTTGTCTTTAGCCATGATGTTATAACATCCTCAATTTCCATCATTTGCAAATCAATTGGAACAAACCATGCTTAGTGTGTTAGTTGTTGGCATTTTTTTGTTCAAAACACCTTATTAGCACCAATAGCACTCAAAACATAGTTTATGTTGTGATCCAAAAGTTAAACTAAAAGCAAATTCACATTTTTTTGGAAGTTTACAATTTCATGACCTTGTTGGTGGGAATTGGTGTTAGCCTTAGCAATGGCATCACTAATAATGTGTTCCTATTACAAAACTAAATGTAATGTGTGTGTGCTTGTGGGAACCTTAATTCCTCAAAGTTCCAATTTTGATTGGAGCTTTAAGGGCCTTGGTAAATTATTGCTTGGATGGGGATCACTAGAGAATGATATAAAAGTTGGAAATGACATTAACATGTGAGACTTGTTAGTGTTGTTGATTTTCATGCAAAGCTACAAAGTGTATGCATATGGTTAATGCTTGTTTGTGGAATAATTTTTTCAAAAATGTGAACATTATGTAGTGAAGTCTTGTTTAGCAAATGATGAATATATAAACTTCAAATGTGCACACATAATTTTTAGGGTAATTTAGTCCACTCTTCTTGAAAAGTTTCAAACCAATGTTGGTCTAGTATTGACCTTTTGACATATCAACCTAGTTATAATGTATGCGTCTCTTCAAAAATGAGATACCAAACAAGTACTGGTACCATGATTTTTTAAAATTCACATATCATTTTGGTCTTAATAATTGTAGGTCTTCAATTTCATTGTGTAATGGTATCAATATATATTTGACCAATGTTATACCAACCAATATATATAATGATCTCTAGTATCAATCCGGACTTCATTTAATACTACATTTTAAAATGTCATCATGTCACACCCATTGTTATGGATAACCAATATAATTGTTTAAGTGTGAAACTACAACCTTGGAAATGTTGAAAGAAATAAAAAAGAATGTGCTTAAAGAGTTAAGAACCATTTCAAACTACTAAGTCAAATGAGAAGAAATTATAAGCATATTTGGTTTACTACTCATGATCACATTCATACATTGTTGAAAAGAAAATATTTGTTCCATTGCAAAACAAACATCTACTCCATTGCCATGTCATGTGCAATTGCTACAAAATGTCCCAAAAAAAAATGTGACTAAATGTTCAAATGCACTACAAATTTTCAAAAAAAAAAAACAACTTGAATGTTCAAATGCATTGCAAAGTGTCAAAAAAAGTGGGAATGTTTGTGCAATCACTTTTAACAATCATATTCAAAAAAGCCAACCTCCTCAAACTCAGCTTCAACTTTGAAGAACTCCTCCATTCTCCCAACAATAGAATCATAGTTTATACTTCTATGAATTGGTTAGTTTTTCAAAATTGTCACAAACTTATCCAAGTTTTGCACACCCAATTGACCTCATTGTAAATTAATCAACATGTTGACATTGCAAAAAAAAATTCAGTTTCAATTCGAAAGCCTAAAATCCTTGAAAACCGATAAGCAAGGAGTGCAACATTAAGAAAATGTTTTGCATGGTATTTCCACAATTGCAATGGTAATTTCACATCATTATCACACACAACTATGCAATGATACAATGGGTTCATTGATAATTAGAGTTTCAAAGAGGAGTGTCTAAATAAAAAATATTGCAAAGGACAATTTTAGATTTTCATAGTGTTTAATATATTACAACTATGGTGTACTATTGTGTTCCTACTATTAGAGTGTTGAGAAAATAAGATTTTAAAAAAACCAATAATTATTGGATGTTATATAAAATTCCTTTTGAGTCCTTGACCAATTTACAATCAATTGTTCATATTACATTTTTTATAAATGAATGCAAAAGGAATGCATAAAATGATGCAATTGATTTCAATTTTTTTATACAAAAAAACAATGCTTCTCTTTATACAACTATATTTTCATTAAGTCAATTTGATAAAAAAATAAATCTTATGAAATTTTCAAAGTCTTGAAACTTTGAGACAAAGGGTTACTAGGGAAATGATTCCTTTGTTAAATCATTTGGTTAGTTTTTTATTCATTAGGTTCAAATTTTCTAATTATAAATGCATGTCACATGTGCAAAATCATGCAAAAAAATATGTTTAGTCAATTGTTAAAACTAATTTTGACATTTTTTTTGTTTTTTTCTTATAAACCAAAATATCCATGCACAATATGTACACATGTGAAAAATCACCACTATTGTATGAATTATCGCATCATGAACTATTCAAATTTTCTTACTTAAATTGTTTCATGTGAATGTTATTTGTACAAAGTAGTCCTAAGAAAATCCTAAAGTTTTTTTTTCTTTTGTTTGGTACCCCAACCATGAATGGACCCAAATGACAATTATGTTTTCACCAAAGAGCGACTAGCTTCCTATGTAAAAACTACAACTCCCCATAAAGAATCATCATTGTTGGGTGTTGAATGAGGGGTGTTTTCTTCACACCCAAAGTTCAAATACTTGGAAACTTTCACCAAAAGAAGCACCAACACTAATTAGTCATATTCTTCCACATGTACTATTGTTCTATCCCTACCCACACACTCCATGATGCACTACATGCCCTTGAATCTTGGATCAAGTCCCCTAAAGCAACATACACACTCATTCCAACACCCTAGTCAAACTTCAACCTACACATGCAAATGACAACAAACTTTGAAAATATAGATGTAATAAATACAACTCGAATTCAAACTTCTTATTTAAATGACAATTGGATGTAATCTCCAATTCATCATTCAAATTGATTTCAATATTTATTTCATAGTTCAAATTATAATGGAATGCATGTAGATGTCATAACTTGATTTCAGGTTTCATACTTTCAAATTAAAATTTAAAACTAAATAGGTCAAGGTTTGGCTTAAAAACTTCAAAACCACCAAAATTTTCAACGTTCCCTTTCCTTTTGGCTAAGAAAAAGGAGGGAGATGTGGAGAAGGTAAGTACTTAGAAACAAAGAGGAAGAATAAAAAAAGGATGAAAAGAAGCAATTCAACAACCATTGGAAGAAATTTCAATGCAATTTGATAACTCCTTCAAAATTTTGACTTTTTATTACACTAGTCAAAACAATCCCACCCCCCAAAATCCCACTCAATATCATTATCGTGTTTCAAATTCCAGCAACCAAGCCATTGACTTTGTTTGTTGTGATGATTTGTGTCATGCTTATGGGTTCATTGCCAATGATGATTATGGTAATGATCATGAAAGAACATGTTTAGAGTTTGTTGACGTTTGCAATTTTCACCCAAAACAATGTGTCATCCTTTGCTATAGTTGTACCATAGTTGACTGCAATTGTAATATCAAAGTCGCGGTGGGGGTTCATGGTGCATGGTATATGATTTCAACCTATTGGAGGTTCACATAGAAATGGTAGTATGCCTATTGAAAACCCAATATGCATTGACCATGAGCTTCAATGCCATGCCAATAATTTCACCAATTTGGATATATTGTGTTGTGCAAGGTCCTAATGAATTGGGAAGGTGCTTGCCAAGTCTGGAAATTTAGCCATGGGCATTCCTCCTTTGGCCAATAGGTTCAAACAACATGGAAGTGGAACTAAGTTTTCTAAAATCTGAAACCTCACAAGTTCTCATATGAGTCCTTTATGCCAAATTTCTCAAAGGAGTGTGATGTTTGCAGGGCCAATATGACATGCATAGAACACCATCTAAAAGCATTAATCTACAAGTCCTTTGTCTCAATTTGATCTTTTGCGGTTGATTCTTGACTAGGTTGATATGGACAATGACCTTAAAATGACAAGGCACATGCTCGATGTCCACCAGCAGAACACCTCTCCTATTCTTGAATTTATTGCCTTGGATTCATCTATTCTGAGGTGCAAATTTTTAATCTTGTATGATCCATGAGCTTGACACATGGAGCTATACATATATGAGTGAATTAAATCTAGTCCATACTTTATGAAATGTTGTGCTCTAAATTGCACAACTCGTTTGAACTTTGTTCTATACTAGGGCCTATGTGGTTAGTGTAAGATGGCAGTCCCATATGTGCCATGAGATCTTGCTAAATATATTGCCAATGTGTATGCAATTTTATGCCAAGAAGCAAACAACACTGCACCTCACTCATAAACAAGCATCAAAAGACATGAACACCATCATGAAGAAAGCTATCGAGTTGAACTGTTTGCAAAAATCTGAGAGAAGCTCTAGTACTCAAGTCTAATTTGCCATGAATCTCATGAACCATTGATCACATGACTTCTATGTGTGTCTAGAAGCCATGTGAGTATATCCAACCTGTATGTTAAGCCAATAGCATCATTGAACTCTTTTATGCAATTGTCACCATCTTTTGTATGTTGGATTCTCTCCGGTAGCCATAAAATCTCTGGCACTCTTTGCATGTGTTGCCATTTTGTTGAGATTTCATTGGGTCTGTACACTTAAACTTGAATAGGAAGAGAAAAGGTAGCCACAGTAGCTCAACCTCACTTATGGCTCTTCACCACAAGAATATGAACAGTAGCTGCCTACTAGAGTTATCTGTAAAGTAACCCTACCTTCACCCTGTTTTTGGGCCTCCTTTCACCCCTATCCCCTCTTTCAGAGGTATCCACAAAGTAAAGACATTTTATTAAATTTCAGTAGGAAACGCTGTAACTCAGTATGAAATGTTGAAACTCCGCATTTAATGCATAAGGTTTGAGACTAATTACAGTAGTTGTACAGTTAGGAGCAGTGAAAATATATGTGGCAGCAGTGGCAAAGTTCAGGAATCCTTAGACAGAATGAATCTCAATTTACCACCAA
>Ga0209611_10010855_pt1 | contig 13301 bp, 9 predicted proteins | sample S1TSphgellanicum_3_FD_187693 | JGI IMG/M metagenome (GOLD analysis project Ga0209611, IMG submission 187693) | Host-associated microbial communities from peat moss isolated from Minnesota, USA - S1T2_Fc - Sphagnum magellanicum MG (SPAdes) (version 2) | ecosystem: Host-associated > Plants > Peat... | reverse complement strand
GTCTGAAGCAAAGTTGTAGCCCTCGTCGAGATCTTTCCAACGCCGTGTAGCACACCCGAATCGGACATCGCAAACTGGTCGATTCTCGACTTTTAGTGGTCGGGAGTCAAACTGCTAGTTTGACTCCCGGCCCTTCTTTTGCCCATAACTTGCGCTACAGATATCCAAATCTCCAATGCGAGGGCATTTTAAACATCTACGCTTCGAGACCTTTCCAATGACACCAAGAACACCCCAATGCGAGGTGTTTTGCCCCTTGCTGTCGAGCTCTAAACATTCGGGAGTCCCGAAAGACTCCTAGCCTCCAACTTTTCCAAGTGTTGGGCTTCACCCCCACACTTGGCCAAAGTGGGGTTGCGACAAAAAGTCAACCTAGTTAAATTATTTAACTTATGTTAGGTAATGTAAGTTACTTAACTTTGGCTAGGTGGTCTAAATTAAAAACAAACATCAGACTTCTAGCCCAAGAAACCTAGACTAGGCTACCTAACCTAAGCAAAATGACCTACGTATCATAAATTACAAGAGTGAGGACTTGAACCCTTCACCTTCACTTTGGGGTTCAAGTCTTCATCCATTGCATCTCCATTGACATTAATGCCATTGTGGCACCAAAGACATCCTCGTCACCATTAACATTCATAACCTCAATCTCAAAATTCATCACGTGCACACCTTGATCTATGGCATTAAGTATGCCATTTATTTTGATAGTACTAAAAAAAATGTTATCAAAATGTTCAAACCATGGCCAATCTAATGGAAGTGCAACAATTAGCTCATTCACACTAGCCACACTTTATCTTATACTAGTGTGACATGTGCTGTTGGCTCAAGTGTGAGCATGACTATGTAATTGTTCCAAACGTGAATAAGACCCTGATGCTTGTGAAAAATATTTTAAATTTTAAATTAATTTTCAGTGACAAAAACATTGCTCAAAATTCAATATTCCCCCAATCTTAGGCCTAAAAACTAAGAAATCACCTGCATAAAATCCCAATTATCAAGGAATTTCTAACAATGTCTAGAATGCACACAAATTTGCCTAATGTTTTTAGTTTTGAACTTCCAATGACAAACTTATTCAATACCTTTATACCTTACGTCTAAACACTACCAAATTGGTACCTCAATGCACCCTCCTGCTCAAGGGATTTCCAACAGTACCAAGTACCAAGAGCATGAAAGGGGGTCTCATCATTTGAGAGATCTCCACTAGACAACACAAACAAACAAACCACCTTCCTTAATATATAGATACCCTTGGCCCAAAGATTCACTATTATAACCTATACAGAGTGTAGGCTGAGTCATTGGCCCAAGTGTGAACACATTCTTTATTTTTCACATTTTCAGAATTGAAGATTTAAAATTTTGACAATGTGAACACATTGAGGGCTCAACTGATTATTCCTTCCAAACCCAATATTTGCAATTTGTTTGAATTTCCAGCAACAAAATCCATTCAAAAATCAATATCTTCCACATCTTAGCTCTGAAAATTGTGAAATAAACTCTATTAAATCTGACTCACCCAGGGCTTTCTAACAACACCAAGAACACCCCTAAATTCCAATGCAGTTTTCAGTTTCAATTTTATTCATTTTTCATTGAGAAAATGATTCAATAATCAATAGTTTTCTCCACACTGTAGCTCCAAACAGTCTCAAACCAAGTCAGTGCACCCCTACTCATCAAAAGCTCTTTGAAGATACAAGGGCACAGCATGAAGCACCATGGTTTGGGAGGATCTCATCTCAGCATAACAAAACAAAACAAAACAAACTACCTTGTTTCATACATAGATAGCCAAAGTGAAAGACTCCAACAGAGTGTTTCCAAAATCAAAATCTGATCACACACTTTTTCTGACATGCCAATGCAAAAGATGGTTCTAGCCTTTTTGTTTTTGGTATGCCTAATTGCCCATAAATTGAGGGGTGAAGAGCCACCAGTAAATTAAATCTAGAAGAGGCTTTTAATATATGGTGGCCTGGCAGGCTAGCACACACCTCTTGCTGGAGGTTTTTCTTCTTTTTTAAAAAATGTCTTATAAATATAGAATTTACACATCCAAGATGATTCAGCATGCATTCCAATTTCCAAGTTTGAAACTTAGAAATGCCTTAGTACACGGGTAGCTTCAACACATGTTTGACTAATAAGTAATCAATTAATTTAAAATTTCCATATTTTATAGTAAAATATTCCTGAACATTTGTTATTTTCTTTCACAAAATTTTGCTCTTTGAAAATTTCTATAAATTAATATATGACCAATTACTGACCGAGCTGCTGAGGTATGCAGATAAATTAATTATTTGTGATGACAAGGGAGATACTTTTGCCGTGGGATGTGCAGCCTCAATATTTGATGAAAATCAATTCGAGCAGTTGTCACCTTGGGTGAAAAAGTTGGGTAGAGATCAGTTCTTTTCTCTTTTCTCCTGACTTTTCTTTGTTTAAATCATGAAGTTAGGTTGTAAGGGAGGTTCCTGTATGAGTGCATTCTCCTAAGGAAGGGGCACCCAAGGGTGTTCCCAAACCTCAGGAGAACACATGAGTACGAGCACCTCCCCTTACTTTTTAACAACTCTCTTTCTATTTTCTTGCTTCTTTCCCATTTAGTAGGGGAAAAAAATATTTCCATGGCAAAATGGGAACATCTAAATTGGGGGAGCTCCCCTGGCTTAACCCTCTAGGATTCTTCTGCTGGCTTATTAGAACTAGGGTTGATGTCAATGTGGGATCCTGCAACAGAAAGACACTGTTCATGTTGTCAGCAAGTTGCGGGGGGATTGACTGACTTTGGAGAAGTAGCAATTTAAATGGCTTTTTGAGGCTTCAGTTTTGGGTACTGGTTCACTTAAAGGGGGGAAAGGGGAAAGTGACCAAAAGCTCCTTTACAACTTCACCTTTCAGAAAAAATATCAAAATAAAGTACTCTAAATATTTGGCAATGAACTTTTGGTTGCCATGGGCATTCATCCCATCAAGTCCTGGGTCTTCAAGGTAGGCCTGAAAAGCTCCCTTACAGCCCAGGACAACATTATCCACTTCAGCAATGGAAGATTCAATATGAACTTTCCATCCGGTACCATTTTGCTTGGGTTGGGACTGGGGAACTCAAACTACCCTAATGTAAACCTAAGTCAAGAGCCCTGGGCATTATGGATGGATGAGTGATTTTAGGGTTCATTAGGCCATTGTCCACCTGTCTAGTTTGAGGGTGAACTAGTGTTGTCTGGTGGTTGTTAATTTCAAAAGGAACATTTGGTTCCAAAGCAAGCGTGTGATTCAAAGTTTGTTCCATGTGCACTAATCACTTGCATTGTTTGGCTTGTCCAAATGATTTGCATAAGAAACATTCATGAATTTATCATTTTGTCCTAATTCTCATTTTGGAGCTCTTGCACATCTCTCTTTTATTAGTGTGCGGAGTTACGGGATAATGTTCACAAGTTTTTTTTCATTTTACTTTCACTATGTCAAAACATGATGTTCATGATTTGACCAATTTATTACCAAATGTTCAAACCTAATCGTGTAGTCATATGTGAAATGTAAAATGTCTTGTAATAATTATTATGATTACATGATTATAGTCATTTTTTCCATTGGTCATATTTGTAACTTAGGATGCAATTAATGACAACTAATGCTTTCAAACGAATGAATTATGAATGATTTTCATCCACTTAATCCATCACATATCACATTAGTTACAAATATAATCAAACATTGGTCATGATGATGACATGAACTTAGAATCCTTAGATGTATATTATGATTTATTAAGGATATTTTAAAAACTTTATATTGTGTGAAAATATTTATCTAAGGATATAAGTGTAAGTTAGGGGTTAGTATAGCTAGGCATGTCTACTTACTTAAATTACCTATTTAACCTACCTACCCCCCCTATTTACATTTACCTATTTACTTACTTATGTTAAGTTAACTCCCTAGCCTAAGCTACCTACCTACCCGATTATGCTTACTTACTTATTTACCTAGCGTACCTACTTTGCCTACCTATTTAGTCATTTATCTACATACTCACTTAAAACACTTACCTATTTACTTAATGTACCTATTTATTTTCCTTAAGCTACCTACTTCAGGAAATAATATAGGTAGGTACAATTTAGTAGGTAATAATTAAATATACCTATTTTTGTAACCTATGTGAAAAGGTAGCTAGTTAGGTTATGTAGGTAGGTAAGTTATAAGGTAGGCTAATTATACCTACTTACATTTATTATTTTATTTAGGCTTAGGTTAAGTTAAGTAGGTTGGGTAATATGTAGTAGGAAAATGGTTAAATATGTAGACTATTTTGGTATGGGATAAAGGATAAGGGATAATGTTATAGTGTTTCCCTTTCATCAAATTTATTTCATATCTTTTGTCAACAAGTTTAACTTTGTAAACGATATAATCTAAAAGAAAAAATAATTTACACATATAGTACATGCATTAAAAATATTCGAAGCAGAAATATCACTTTGGATGAACCAATCAAAAAGGTTTGTGACCATTAAATTAAATAGGATCCTACTTACCTATGCTTACTTACTAACCTAAACTAAGGCTACCTACCTGTTTATTTAGGCCTACCTACCTATTTTGGCTTATTTACATACCTAGGCTTTTAGCTTAAGCTTGTAGGCTACTTAATTAATCTTAAGCTAATAAATAAGTTTAGTTAGATTGTGCACACGGCTTTACTATGGTTAAACACATGTCTACATTTCGTAAGTTAATAAATACCTGTTGTTTAATAATATTTCCTAAATGTAATTATAAAAGTCATTGTCTTTCCCAACTATATAGTCATAGAAATCACATGACGAATGACATAAATTACTATGATTAAAAATATTACTAATGGTAAAAGCCACAAGTTGAAAGGTGGCAAGGAAGGAAAAATAACTTGTGAATATCACAGGTTTTGAACACCTTGGCCATGAGTTACCATTTACATTCAATAAAAAGATTTTTAAAGACAAAAAGAAAGTGACAACTTATACCTAGCCTTGTGTGGAAGGTGGTCTTTACATATTGCAAGGTAATTTATTTCAACAATTTGTTTTAAAAGGACATTTTGAAAGATCAATTTTGAAACACTTTGACAGAGTTCAAGATTAAGATATCTAATGAGGAAAGGAATGAGAGAATTATGTTGCAAAATGAAAAGGTCTTGGCACAATTGAAAAAAATGAATAGACATGTCACCTCGAACTTTTTCAAATGGCGATAGATTGTGATTGATGGGACATTTATCCCACCCATAGTATTAAGGACCTCTACTCTTTATACAATATGTGTGTTGGGTGAAAACACACTATGGCGACCCTATTTGGGGTGTCAAATTGTATTAATTTCTAGGGGTGTGCATGTTTGAATGTATTTCATTTTAAACTTTTGAAAGAATTTCGTAATATTTTTTCATATTAAATTAGAATATGACCTAGGCAAGATATTAAGAAAGAAATTATTTCATGTCAGTTTATAAAGTGGGAGATTGGGATATATTTGTGGAAACAAATGTAGTGTATTTGTGTACTCAAAAACATAAATATATTCCAAAAATAATTTAAATGATTTTTAATATTTATGAAAGTTGAAATATATTGAACCATGTCATTTCACATAGTTTGAACCATGTTTGGATACCATGTGGTTTATTTTTTAAAATTCATCTCAAAAAATGAATGTTTTTGGCAAAAATGCAATAAATTTGTGCTAAAAGTGAAATTTTGACAAATAATCACATTCACATGGAAGATGACAAGCATAGCTAGATGGTCCATTTTTAAAATTTCATTAAAATTGATTATTTTAATGATTAATGAAATTTTAAATAGTGTAGTCAAAATGAGACAATGGCCTTATTATACCAATGTATATTATAAATATAGGCATGAATCCTTTAATATAGGTATTGAAATTTAATATTATTTTTAAATTAATATTACATAACATTATTTTTGTATAAATAATAATTGTAGGGCTGAAAAATCAACATTGATACTGAACCATATTTTTGGAACAATTATGTTATATGTAATATATTACTAGACCCAAAAGTGCCTCAAAGAGGGGTCATTGTAATGTGTTTTCACCTTGTTGTAGATTTAACATCTATTTTATCATCTATTTGAAGCCCTAAATTTGCACCAACATCAAGTGTTAATGCATAGACAAAAACATAAATGTTGTAATTGTAGTTGAAAAGTTTTGTCACCATGGCACATAAGAGATGGTTGAATATTATGATTAGAAAGCTTTGATAAAGGCAAAGATGGAAGTTAACATAAAGAAAAATAGTCAAATGAAATTTAACAATTTCAAAACAACTAAAGATATAAGAGTTTTAATAGATGCAAAATAAACATTTTAACTAACCCATTCTTGAGTAATAGTCCATTGCATATCATCATTCACTACAACAAAAGGGGTCCATATATAACAAATGATTTCATTAAATTTTGAGTGAATTCACTAGTCACAGTGAACATGACCTAGTGAGGGATGTAGTGAATTCATTGGTCATAATGAATAGGGATTAGTGAATTACACCCACATTTTGTAGTAGTGATTTATGGTTTCATAAATGTAAGATGAAAATTTTTCATTACATCATCACAAAATGCATTCTTACTTCAATTCCACATGAATGTGTTGTACATGACTATGTTGAAACATATTTTCATGTTTCATGTACAAGATGAATTAAAGTAATCATTGTTTTGGGGTCAATTTAGTTAATCACCTTGTCATAATGTGAGCCTTGCCGGTGGATTTTAAATGGGCCCAAATGGTGGGGACCATTAGTGTTATTAATTTATCAAATTCTGACAAATTAAAGTTTGTTAAAATCTTGAAAAAACCTAGAGTGTTTGCATTATGGCAAACATGTCTTGAATAGTCACATTTCGATTAAGTAATTGCCCGACACCTAAATTGAATTCATTTGTGTTGAATAGCTTCAATGTGTTAGCACTTGTAACTATAGTTACATAAACAATTTGATGTTGTTTGCATGTTCTTTGAAACATCTATTAAAATCACCCATGTCCAAATAAACATTGTATCCAAAAGAAACCATGAAGCACAAAGAAAAACCCTGTAAAAACTTAAAACAAGCCTTTAAAAAAACCTTAAAAAGAAACCCCCCAAAAAACCTCCAAAAGAAATTTTAAAACAAGTCCTAAAAGAAACCCTAAAATAAGCCCCCAAAAATTTATATAAAAAACTATAAAACAAATCTTTTAAAAATGGAAAAAACAAATTGAAAAAATTTTAATAATGAAAATCACTTCAAAAAATGGGGGGACGAAAAAAAATAAAAAATCTTAAAAATTAGAAACAATTAAAATAAAACACCCTACAAGAAAAAACCTTTAAAAAAACAAGAAGAAACAAGAAATCAACCAAAACAAAATTAAATTAAATGAAATGGACAAATGAAAATGAAAAGAGCTTTCACAAATGAAAATGAAAAAATGAAATAGGATTCAGAGATGAAAACACCCATTAATATAGATCATGTAAAAAAACCCCTAAAAGTTTGTGAAACAAACCCTAAGAAATCCCTCAAGTGGTGCGGCCTTGCACAAAAAAAGAAAAATGTCAAGGTTATTTTTTTTTTCAAAGAAGTCTTTTGAGTGTGCCTTAAAAAAACAAAAGGTGTAAAAAAAAAAATCAAAGAAATCATTCAAGTGTGCAATTAAAAAAAAGGGGCCCAAAACTAAAGTTTCACCTTCAAATCTTATTTCACCCCTATTACCATTATTGGTCTTCAATTTCATGATTTCATTCCCAGATAAAGGGATTTACAAACAACAAAACATGAGAAAAACTTGGAAAGGTGAGACATGATATGGGATTGAGGAGGACTTTATGGATAAATTTAATATGGAATGAGACAATTGTCTACTTATGGTGCATTCACATTTGATGTTAAGTTAGTGTTGAATGAAAATCTAGGTGGCATTCTAGGAAGTACTCAATGTTAAATGGGTGATAGCCAATGTTTTTTTTTGGGTGAAAAATTTCCAAATTTCTCAAAAAATCCAAACCAACCACTTATAGGCTTGGACTTTTGTGGTGAAGTTTGTGTATTTTCACCTAAAAACGCTACCACACCTTAAAAGGTCACCTAAAAAACCATGACTTTGTAATCTAGTCGCCTTTTCAATGACAGATTGCCATTAGCATTTACCAGAATACCTTTAAGTAAAACCTTAAATCACCTACTTTGTGATGTTAGCTATTGAATAGTTGCCACCTTTTACCCAACAAATCTGGGCCACTCGCCAAACCTTTCCTTTCCTACTCAAAACATTTTTCCATCCTTCCTTTTCTTTCCTAAAGTCCATTGCCATTTTTTCACCCCAAGGGCAAACTTTATTATTACAAAAGCTTACCAAAACAGTTTAAGTTTAAGCATTCAAGAACTTTCAGCTACTATTTTCCATGGTTCATTGATTTGTTTTACCTATTGAAGAAATTTCATTGTTGAACAAGGAGTTATAATTGCCAACATACATAATGCACATAGATGATGGGATTATGGGAATTGGGATTTGACGCTCATTGCACAACTTCAATCACTAATAATTGAATGCAAGGTGCATCATGATTTTGGGTTTAGGAAGCTATTCCAAGATTTGTTTAGGTTAAAGGTATGTGAACAACCTTTCTAAGTTCTATATGGTTCAGTTACATGGGTTCACACATTCTACAGAGTCCACAAAATTTACATAGTTCATGCATTTTCCAAAATCCAAATTGTTTGGGAACTTCATTAGTTTTTTGGCTTTGCATTGTTTGGTTTCGTGGGTTTGCACACTTTGTAGATTGTCTGGGTTTGTTAACTTTTCGCTTCGTGTTGTTTGATTTTGTGGGTTTGCGCATTCTCTAGGCTGTTTGGGTTTGTCGATTTTTAGTTTCATGTTGCTCGGTTTGTGCATTTACACATTCTCTAAAGTGTTTAGACTTTGGGTTCATTGATTTTTGGCTTTTCATTGGTTTTGTGAGTTTTTGGATTCACATTTTGTTAAAGTTTTTTTATTTCGTGGGTTCTTGAGGTTTTTCTTGTTTTACTAATGGTGGTGGGTGTTAGTGGTAACTGCATGGTGCATTCGGATTTTATCTACAATGCCCAAGAAGGTACAACTAGTGTACTCTAAATCTTTAAATTGTTCGAACAAGTGAAAAGTTGCATAGGTTGTCAAAATCTGAGTGAGCCTTCAAAGAACTTGACTAATAATTTATTACTTAGCAACCCAAGTGTGGTACCAAGATCAGTGTGAGAAATTGAAGCTTGTATAAGGTTCTCAATTTTTTTACATGAGTTTTTTGTCATTCAATTTCTTCAAAGTACATTATTTCAACACTACTTTTTTTCCTTGTTCCTTACTTGAGTTTCAATCTTGTCGATGTGGCCAAATGTTAGTTGATAAGGACCGAGGCTATGCTCAATGAAATCTTGTATGTAGAATGCCAATTTCTACAATTTTCATGCACTTACATTTCCCCCAATGTGTAAATGATGGAAAACTCCATCTATGATGAAATTTGAAACATACCAAATAACAATACCATCAAAATAGAAACCCAATAATAATTTTGTAAACTTCAAGTATGCACAACTATCCACAAACACAGTTAGCAAAAGTGGAACATGTTACACACAACATTTATTTTATAACACAACTCTAATCTTTTAACTTTTTTTTGTTATTGCAAATAAAAGGTCAAGCTAAGGCCTTTCAAGTTTGGAGTACAATGTGGAAAAGGAGTACTAGAGCTTTTCGCACAAGCTAAATTGAAACATGCTAATGAGTGGCCAAATGTTTTCTTAAAACATGTACACATATCCCTATGACCATATCTACAAATTATTCACCATATCTTTAGGTCATTCTTTTCATAGTAGAAAATCTATCCATGCTCTATGGTAGGTACAAATTTTGAAAGTCTTGTGCTAGTGTTAGATTTAGCAACATCTTCTTTGCCATTCAATAAGAAGGTGTTGATTTGATTCATTGTTTCAAGAGTGGCCATGTATTTTAAGTGGGTGGTGTGTTTTAAAGTGCTAAAACATCTTTGAATTTTACAAGTTCTTTGAATCACTTTGGATTCTTAGATGCAAATTAATGCAACCATCTATGTATTAGCATTGACATACAATATGTGACATTTTTGTGCCCATTATGGGTTCCAAATTGTAAACATTTTGGTGTCCCAATGGTATTTGATGAAAACTTCACCATGAACAATCCATTTGAACCCCATGTTCATAAACCATATGTTTATGAATTATGACAACTTAAACTTCAAATTTAAAAATAACCAGAACATTAATACATATCAAATCAAATACATTCAAATGTGAACACCCCTCATGCACAAAATCATTAAAATATTTTGTTATAAGGACAATAATGTAACATATATTCATCACATTTTTACATCCTAAGGGGTGAAAGCAAAGTAAAGTGTAGAACTAAATTACTTGCTAGTCTACTTATCAAGTGAACAAAAAGTAGGATCAAAACCCATCAAAAAATTGTTATACATTCAATCTTTTTAGTCAAATGATAAATAACAAGATACTTTTTCCTTATTATGCATTAATTTTAAAATTTTGCATTGTAAAAGTAGGTTTCAAGTATATTTTTCTAAATGCAAGTAGCTTTTAAAACCTACTTTTTGCAGTGTAACATTTGATTCAAGTATGTGTTAAATATATTTTACTAAAGAGATTTTTTTACTTTTTTTTTTGGTGAGGCCCTTGAATATATGATGATCTTTATGATATAACTTCATACATATACATTTCATTAAATTTTTTATTTAAAAAGTAGGTTTGAACACCATATTGACTAGTCAATTTCAAACCTACTTATTCCTTATTTTTATTATTCCAAAGCTTTTGAAAATTTGTAATTGATTTACAATAAACCCAATTGAGGGCTCAATAATTTCAAAATTAAATTTAAGTAAAATTTGAATATACTTTCTTGTGTTTTCATGAGAAAATTCTTTTTTTTTAATTTGATATTTTTTGGACAACTTTTTCTATATACTTTACCATGCTTTCACCCTAGGGGCACACATTATTTTATTTAAATGGACTAAAAAATATTCAAAAGATGCATGTTATTATCACTTATCAATGATAATAATCTTCAAACCATCCTAATGAACCCATTTCAATGCTTCGAAACACAAATGTTCTTAAGCTTGGACAAAAAATTCCTCATCACATAATCTACAATGGCAATGTTTGTTAGTTAAATTATGGATACCCATTCAAAATGCATATGGATTCTTTTGTAATTTCAAGGTTATTTATGGTGGGGAAAAAATACATGGACAATCCCCATCCTTTTTCCATCCTTTACAAGGTGAATGCAAGGTATGGTGAACCAAAATGAAAATAACAAACTCCATATTTCATAACATAAGTGCAATCACAATGGTTATCATATTTTAAGTAATGATATTTATTGTGTTCTATTTATTATGAAGACTTGGTTTGAGGTTGTTAATTTGCATATGTATATGATGTGTAAATTTTTAGGGGAAGTTATTCTTTGTATATTTTATGGAAAAATTGAAATAAAGGGGTATTTTTTGGTATGCCTTAAGTAATACAATATTCAATGAATGTTTTATTAAAATTAAAAATATTTGAAAAATATTCAAGGTCTATTCTCATAATCCAATTTTAAGCACCTATTTACATTTATGTATTTTATTTTATTTTCAATAAGTTGAACCTTATATGGTTTTTGCATGTCATTTGATAAAAATGGAAATAACTTCCTTTAGTTAGATTTGTTTTACATAATTTATTAAATTAGAAATAGCTATGGATTTTAAAAGTTCAAAATTATGGGTTGTCAACTTGATTTTGGACTTCGTATGGACTTCAAAATTGTTGAACAATCATTACAAGAAATCTATGTATTAACAACTAGTTTTAAGTTGTAAATATCACATGTGATTAGTATAATGTTCACTTGCCTTTAACAAGTTGCAAAAGACAATACATGGCACCCAATTGCAAGTGTAGTTAGTTACACAATTATTAACAACTACACTTGCAATTGGGTGCCATGTATTAACAATTAACAAGTGTAGTTAGTTACACAATTATAAACTAACTACACTTGCAATACATGGCACCCAATTGCAAGTGTAGTTGTTAATAATTGTGTAACTAACATACACTACAATTGCAAGTGTAGTGTGTGTTGGAAACCTACACCCTAACTACCTTAGATTGTCAAGGCTAGGAAGGTTGATAAAGTAGGTAGTTAAGTAGGTAGGATAGTTTGTTAAGTAAACTAAGTAAGTTAAGTATGATAGCTATGATAAACTATCTAAGTAAATTAGTAAAAATGATCATAATTGTAAAATGAAACAAAATCTAATACAATGCTAAAGGACTTGGTCTCCAAATGTGGAGGTGAGGGGTTCAAGTCTTTAATCTTGCAACCTATCTATATGACCAAGCTTGTCCTAGGTCGCTAACCAGTTAACTACACAATACATGGCAACTAACTAACTACACTTGCAATTGGGTGCCATGTATTGTCTTGTATTGTTCTGGAGCACAAATGTTTTGAATTCCAACCGGTGTGTACAAGCTTGGATCAACACACTTGCTGCTGCGAAGCTTGATAGATTCACAGGTACATTCATGCAATCAATCACAGATGATCAGAAGAAGAAAGCCTGAACCAGCTACAATTTACAAGGACAAGAATAATGTTCAGACGAAAGCACGCTTGCACTTTACTGCAAAATTCAAATACAGCCAAGTCTAAGTCCTTACAACAATTGCACTGCAACATGATCTCTCTATATATGTTTACAAGAAAGAATCAAAAGAAAACAGTTGAACCAGCAAATTCTATTCTCTTCTTCTTTTGTGTGTTAAGAACTGGACATGTATGACCCAAAAGCATTCATGAAGATTCTTACACAAGTTTGAACCCTCAAACTTTTCAACACACATGCTGGCAAAAATCACTAAGAACATTCATGAAGCTCTCTCTAGAGTGTGTCAAAGTTTGACACACTCAATTTACGACAATATTACAATTTCATCCTTGAATCTCTTGCAGCTGGCAAAAGTTCAGCACACTGCAATGTTGGCTCAATTCCTAAATGAAAAGTACGAATTTTATTGCAAGGTGCAAACTTCAAAAGTTCTATGGCTGCCAATGTAAATTTTTTTTTTGAGATCCTAGAGATGAGCAACAACAACTGAT
>Ga0209611_10010854_pt1 | contig 13305 bp, 12 predicted proteins | sample S1TSphgellanicum_3_FD_187693 | JGI IMG/M metagenome (GOLD analysis project Ga0209611, IMG submission 187693) | Host-associated microbial communities from peat moss isolated from Minnesota, USA - S1T2_Fc - Sphagnum magellanicum MG (SPAdes) (version 2) | ecosystem: Host-associated > Plants > Peat... | reverse complement strand
ACAAGCTATTCACTTACTCGAACCTACATCAAACCAACCAACAAGTTGGTTAATTCACCTTCTAAAGCACCCTTAGTGTTAGGACAAGCCACAAGTGACTCTGGACTCACTTGACTCACCACAACCTGGACTCGGGGAAACCACCACCTTCCCCCATATACTACACTTTGTGCCTCTCCATGGCACCCACATCCGAATGGCTTTTTATCCCAGGACTCCCAAGGAGGAGTCTCAAAATTGTCCCGATTTGGACTTTTGCGAGGTCATAATTCTTTGCTCAGACCTCTGATTGGGATGAATTCCAAAGCAAACTTGTAGCTCTCCTCGAGAGCTTTCCAATAGTGTGTCATATTCTACATGCACGCACCCGGGTTGGGTCGATTCCCAACTTTTAGTTGTCGAAAGTCAAACTGCTAGTTTGACTCTCGACCTTTCTTTTTGCCGTAACTTGTGTTATAGATGTCCAAATGGCCCATGCGAGCCCATTTTCGACATCTACACTTTGTTAGCTTTCCAATGACATAAAGAAACCCCAATGCGAGGTTTTGACCCCTGCAATCGAACTCTGAAATTTCGGGAGTCCTGGAAGACTCCCAAGTCCCAATTTTGAGAGTGTGAGTTTCATCTTCACACTCCCTCTAAGTAGGATTGCGAGATTCTCCCCCACTAGAAGAAAAGGTCAATGTCCTCATTGACACTTAGAATTTTTTTCGACAATTGCGATTGCTTTCTTTGGATCCTTAACCATTAAATGTCGACTTTTCTGGCATGACTTTGCTTCGAGCTAACTTTGGCATCCCCAAATTTCCAACACTTTCTTGGTAAGTCCAAGGGTATTTCATAGAAAACCTTTAACCTTTGCTTCGTCAAAAGACCTAAACTAGCCTAATTGACATAGCCCTCATTTGGGAGGCCATTTTTTCAACCTTCCCCTCATGAGGAACTCAAGCCAAGTCTAAACTTAACCTAAGGTACTTGACATGACTCCTTTCCCAACCTTGCGCCTTGATCAGAACAATCAAGCCTTGATTAAAAGGTTTGCTTATTAAGGTATGAGAAGCGATACTTGGGTTTTGCCAAAACTCGAATCCCAAATTACACGATTAAAATACGTGAACGGGGTCATGACTTCCCGCGTTGGCCGCCACTACCAACTAACCCTTTGGGATGCACTTAAAGCTTGTGCATGTCCTCGCAAATTCACCTTGCGTGCCTCCTTTTTTGGGGTCAAGGTTTCTCTTAACCCCAAGGTAGGAGTCTGATTTTGATTTGGGCCTACACAAGGAAGTTTTAATTATCATATGCCAACTTTGACAACCCTATTTACACTTATACATTTTTTTGTGATACAATCTCTTAGAAGTTTTTAACCTTTATTTCATTTGCAATTTGATGTGGTACATTTTACGTGACTCCCTACCCCACTAAAAGGAAGGTGATGTCCTATCACGTTTTACGTCTCTTCTTTGTCGGTATGGTGTGGAATTCTTCAATGGCTTCTTGGGCATGTTCCATATTGGATTCATTCACCCAAGATGCCTCTATTGGATGGTATCCACTTAATTAAGTATTCCCGCTTTTGTCCTCTTAATTGCCTTGACTTGAGCATGGCCTCCACTTCAAATTCTAGTTCATTATGGTCTAGTGGGACCTTGAGTTGTGCTCTCGATTAAGCCTTGAGGCATTGTGAGCAACCAGCTTCAGAAAAGAAACATGAAATGTGGGGTGAACTTTAAGATTTTTTGGTAGTTCTAACTTGTAAGTGTCGAAAAGTTTCTTTTCTAACACCTTGAATGGGCCCACATATGGGCCCAAAAACTTGTGACTTAAACCTTCTGGCAATCGAAAATTCTTGATGTTTAAGCACATTTCATCCCCTTCTTGAAATTTCACCTCTCATCGGGACTTGTCCGCAAAATCTTTGTACCTCTTGTGCGCCTTTTCCAAGTTGGCCTTTACCAACTCCCACATGTGCCGGCTTTCTTCATCAAGTTGTGTGACCATTGGCACTTCCTCACTTGCATCACTCGGGGGTTGTCTATGTGCTGCCCAAGTCATGGGCACAATTGGTGACTTGGCCCCCACCATTTGAAAGGGGGTGGACCTAGTTGTGGAATGTTCCGAGTTGTTGTAACAAAACTCAGCTAACTCCAAGTGGTCCACCCAATCCTGTTGATGTGCCGCCACATAATTCTTTAGGAATTGTTGGATCACCAAGTTCACCCTTTCGATTTGTCCATCAGTTTGGGGGCGGAAGGAAATGCTCATCTTGAGTTCCGACCCCATTTGCTTCCATAGAGTTCGCCAAATCTTGCTTGTGAACTTTGGGTCTCGATCCGAAACTATGTCCTTTGGGAGGCCATGATGCTTGAAAACATGTGTGAAGAATAACCTTCCCGTCTCTTGGGCCATGGCACTATCCTTGGTGGGAATGAAATGTGCCATCTCGTTAAATCGATTCACCACCACCATGATGGCATCAAAACCCCTTGATGGGGGCAAACTTACCATGAAATCCATGGACACATTTTCCCACGGCCCTTTAGGAATGGGCAAAGGTTGTAACAAGCCCGCTTGCTTCTTGTTGAGGGTCCGATTTTGTTGGCATGTCAAGAAGTCTTCACATATTCCTCTGCATCGTCTTTCAAGTTGGGCCAATAGTAGGATTTCTTAAGGAATGTTGTGGTGCGCTTTGCACCACCATGGCCCGTAAGCAGCCCATCATCACATTCCTTCAAGAGCACATCCCTCATCCTCCCTTCCGAAACATAAAGCTGATTTTGCTTGTACCATAATAGTCCATTTTGTACTTGGAAGTGTGACTTGGCTCCATTTTGAATGTTTTGCTTCACTTTCTTGGCAAATTCGTCACAACGGCTCGCTAATTGAACTTCCTTTTGAAGTTCAGTTTCCCCACATACACCATTTTAAATTGGTGCTTTCAACTTAATGCATCGGGCACCACATTTTCCTTCCCGGGCTTGTGTCGAATGTCTACATTGAACAAGGCCAATGTGTCTTGCCATCTCACTTGTTTTGAATACAACTTGGGTTGGTGGCAAAGTACTTCAAGGTCACATTGTCGGTCCACACCACCACATCTTTGGAGCCTATGTAATGGCCCCAAGTTTTAAGACAATGTATGATTGCTCACATTTCCTTCTCATGTGTTGGCCACTTTCACTTCGTCTCACTCAACTTCTTGTTCTGAAATGCCACTGGTCTTCCTTCTTGCACTAGGACTCCTCCAATTACAAAGTCGGAGGCATCATAGTGGATCTCAAAATCCTTGTCGAAGTCAGGTAACTTCAACACTGGTGCTTTCACCAAAATACCTTTTAAGGTCTCAAAGGCCTCATTGCATGCTCCATCCCATTCGTAAGTTTCAACGGACTTTTTCAAGAGGTTTGTCAAGGGTGCGGCCATCTTTGCAAAGTTCTTGATGAACTTGCGATAATAAGAGGCCAATCCTAAAAAGGATCTCAAGGCCGGAACCGACTTAGGCGGTTCCCAATCCAAAATTGCCTTCACCTTATGATCGTCCATCTTCAAACCTTCTTGAATGATTTTATGTTTAAGGAAGTCCACTTCCGTCACCTTGAATTTGCACTTCTTGAACTTGGCATACAACTTGTTTTCCCTCAATCTTTGGAACACCTTCTCGAGGTGCTCCACATGCCCCTCTAAGGAGCCACTATAGATCAAAATGTCGTCTATGTAGATGACAACAAAATCATCGAACCATTCCCGGAAAATGTCATTCATGAAAGTGCAAAATGTGGCAAATGCGTTGGTGAGCCCAAAAGGCATCACCAAGAATTCGTATGAGCCATATCTCGTACGACAAGTAGTCTTTCCTTTGTCCCCTTCTGGAACTCGAATTTGGTAATACCCTGAACGTAGGTCAATCCTACTAAGCACTTTTGTTCCCGAGAGTCGGTCAAAAAGATCATCAATCCGAGGTAATGGGTATCGGTTTTTCACCATCACCTTGTTGAGGGTTCTATAATCCACACACATCTTCAATGTCCCATCCTTCTTGTGAACAAAAAGGACGGGTGCCCCATATGGCGACTTACCAGGTTTAATGTATCCTTTCGTGAGGAGTTTTTCGAGTTGAACTTTAAGCTTTTTCAACTCTTCATGGTTCATTTGATATGGGGCCTTGGCGGGAGGTGCCACTCCCAGCATCACCTCGATCACATGATCAACCCGTTTTCTTGGGGGCAAGTATTCGGGCATCACATCCGGGAACTCATCCCAAGACTTGTTTAATGCAATTCGGGGAAGTCACCAAATTGGCGGCTTCCTTGGGCTCATACTCATCCAACACCCGCATCACACACAACATGCCGTAGCCTCCCACGCATTCTTTTTCCCAAGTTTTTCCTAGCATAAAGTGGATGGTTGGTCCACCCACACAAGGCACTTCATGTGCCACCCACACGATCCCACTTTTGGACGGGATTCTAACTAGTCTATTGTGCCCTTTTATGAGCACATTATTTCGAGTGATGAACTCCATTCCCAAAACATAATCCATTCCACTCAAGGTGTCGCAACCCTAGCTTTGGGCTTGTAACCAAAGCAAAAGGGTAACAAGGTTGCGGGCCAAGAAGAACCCCGGGAGTCACATCACATACTCCCAGGAGTGTAAGAAAGTGTGAGGGAGTATGAGGGAGTGAACCCTCACACTTCCAAGGCAACTTCCACTTTGGGAAATGGAGTCTTAATGGACTCCCAAAATTTCAGAGAACAATTTCAGGGGTCAAAACTCAATGGCTTGTGGTGTTCCTTATATCATCAAAAAGCTTTTGGAATGTAGATGTTTAAAATGGGCTTGCATTGCTCATTTGGACATCTGAAACACAAGTTATGGCCAAAAGAAGGGTCGGGAGTCAAACTATCAACTTGACTCCCGACCATAAAAAATCAGGAATCGACGTGATTTACTTAGTTGTAGAGGGTGTGCGGCATACCATTGGAAAACTCTTGATGAGAGCTACAACTTTACTTCAAACCGCATTACAATCCGAAGTCTACTCGCAAAGTTATGGGGTTCCAAAGTTGCGGGAGTCCCAATTGGTGCGATTTTAGGACTCCCACTTAGGAGTCCTGGGAGAGAAAAGCCATTTGGATGTGGGTTCCATGTCTAGCCACAAAGTATACTATAAGGGGGAAGGTGGTGGCTTCCCCCAAGTCCGGGTTGTGGTGAGTTTAGTGTGTCCGTGTTGCCTGTGGCTCATCTTAGCACCAAAGGTGTTCCAACTATGCATTAACCACTTTGTGTGGGTTGTGTGCAGGCCCATGTGAATGAGTGAAGCTTGTCAACTCTTCTTAGTCCCATCCCAAAGCTCCAACACGCCCTTCTACCCTTCAAAGTATTGTGAGCTAGGGAGCGTGCCCCGACTCTTCCCTCTTTTGTTGTCTTCTACTTGAGGCATTTTCTTTACTTGTGACGTAATAGGATGGGGGACCCCATCTGCGAAGTGCACCCTAATGGGTGCTTTGAACTTTTCCAAGTGGAGCTCCATCCTTTCGACGCTTTCTCGGGTTATGAAGTTGTGAGAAACCCCTGTGTACAAAAGACATAACACATCCCGCTTAGCAATTTTCCTTTTCAAGAAGATGAGTTGATTGCATTCAGCTTGGGCTAGGTTGACATTAAAGGCAATTACCTTAAAGCATCCATTCCTTGCTTTGGACTTGGGGCAATCTTTGGAGTAATGCCCCATTTCATTGTAGTTGAAGCATGCTACCTTAGACTTCCCACTAACATCTCCCTTGGGTTGGCTCCTTTTAAAGGGAGCCCCTTTCTTCACAAAATCTCCCTTGGGTTTAAACCCCGAGCCTTGGAATTGTTTAGGTTTTTCTTTCCTTAGGCTCCCTTGCTTTCGGTTCCATTCTCCCTCATAGCGTGGCTTTTTGTGAAGGAACTTATTGTCCTTCTTAAACCCGAATTTTTCACCTCGTCCCACATCCGAGAAGCCTTCCACTTTCATGATGGCTTCGGATAATAAGGAGGGCTAATTTTCCTCAAGTTTTCGCTTGGCCCAAGTTGGAAGCCCCATCACAAATTGACACACTCGATCCAGCTCATGCATGTGCCGGATCTCAAGCATGAATTCGGAATAAACCCTCACATATTGCCACAAGTTAACATTTGTGGCATTCACAAGGTCATGGAATTTGCACTTCGAGATGTAATCAGAATTCCTTGGAACAAACTCAGATTTGATGCGTTCCTTAAAGAATTACCAAATGTAGCGATGGTTCTCCCCTTCCTCTTGCCTCACTGTCCTCCACCATGTGGCGGCATAACCTTTCAAGTAAGATTGGGCAAGTTCCACGGCCGAATGTGGTCCAACTTTGGCGGCATGCAAATAATCTCCATTTTGGCAAGCCAAGGATCCACAACCTTTCGGTCGTGGGCACCATCGAAGTTCCCGGTTTGGCCGATTAAAATTTTGCATCTTTGGATACTCCTCTTTGAGGGCCGCAGCCAATTCACTGAAGTCGAGCCTATTCATTTTGAAGAGGACTTCCAACTGTTCCTACGTGAATAGGACCGAGTTCCGTTGCTCCTTTTCACTTTTGGGTTCATCTTGGTCCTCTTGGGTTCTTGGTTCCTCCTCCCCAATTGATTCCGGCGGGACTACTCGGTCTTCAATGGGTTCTTTCAACATGGTCACTTGTGTTTACTTATAGTTCTTCTTGGGTGCCATCCGAAACTCTCAAGAAGTGAATTGAACTCAACTGGAGTTCTGATACCACATGACGCACTCCTAAGTCCCTAATCAGACCCAAGACGGGTCTAAGTCACTCAAATAGTGGAATTGGGAGGAACTCAAGCCATGCTCCCAACTTTCAGCACTAGAAGGGGTAGAGGGGCGTGTCGAAGCTTCGAGATGGGACTAGGACGAGTGACAAGCTATTCACTTACTCGAACCTGCACCAAACCAACTAACAAGTTGGTTAGTTCACTTTCTAAAGCACCCTTGGTGCTAGGACAAGCCATGGGCGACTCAGGACTCACTTGATTCACCACGGCCCAGACTCAAGGGAAACCATCACCTTCCCCCATATGGTATATTCTGTGCTTCTTTGCGGCACCCACATCCGAATGGCTTTTTGTCCTAGGACTCCCAAGGAAGAGTCTCGAAATTGTCCCAGTTTGGATTCCCGACATTTTGCGAGGTCATAACTCTTTGCTCAGACCTCCGATTGGGATGAGGTCTAAATCAAACTTGTAGTTCTCCTCAAGAAATTTTCAAGGGTGTGTTGCACTCCACCTGCACACATTGGGGCCGGGTTGATTCCCAACTTTTAATGGTCAGGAGTGGAACTACCAGTTTGACTTTCGGCCCTTCTTTTTGCCATAACTTGTGCTGCAGATGTCCAAATGGCCCATGCAAGCCCATTTTCGACATCTACACTTTGTTAGCTTTCCAATGATATAAAGAACACCCCAATGCAAGGTGTTTTGACCCCTGCAATCGAACTCTAAAATTTTGGGAGTCTCGGAGGGTTCCCAAGTCCCAATTTCAGGAGTGCAAGTTTCATCCTCACACTCCCTTTAAGTAGGGTTGCGACAAATTTTCTCTTCCTTTTTTGATAGGTGTAATAATTATTTCTTCTTCTTCATCCCCACCAATAGTTTGTGTGCCCTCCATGATCATTCAAATCCTTTCAAGTGGTTGAGTTCTTGTGTTATTCATTGCGACATTCATCAACATGTGTAAACATACTAAAGCCATCATCCCACATCGATTTCCTTCCAAATCATGAGGAATGATTTTCGGCATTTTACATTTATTTTCCTAAGATATAAGATGACCCATTAAAAAAAGATCCTATTAAATATATTTTTAAAGATAATTTGAAATCACAAAGTCGATAATCATAAGTTAGATTTACCAAACAAACATACTTCACAACTCTTGCACCGAAGATACCTAGATAAACCATCTCACTTGAAATGATCAACATTAAGAGTTTATAAAATTGTTTCCGGATAAACTCGTGTTGATATAGCTATCGATTTTTTATAAATGAAGAAATTTAACTTTCAACTAATGTTAATAATTTTTTGTTTCCTAGAATACTTAAACACACATTTGTTCAAATTTTACAAGGGAACAAATACACAAGCATAAATATAGGAATGTTCAATAATGTCATCAACAAACTTGAGACCTCTACTTGTTGTGCCGTGTGTTGCCTAAATTCAAATCAAATCTTGGTGGTAAAAGTCAATTTGGTCACGATAGTCAGTAGGCTCTTGAAGGACTCATGTGGAAACAACAACCTTGAAGTTGGCCTTAGCATTGAAGGACTCATGGTTATAGATGGAAACAACGACCTTGAAGTTGGCCTTAACATTGAAGGACTCATGGTTATAGATGTAAGCAACAACCTTGAAGTTGGCCTTAGCATTAGAGAGCCCTATAAGAAAAGACTTCCAATTAGGGCCCTTCCAAATTGTCAGAACATCCTTCATATTGTGTGTTGTTTAGATGATGACGATGGTCCTTGTTACATCATCCTCGAAGAATAATGCCAAAAATTCCTTGTCGATAACATCCAATAGGTTGGCCATATTATCAACTTTGTTGAACTTGTAACGAATGTCCAACAAAATTATCTTTGCTACATTGTCCTCTAAAGTTCCACTTTGGATCTATTTTTCCAAAAAACATTCAAACATGGCCTCTAATAAGGATCCCATATTTGATGTGTACATGTCACAACCCTTGTTGTTTAATATTTTCAAAACGTTGCATATTTTCACAAAGTCGATGTCCAAAAACCTTCATAGAATTCCATTTAAAAAAAAAGGGGAACCAAGACTATGTCAAAAAGATTCCCATCCACATAAGATGGGTTCATGAGTTGAAGGTTGTATTCATGTTCAAGGACCCATGCAAGAAGTAAGAAATAGGTTTCGTTTACCTAATAAATGAAATAAGCAATGAGCTCACCCTAATGACCATTGACGAAAGATTTCTAGTGAGTGATATGAAGGATAAAATCACATTGGACATTCTTGAACACTAAAATGAATTCTTTGAGCTTCTGCAGATTGAAAAGGATGAATCCAAACAAGACTCTCAAAGGGGTTTTGACTGCACACTCATGCACTTCAAGGGCTTTAGTGGCCCATGACTAGGGAAAAAAACAACAAAAAGAGAAAACTAAGGCTAGAACGAAAAAGAAAATTTTAACAAAACTAGTTGTGGGAAGGGAAGATAATAGATTTGATGTGGTAGAGTGCCAATTCATCAATGACACACTAGGCAACAAGTTTTTGGGTTTTTCCCCTTTTGGAAATGACCCACTTTCGGGTGTTACCATCAAAGTTCATCATTTAAAAAGAGCACCCACAAACATTGTATACCATCCTTTCTTGGATATACATAAAGATGATATTAAAAAGAGGATTATGCAATACAACAAATTTTGACACTGAAAAGCCAATTTTTGATTTTCTTGAAAATCACAATTCCAAACTTGAATCGTTTTAGCCCATTCCAAAATAAATAGGCACGGAAAGGTGTATTTTTGGATTTGTGTCATTTTAAAGGTTTTTGTTTCAACACCATATTCACAAACATATTTTACAATATCTTTTCCACCAATTTGCATCTCATTTTTTTTCAATTGAATTTTAATTCAATTTAATGAAATTTTTAACTTAATTGTTGATTTGGAATTCAATTCAAATTTCATTCAATGTATTCAAATTCAATTCAAGATTTGAAATCAATTGAATTAATTTGATTCAAAATGCATTAACGTCATTCAAATGGAACTTAATTTTCACAAAATACATTCATTGTTTCATCAATGGATTAATTGATTGTCACTAGTAATGCACAACAATGCAAAGGCCAAGTTCAGATTGACATAAATAATGATCGACCATTGCAAACCATATGGGAACATATGAGCGAAATAAAAAGTGGGGGGAGATATTATTAAATTGATAAACCTCAATCTCCTTTACCATTATTCTCATCTCTTTCTCACATTTTCAAGGTGAAGCTTAAATTTAAATTTGAAGATTTATTTAACTATTAAAGTACATTCCATGAATCCAAAGGTTTTCTCCTTGGCCATAATGTTTTAGTTCATTTCAAAAATTCAAAAATAATGTTTTGAATTTCAATCAGGCTACAAATTCAAATAAATTCATGTAAATTGCATCTATTTATTTTTTAAATTAACATCACTTAAATTTATTTCTTTTCATTTCATAATATTTTAAAAATGTAGTTATTTCATTTGGGCCATAAATTCAAATACAATATGCTTTCATAATGAAATAAATTTTACATGTGAAAATTTGTGATCAATTTCAAATCTATATAATTTTGTAATTACAATTCATTTCATAATGGTTTTATTTCAAATGTAAAGACATGACATTAATTTCACATGTTTATGTCAACATTTCCAATGTAATTTTTTTAAAATAACAATATTGTAATTACGCATTTCCTTTTCAAAATTAATTTCATTTCATGTGTGAAGTACACAATTATAAGTTAATTACGGGATTTCATATAAAATTCATAATTACATTTTATTAATAAGTAAAGGCATAATATACACTGTACCACATATGACCAAAACAAGTAGAACATTTCATTGACAATGCCATCTAAGTTAGCAAAAATAACATGTTTTATTCCCAATAGTCATATATGATGACAGATCACCATTTCTATCATATATTGGTGATTAATTTAGTCATGATATTAGCACTATGATTCCATGGTCCACATGTTGCCCATAATGTTTATTTTCATTCAAACAAAGCTTGAACTTAATCAAATTAAACATTGCTCTTTTTTTAGTTAAAATTTTTGGGTTAGTCAAAATAAATTAAAATAGTCATGTTATTCAAGTAACAATGATTCTATAATCACCTTAATCACAAACTTGTAGCCAAATAAACATGTTTAAACTTGCACATAGTTTTCTGATTGGTAACATACTGGGCAGTGGGTGTGCATGAATTTGTTTTTAATGAAGAGAATCTCTGAGAGGCAACAGACTAAAAGCTTTCCAGTTTCTTGTTGTCAACCTTAAGAATAAAAGTAGCAAATTGCTTGCTACATAATTTCAACACAATTGTAAGTTTTTTCAATGCATTTGCAACTTATTATTGCACATATTTTCAGACCAAATTCGTTCATTTTCAACGTTCAGTGATTAACTACTCATTTTGAATGCAGTAGCAAGATTTTTCAACGCACTTAAAGCTCCAATGGAGAACTACTGTCCCTACAGCAACAAACCAGGCCCATATGGCTTTTCATACATCATGGTGTGTTGTTCCATTAAATCTTACACAAATCTAAATACAAGGCCATTGATGCCCTAGGGATAGAACCGCCATTTCTAGCACTAGCGGTAGAAACGACAAAGCCCACTTTAGTTGCAGCTGTTTGTTTCTGGGCAACAAAAGTCCTGCTAGTGACACAGATATCTTTCCTCGCGTACAAATTGAGAGCTGTGCCCACTAGCCCATGAAAAGGTATTGAAATAATTATATTTTGAATACAATATTAGTTACAAAATGAACCAGAAAAAATGTTGAAAAAGACTGCATTCTTGTCCTTTTTTACCACAAGAATCAATTTCGTGTATTAATGTAGTGCAAGCTATTGCAAGAATAGCAGGGCAGCTTTAATGCATGTCTTTTGAATAATTTTATTAAATTTGAAGATTTCATGTTGAAATAAAATATGGAGTATGGAGTATGAAGTAGGGTTCATTTCCCTCTCCCAAGAATTGACAAACTTTTTTGGTTTAAATTTAGAGCTTTGAAAATTCATGTGTAGAATATTTTGCCACTACATTGAGGTCTTGGGGAGGAAATTTCACTTATGTTCCCCAATTGAGTGTGAGAACGGTTGCCACGCCATCTACCAAGATGTAGTTTAAATTTAGAGCTTTGAAAATTCATGTCTAGGAGTCTAAACATATTACAGCACGACAAAACATAACAATATCTCTTGCTATTACTGTTCTTGAATACTGTCTCCTCATTGGCTTAATGTTGCTGGCAGGATATTCTGTGTATAGAAGGTGCAAAAATTTCAACCCTATACCTGTCACATTGGGATCATGGTAAAAACCCCAAAACCCATTGCAAAACTCATTTAGATTGCTTACAAATAGTCTAAACATTTATAACTCTCATCTCTATAGTCTAAACCAGGGTCTCTGTGTCCAAATCTATAATTTTTGGGGCCTAATATGGCCATTTACATGGGTTTTGGGGTTTTTACCATGATCCCAATGTGGGGGTCAATTTGCCCCTGGCCAAGTTGCCCTACATCATTTTGCTAAGTTTTGTTCGAGTTTCAATCTTTTTGATTTTCAAAGGATTCTGACAAGTAGTCTTAGAGGACATCTTTTTCATTAGGATGTTTTGATCATAATTTTTTGATCACAACACCTTTCCTTTTTTTACATTTTTTTAATCATAAAAATATGTAAAAAGAAAAAAAAATCCATTTTTTAAAAAACTAGTTGTTCTCACGGTCACCCCACAACTCTACCCATCAAGCGTTGATGTAAGAGCACCTCACAACTCTGCTTTTCAGGCGTTAACCAAACACATGAAGACCACCTCATAACTCTGCTGGTCAAGAGTCGCCAAACAACACTAAGAGCTCTGAGATCTTACCCCAACGTGGCATTCATCTTATTCTATGGGACTGTGTTTTCAGGTTTTTTAACATTGATTAATTACATATTTTCATATTTTCAACGCAATGGAAACAGTGTTTTTTTTTTTTTTTTTTCACTTCATTAATTTGGCGACTCTTTTCCAGAGAACACATAAATGTGTTAGCTGGTAGGGATGAATCTGGTGACACCCTCCCAAAAAAACCACTTTTCTATCACAGTTTGGCCAATTTCTTCAATCCTGTGGAAATGACAAAATTGTCAAATCATGTTGGGAAAAAAAAAACTTAAAACGAGATAATTTGTTGGACAACAAGTTATTAAAAATAACTCAATTCAACATTTTGCCAAATGTCAAGTACTACTGAATGGCAGGTGTGTTATGTTTTTGGAATTCATAATCAAAGTAGAATAAAATTGGAGAATTGTTTTTTGTTTCTTTCACCCCCAGACTCGGTTGGAATAACTAAGACAAATTGTCATTGGGCCCCAGTTCTTTGTCTTCTTCTTCCAGTTGCAGAAAGTTGAATTAGCAACAAAGTGGGCAAGAGTTCTCCAGAAGAAAATTGAATATATAACTGAAGATAGAGGAAAAGTTTTATA
>Ga0209611_10010853_pt1 | contig 13305 bp, 9 predicted proteins | sample S1TSphgellanicum_3_FD_187693 | JGI IMG/M metagenome (GOLD analysis project Ga0209611, IMG submission 187693) | Host-associated microbial communities from peat moss isolated from Minnesota, USA - S1T2_Fc - Sphagnum magellanicum MG (SPAdes) (version 2) | ecosystem: Host-associated > Plants > Peat... | reverse complement strand
AAGACAGGGAAAAAAAAAAAAAAAGATTTTAAATTGGAATTTCATCTATGACGAATTATTGTCCAGAATGACTTTGGAATTGTTGAATGACGATCACCAAAATACCCATCCTACATAAACCAGTTCCGATGAAACCTGTGGAATATTTTTGGCTCAAAATCTCTTTTTTTAGTCGTTCTTTTGGCGGTCTAGATTTCATTTTCGGCCAAAATCCGAGATCGACTGTCAATAATTGGAAATTGGTACTAGGCATACCGAAAGATGAATATGGGAGGCGAATTCATCCATCTGCGAGGCCAACATATTGTTCATCCGAGAGGACACTATTGTACCTTGATTCCCTGGCTCATGATTGAAAGTTCAGGGCCTAATGGAGTAGTCCCCGTTCATTGCACGGGTGCCGCGGGGTGAATGGACCAATCAAATCATCGGGTAAGTAGGGTTTGGAGGGGGGCCTCGTAATCTGCTCCCCTGTGATAGGGACATTTGCAGGGATCTCACACAGGGATCCAACGGTAAGGATAGAGACCTCACATTGTACGGACCTGATTCATTGATAATGCCCGAAGAGACTCCGGATGGTTCAATAGACGGTTCAGATCGAACGATGGACCTTAACAGGGCGGGGGAGTGCAGCGGAGCAAAAGAATGGGAAAGTGCAAAAGATGAAAAAGTAGCGTTAACAGGGGGTTAAAGAAGGAAGAGGGATTGGGGGTGGGGGGTAAAGAAATGAGAGTTAAGGGAAAGAGAAAGATGCGAAAGTTCATATAGAAAAGAGTGCTTCTCGCGCGTTTGCGCGCTGCCTCGCTTGCGCTCCTTGAAGGCCTTCGTTGTTGGCCGGCTAGTCTCACCGAATTCGCGTCGGGATTTTGTACTTGGGTGGCGCTGGAATCTCCGCTTGTGGCGTAGAGGTGAATCCTAGCTTTCCAACGAATGTTTTCTTGTGCAATTTGGTGCATTTTTTCGTGAAGAATTTGTTGTTTTTCGCTACATGGATGTCATGTCGCTGCTGCACTAATGTTTTGCAGGCACTTGCTCAGGTAGTCTCAATTCCATGATCAACAAGACGATTGGGTCGTCGTCTTCTGCGCTTGAATGGAGATGGATGACGATTCGGGACAGTCCTCGCACAAGCGGAAGCTGCAACAAGTACTCCCGGGTGGCTCCTTGAAAGGAACTTCGTCGAGGAAATTAGTCAAGATGACTTCGATGTCTAGCGCTGCTGCTGGCAACACCAGCTACACCACCACCGCCACCACCAGCGACAACGTTGCATCCCAGCTGCTGCTGGAAGAAGAAGACCAACAACAACAGTGTCACCACCACAAGAAGTTGCAAAGCTCCAGTTCATTCACACTAACTGACAAGTCGACATTCACAGGTATAAACACAACCGAGTCGAATTGCTTGCTAACAAACTCAAGACAGGATCAAGATCATCACCACATCTTCCAGTTGCTACTGCAGAGCTCAGCTTGAGAAAATTTGTAGAGACCTGGCGACATGATCTGGATGATGAGTTCTGAAAGTTCCATTGCTCAATTTTTGTTTTGCAGCCATTGTTGGAACCACGTATGAGATTGATCAGAAATGTCTACCACCAGAAGCTCCCCACGACATCCAATGCATTCGAGCTGTCTTGGTGAGTATTTGCAGACGGAGAGTTGAACGAGGTTCAATGTCGCACAATGCATGTACTGGAACCATGTGGGTATTGTCAAACAAGACATCTTGAGACTCTCCAGGCAGAAAATCATGGACCCAAAACAAGAATTCCGAATGTCTGCTGTCAGAACCCCGATCAGGATCCTGAACCAGATTTGCAATGCCACTTTCCTGAATTAGATGCAGATGTGATGCATACAGTTTGACGTTTTTGCACCATGTGTGAAATTCAATTGGTAAATTCTTCTGTCTCTTGAAGATTCTACTTGAACTGCAATGACAAGAGAATAGTAGTTTGTCTGGTGGTCTCATCATGTGCAGATATCAGAAGTGACAAAATTACACATCACTGTGAGTTACCCAAGCGCAGTATCTCTGAAGAAATTCTACTCGAAGATGCAGAAGTATGATTGTATGGATCATCATGTGCACAACACCCCAAGAAAGCTTACAAGATACATGATGCAAATGGGCATAGCCGAGCCACTGATGGGGACAAAGCCTGATTTGGATGTGAAATTCATCATGAGTCAGAAAGTAGCGGAGAGAGTTTTGGTGCGACCAATCTCTTGCACTGAGTATCTTCACCAGGCCCATCTCAAGGGGTTTTGGCTGACTGGACCTGACTCTACCCAGAGCTCTGAGGCAAACTGCAAGGTTGATGTCATGACAAGTCTGAACCTCTTAACTAAGCATGCCTGGGGTGATGGTTGTAAAGAGGAGGAGGACAAGATGCATCTTCAGAAGCTGAAGTTTGCAAGCTGTGTATTGCAGCAGGAATCATCTGCTGTCAAACACCAATCATCATCTAAAACAGTCCATAACGATGGCAGCATTGATGCTATGGCAGCAGCAGCGAAAGGGGAGAAATCAGTGAGCAGCCAAGACCCATGCGCAAATTGTGCTGATGGTCCCCAGGTATCAGGTTCCACAAACTTCAAGCAACATGGAAAAGGTTATACAAATGAGGTCAAAGCTTGGAGAAGTGCAAGTTCCACATCACCCAATGATCCAGATGCAAATTTTCAGAGTGGCATTACTACAGAAGATCAGATGAAGATGGAGAAGGTCCAGGAAAGTTCAGCCTTGGTGACAGTAACTGCTGCAGCTGAGCTCTTGACCCAGCTAACAAACACTAGTCCAGATGCTGCAGCAGGTGGTCACATTACTGCTGCTGTTACAGAAGAGACAAATGCCACAGAAGTCCAGCCTGCATGCAAAGAAGCAAGTGATGATCAGCCCTTTATTCGTTGGGGGTTCAGGAAGAAGGTGACCTTTGAGAGTAGGGCACGCAATCTGGACTGCACCTCATGTGGCATGGGTATGATGAACAGCAACAATACACTGCACTCTCCCAAGGACAAAACTCCAGAGATTGCCCATCCAACAATGGAGGAACCTGAAAGTGAACACAAAGCTCCAGATAAGTATGTCCCCTACAACTTTAGTAGCCAGTGCAGCAAAAGCAACTGGCTAACTGGAGCAGCAAATCCAGCTGGTCCAACAGAATTGCATAGTCGGAGATCCTCAGTCGGAAGAGCCAATGGAATGAAGCGAATGCTGATATCTCATGCTGCAAACATTGCTCATACCAGTGTGAGAGTCAAACAAAACAGACCTCCGAGCCATGGCACTGGCACTCTCAAACTCCCTAAAGATATGCAAGGCCGATGGTCAAGTGAGAGGTCTGTCAAGCCAGGGCTCTTCTCAACATGCTTGTGCTCTGTAGCATTTGGTGATCTATCTCTTGATTGATTTCATTCAGTCTTTGCATAGTAAGACTTGGAAGTTCCATGTTTCTAGGCCTCTCTGTAAATGCCAATGTGATGAAACTTCACATGTCAAACACATGTAAAGAATGATTCATCTGCCTGATCTGATGTCCCCAGGTACAAGTCAGCGCAGCTGAAGCTGATTGGCATCATGCATGCGCGTGGAACAGTACCAGGCAAGCCAATTTTGAGGCCTGCACTGAGAGAGGAGGCAAGAAAGCACATTGGTGATACCGGCCTACTCGACCACCTTCTAAAACACATGACAGACACAGTTGTGAGCACAGGGGAGCGCTTTCGACGGCGACATAATGCTGAAGGGGCTATGGAGTACTGGCTTGAGGATGCCAGCCTGATGGAGCTACGAAAAGCTGCTGGTGTTGAGGACCCCTCTTGGCTCCCTCCCGCTGGCTGGAAGCCCGGTGACACACTTCCTGGAAGACCTTGGGACTTTGGTTGGGGAATGACTGCATGTGAAGCTGCAGAGATGAAGCAACTCAAGCAGGCAGTGGAGAAGCTCAAGAGGTACTTAGGGTCAAGTGGGTCATATCTTTTCAGCTCCATATGAACTGTACTCAGTATATGCAACATTATTTGTTTTTCTCATGATTCTTGATTGACAGCACCTGTCATCATGTGCCAACTTGAAAGGAAGAGTTGGAATCAGTCTGTGTAAATGCAGATTCAGTAGATCATGAACTTGTGTGTTTGGAGAAATCAGTAGCGATCTTCTTCCCACCTCTAGCATACCATGCTACTGGATCAACATCCATAATGCCTTTTCTCTTGTGGGTTTAAGTGAGATGAGGTTTCTATGCGGGCGATTCAAAGCTGGATCGAAACGAAAGCTGGGAGCCATGGCTCAGAGTTCTGTCACTGTTCAGAAGAAGCTGCTGTCTGACAACATTGACAATCTTCCAAGTACAGGGGATGGCAGTAAAATGGATGCGGCATTGACAGAGGTATGATGGCAACTTCATTCATACTTGACCAAAACTTGACTGATTCGACCCAGACAGGTTTTCTTCAGTGTTTTAGATTGCTTTCCATGCATGCATCTCTAGGTGGTTTTGATTTCAATGTGCCCTTGGAACACATTGAATTTCTCTTAGGAGCGATGTTTCTGACTTCACTTGAACTTATCCACTGGACTTTCTGTTTTGCAGAAGATCAGGACCAGAACAGAAATGGTCAATTTCAAGACTGAATTGACAAGTCCAGCGCATGCACAACAACATGACCAACAGACTAAGCCAGAGTAAGTGCTGACCCATGTGAATGTTGAACTGCTATTGGACTGAGCAAATCTTGATAAGCTGCATGATATTTCATTTAGAGATCTCCAAGATGTCTGCAGAGAGAATCACTCAAATGGTGCATTGGACCCATGATGTTGGAAACAGATCTTCTGGTGCCATTACTTTGGAACACTTTCACACTCTTGAAAACCAAGTACAGCAGCTCTCTCAGGTATGCTCCAGTCTATATGCATCTTCAAATGGATACATCTAGCTACAAGAATTCCACTGCATAAAGGCAAGATATTCACTGGCATCCAGGTACTTGAAAGTGCAGCACATTCTGAAACCCAAAGGAATATATAGATGAGCAAGTCCTGTGTCTGATGTTTTGGCTCCTGCTAGTCCTCTACATGACTATAGACCACAAAAAGTTGAGGCTCAAGATAAGATGTGATAGTGGTACACTTGTTGCAGGAGTGCAAAATGCAACAATTAGCTGGACAATCAACAGCTGTAAACAATGTAAACAACATAGAGTTGGAAGAACAACTTCAAGATGCACATCGAGCTATTGAAACCGTGCAAGTATGTGATTCCTCTTATTGAGTTGGAGTGTGCACCCAGGATGTTTTTCCTAGAGGGATTTGTGTGCTAGAATACTTGCAAGGTGGCAGCTCACCACTGTGTTATGTTATGAACTGGATCTTCTGTGAAAACCAGGAAAGTAACTCATCATTGCACTTTACAGGCACAAGTCAATTGCATAATGAAGTTTCTTCAATTCTCAACATATCCAGATGTTGAAACAAGGGCAAGTCTACCTCTAAAACCACTTGATGTGAGTGCTGAGATCAATCCCATGCCTTTGATATGTATTGGGGAGGGTGCCCAATGTGGGGCAATTGCAAACCCACTGTCTAACAAAGCCTGCCACACTCCAGCAAGTTCTTGTGTGCATGGAGTTGGATCAGTGCCTGCCAAGCATGATGTGTCGCTGCCAAAGCCAACATGCAATGGTCTGAGCAGTAGTACCATAAGTAGCAGCAACACCAGTGCCCCTGCAAGTGTAGATGACACTAATACAGCAAGGCTTCAATGTCTGGCAAGAGTTGATTCATATTGCAATCCAGAAGTGGTCAGCCAGCCCCTCCAGATGCTGGCAGCCAGTGAAAACAGAATCAAAATGGACCCAGTTGCAAATATGGTATCTTCTTCTCCTGCTGCTCCTCATTTCTACACTGCTGCCACTTCTCAGCAAAACCAATGTAATCCTTCTGAAGGGAGGAACACTCAAGGCACATCATGGAGAAACAGACCAACTGGTTTTAAAGTATGCCGTCCTCCAGGGAGTTTTATTTGGCCAAACATGATGTCTGTTAGCAACAGTGATGTGAAAAACACTGGATTGAACACAGCTGCTCAGGTGCCTCAATCAGTAGAGGATGTGGTAGGCAATTTGCCAAGGATGTATGGTGGATCTTTGCCTGCAATGATCTCATCAATGGGACAATTGGCCAGCAATTCTGGTCAATCTGCTGGGGATTCTTGTGTTGCTACATCAATTCCAGGAAAATTCAGTTGCATGCCGCAAGAATCAGCTGCTGCAGCTGGACCTCCAAAGCTGGAGAATTTAAAGCACATGACCCAGACAAGCGGTTCCTTGTGCCGTTTAGTACAAGTGCAACCAAGGTCAATGGAGCGTGTCACACACATTGAGCCAAGAGCCAATTGGAGTGGATTACATAATCATGCATTTATGGAAAAAGCCATGTGTGCAGGTGACATGTCTAGCCCAGTTGCTCAAACATCCTTTCCAATCTATCATCCAACAAGGGTTCCAGCAGCACCAGCAGACACGGGCATTGGCACTTTGGAAGGGGCTTCTCCATTGAGGTCTCTGCCTTTCTTGAGTATGGCAGGTGAGTCTGGAATCGTGCAGTCTATGGTATTGCCTGGTAATCATCGGACAGCATCTGTGCCTTACTCTACAGGTCCAGTGCAGTGCCCAGCATCTCTCAGAAGCAATGCAGGCCCTTCAATCTCCCTCTCATTGTCACTATCTCTCTGCTCTCCAGCTTCTACTACTGACCATGTGGGTAAGCCAGTTGTGGGTAATCTTTCCCCTTGAGGTAACTACTATCTAGCAGTGCATTCTGTGTATGTGTGTGGGATATTCCCAATCTCAAGGATTGATTTTTTTTGGCAAAATAACTTCTGATTGTATCAATCTGGGAAAGGTACTTTACATTCAAAGTTTCAGTTTACAAAGGGCTATCTAGAGACATTTTGGACTGATCTTCAAACAACTTCAACCAGTGGGCTATACCGGAGGAATGTGCTCAGATATATGGAACAATCTGGCTCTTGATTCATGCATGGGTCACATTGCCCCTTTACTGTTGTAATCCTTCTCTCTCTCTCTCTCTCTCTCTCAAAACTACTGTCTAGACAGTTTTTCAGACCCTCAGGACATTGGTTATTAAAGTGTGCTCTGAGCAGCTACAATTGTCTAACCGCTGGTGGGGTGAGGCTTGCTGTGTTTGTGACAGTATCTACTACATCTGGACACAGTTTCTTGCTCCTTTAAACAGCCTTGCAGATTGTGTTTTTGGTGTTTTGGGTACTGTGGCTATCTTGCTCTCTCTCTCTCTCACTCCAGGACTTACTGTTGCCAATTGCGTCTGGACTCTCTCCACATGTACCATTGTTGATTTGGAGTTATCAGCAGTAGTGTGTTGTTGTCGTGCTCTACTGCATTGCAGTAACCAGCAGCTAATTCTGACCTTCCCAAGTGATATCCTGACAAATTTCCTTTTCCAAAGACATGTATCATATTTGAGTACTTGATGAGGATTGTGTCATTGACTGCCCTTTTTGGACAAAGTGAGTTTTTTTTGTTCAGTAATTATTCATGTTTGGATTCGTGACTTTTGTTTCCAATTCCTTAACTGAAAGGGAAGAAGCTGGCCAGCAGCATTGTAGTGATTCCTTTAGGTACATGATCACAAAGCTTTGACTTAAAGAAGCTTTGACATGTTCACAACATGTTAAAATCTTGTCTCAAAGTATCCACATGTTTTTCTTTCTTTCAATGCTGAGTTTTAGTTTCAGTTTTCAACACCAAGCACACACTTCAATCACATAAAATCTTCATGAAAGATAGCTAATTTTGTGAAAACTTTTCTCTTTGCAATCTCTAGAGGATTTTTTTTGCGGTATAGTGATGCAATTTTTCATCTTTGGGAGTTGCATAAAAGGTAATGCTATACATGTACAAGAAATAATACCAATTATTTAAATCCAAACATGTGGGCTAACCTGGTGGGATAATGCTACTAAAGAAACAAGTTATGATTGTTACCAATCAACTGTTGTGGTTCGAATCCCTTTCTTGAAGTCTTTCCTTATGAAGTGATAACAACTCTTCCATAATAAACCACAATATCACATTGACGTAAATCAATCCAACTTGAGTAAAAACAATTAATGTCCAGATTTGAGATATGGTGAAGAAACAATATGTCATGACTCATAAGCAGCTTAGGGACATGTTGAACACCATAGTTCTAAATATTTGACATTAGTTGGTGTAAATGTAAAGGGCAAGGCAATATCACGTGACAAGTGTTATCAAGCGAATTCATTCAGTTGTTTCTTGGGCCCTTTAATGCAATGTTATGCATTGGCTACACATGCATAAATTGTCAGCATTGAAAATAACAATGAATAAAAAATTGAATCTAGTGAAGCAAATGTTACAATGTATTTTTCATGCAAGTTCACAATGACCAACCTTGTGAAATCACATTCAAATTTTCAAATGGCCAAAGTGGTTGCAAGAAGGTGCATTGTTAAAGACTTAAGCATTTCGTGGTTGGACATGAGATGACAAAGAAGACAATTAAGATGGAACAATCTACACTCACTAGTTTATATAGGAGGTTCCACTTTGGAAACAATTGACCTAATGCTATAAAACAATATCCAAACCTGGAAGGAAGGATTTCACTAAGAAAAATTAGATTCATGTGGGTGTATCATTATCATTATGCTTGTAAACATGAACTGATAAAAGCTTATGTGCCAATAACATGAGGGTGGTCAAGAATATTTAACAACAATTACACTATATTTTTAAATAAATGACAACCCTTTCAACATGGAGCAGATATGGTATGGAGAGTCTAGTTCCTAATTTTTGGACCTTGAGAACTCTAGTCCTGTAAAAGATTTTAAAGAATATGTTTTGCATAATGTGACGCAAAAACTTTGCTAAGGTAATGAGTAGTCTTTGGTTCTAAGCCCCATATGCTCTAAATCATTGATGTGCAACAATTATTATTATGATTATGTTACTATTCAAGCACATTGCTCTAACCCCCAAATAAACACAATTGATCCATTTATGTTGATATGGGATCTAAAGGGGAAGAATTTTCATAGCATCCAACTACCATGTAGGGCCACATGGTAATTACAAAACACTTTTTCAAAGTTTTGGAAAAATATTTAGCAATTTTCATTCAACTTTTCCATTGTGCCAACATGAGAATTCCCCTTAAGAACAACACTTCTAGAGAAGTAACAAATAATTACACATTGCATCATAATGAATATCAAAAGATTCTTTTCTTGCAATTTTTACATAATGCAAAATCCAGATAGTATTATCAAACATAACCGTAAAGCACAAAATTTGATGTTGAGACATTAGGTTGCAAACAAGATTTGTTCAAGACATGCCTATATGCATATCAATATTTTAGAATAAAAAAATTGACTAAAGATGAAAAAAGATTAATACAAATTTTTTTGTCCTTTGTGAAAGGACATCCATATTATAGCCTAATTTTAAAATGTGTGTTTAGTTCCCATATGCTATTCATATAATAAACATATGGCCAAAGGTCAAATATAGCCTTGCAAGATATATGTCATTTAAGGTAGGCGCCAAAAATAAACACGTCATCATTTAATTCAATAATTTTGAATGATGCAAAAAATGAAGAATATTAATGAAACAACAAGTTGGGGAAAAACATAGTTGATTATACATTCATATTTTATTTGCATAGTTCAAACAACCTAGTTGTGCAGTAGATGAATGAATTTTGTGTTGTGGCGAGTTAAGGTATTGAATGCTTAATGTACATCATGAATTTTGTGCAGGTTTCAAGCATCTCCCGCAATAAGCAAATCAAGCTAATGAAGACAAAGACAATGTGGCGTAAAATGTCATGATGCAAAATTATACACAACTTAAGAAAAAATGGAAGTAACTTCCCTTAGTTGTGTTCATTAGTAAAAACACAAAAGATGTAATGAACTCAAGAAAGTCAATTCAAACTTGTCCCATATTTGGTAATATGTACAAATTACATGGAAAAAAATAGAAGATGCAATTAAACTATTGAAAAATAAAATAAACTTTATAATTTACTTAAATGTAAATAAGGTGTTGGGTTGTCACATCAACATCTATTTGGAGGCATTGCTTTGTTCATCAATCTTGATGCATAGGTTAACATTTTCACAATTCAAAAAAAATTGAAACAATTGTTACCACTAATCATGTTCCCATATTTAATGAACAAATATTTAAATGACCTCATAAATTACACACATTGAAATTTGGGCCAAGGAATTTGAAACTAACCATAATGTACCACATGGACAATAAATATACAACTATGGTTCCAATTTTATAGATAGAATTTTCACAATTACTTCAAAAAAATTCCACTATCCATATTACAATTAATCAACTTTCCATATATATGGTTTAAAATTTCATGCTTCATGTCTAGTTCATGTAGCAAATTTTGGCTCAAACTTTGTATGTATGATCACAATTTTTTCAACCACCTCCTAGGAATAATTTCCATTTAAGCTACATTAAAATACCCTAAAAAAAACTTTGTTGCTTATTATTTTATTTTTCATTAAATATGTTAATTGCTATAAAAAATTGGAATTTTTTTCCAAATGTATGCTTGATGAATTTTGTTGACTTTCTAGGGAAATAATTATCAATTTTTCAATATCACAAAATTGGAAAATATACCCTGGTCCAAGCACTGTTAGTCACAAGCTAAAGAGGTTGTACATCATGGGTGCCCATGGATGTTCAACTTGTGATCAAATTTTGGTCACAAGTTGCACAAGAATACCCATGACCTCCAACCTGCAACCAAATTTCAAAACTCTTGGACCACATCCCTTGTCATGCCTTATCCTTCCTTGCAAGCCTAAGGCTAATCTCACAACATATATTATTGATATTATTTTTTTGGTACAAAAATTTTGTTACCAATTGAATATTGAGTTTTGTAAATTTTGAAAATGTATCTATGCGTTTTTTAAAGTTTAATGATGAAAATTTGGAAAAACAACAATGGCAATTCTTTTTAGGTCATTTTGTCAACTTTTCTCATCCTCCAATATTATTGTTGTTTTTTTTTAATTAGAATACATTTTTTAGCTTCAAAAAGTCCAAAATAATGGATAAGTTTCTCTTAAAATCCTTTATTAAATTTTATTTTTAAAAAAATCTTGAGGAACATAGTAGTTGACCCAATCAACAAGTTGTTGGTAGTACCCCCAAGTCAAGCCCAATGGCAAAAGACATCATGATAATGCTTTCACATCCTCACCATCAAGTTTGAAACCCAAGATCTTTGTGTCACCAAAGAGCATTTGTGGTCAAGGTCCAACTTCACGTCTTGCTAGTGTAACAATTTTTTTTGACTCAATCATCAAACTTCACCCATCTCTTTCACTTCTAGACTTTGTAGGCTACACTTCAACCCATTTTTTTCTTTTATCTTTGGCTACCTTGCATTTTTTTACTTCTTGTGAATCGATTAAATTGCTTCTTGTACTTCTCTTTTTTTTCATTGCAACTTGAAACCATTCAAAATTTATTTATAACTTGAAGATTGAAAAGTAAAATTTTCTTGAATGTGGAACTTTTTAATTCACAAGTTATTTGTGAATGTGCATTTTGTCATGAGACATGAATTTTAATTTCTAAAATGAAGTTAACATGATGTTCTTTCCAACCTTATTCACAGATTTTGTTTTGTTGTTGTGTTTTTAAATTTTTGTAACTATTTTGTTATCCAAATGTAAAGGGAATTTGTGTAATAATACTTTGATTTTTTTTTAAAAAATTTAATGGGAATTTAGTTTTTGTTTAAAAAAACCTTTCAAAATATTAAATTAATTATGATTCAAATGTCTAATTCATATTTCAATCCAACGTTATATAAAACATTTGAAAACTTGGAATGTTCATTAAAATAATAAAAAGTAACCAATTACAAAAAGAAATACATAATAGTTTATGAAAATTACTCTTTTATTTGACTAAGAAAAAACCTCAAAACCCTTAAAATACAAATCATTAACAAATGTCTTTACATACAACAAGGAATAGATGTAAAGAATCATGTGACTTAATTTTGGAACATATTTTAAATCAATTTCAATTGTTTAATCACATGCATGGCCATCTTGTAAGGCATTTGAATAGAGTTTTGTAGAATTTTATTAAACTTCCACAAAAGTGTGCATTTAGGGGGGAAAATTTGAAACTCAAGAAGACTCTTTAAAACAAGGTCATATTTGAACCAATTAAAATTCCATAACTAAATATTTTCATAAAATTATTCCAAAGAAATTCATTTTTAAAATCATTATGATTTAGGATGAGACATATTAAATCCTTTTAAACCATTCCCAATCAAAATTAAGCTCAAAAAAAAAATTCACATATGAACACATTGTTATTTTGATAATCCATGTGTTATAATTTCAAAAGTTCATTCACTTAATTTAAAGGATATTTTCTTAGAATAAAATTACATATCTATCTTCATATTCAAGTTGATAACTTACAATTGAATCCCATTAGACAAAATATTGATTTTAATACATCTCAAAATGGTTATGAACACATGCCATTCAAAGTGTGACATCCAAATTGATCCATTCATTCATGCATTCACCCAAAGGAAAGCTAGATCCATTAGCACATTGTTCATATTTAGCATTGAAATACAAAAATGTTGTTTTTAGCCAACAAAAGTCCACATTTTTCAAAACCAAAACACTTACCTCTTATGTTAATAAAGAACCAAAGCACTATCAACAAAAAGTTCCTTGGAAAAATATGAAACCACCTTTAAGATGATTTTTCACAAAGGACTTGAAACAACACTTGCATCACAAAAATGAGGACATTTGAGATTTTGAAAAGTCTAAAATTTTTATTTACCACAAGGGATTTTTTTATGTTTCATTAGGGCCAACATGATTACATGTCGTTCCATCATGACTTTATGTTTATAAAACAATTTTGGAGTCAACAAGACCATTTATTTTATTTCAAGGGATTTTTTGTGGTAATAAATGTGAAAATTTGTGAAAGAATTCATTCACACTTGCAGTTTGTGTGCATGAGCAAAAGAACTATGCCATTGGCCATATGATTTATTGTGATCACTCCTAATTCTTGAAAGTCTATGGTCATTTTTTTTTATGGACTTCATCATAGACCTCTTGTGCTTTAAATATTAAGATTTCATTCTTGTTGTGATTGATTAGTTGCCCAAGATGATATATTT
>Ga0209611_10010852_pt1 | contig 13305 bp, 13 predicted proteins | sample S1TSphgellanicum_3_FD_187693 | JGI IMG/M metagenome (GOLD analysis project Ga0209611, IMG submission 187693) | Host-associated microbial communities from peat moss isolated from Minnesota, USA - S1T2_Fc - Sphagnum magellanicum MG (SPAdes) (version 2) | ecosystem: Host-associated > Plants > Peat... | reverse complement strand
AAATGAATCTTCCAATCCTAACTACCTCATTCCTTTCCCCTACCAAACTACATGGATATGGAAAAAAAGGATATTCACTTTACTTGTACCATTATTTTTATCTCTTAAGTACAAACTTTTCAAACACCCTTTCAAAACCTTCATCTCCTTTCAATGATTTCTTTTGCAACGAATTTTGTCATTTTGTGATATATATCTATTTCTATTTTTATTTCTATTTTTTGAAGCATAATTGTCAAAATTGAAAAATAATTCTCAAAATTTGTCCAAAATTGTCACAATTGCCTATAACATGAAAGGTTGTTTAACTAAGATTTTTCTATTTTCATATTTTGAATATTGCCAAATTTAACTAAATAATCTTATGAATGATTGCCACTTGAATATCATAGCAAAATTGAGGGGAAAAAATACACTCTTTCCTTTATCATTATCTTTACCATATGATCATAATTCTTTGTAAAGTTAAAATGATTGTATAAGTAAAATTTAAAGACTAATTTAGCTTTACTTTTATCTTTTAAGTGTTTGGGAAAAAAACCTTGTTTATTTCAAGGAAAGTAGTTTGGAGAATGGATATGATATGTAACGATTGTTAGAAAAAATTCATACCTAGTGTATCTTGTGTAAGGCAAAATTTGAAGGTGAGTTCATTGCTGAAATAAGGATGTGCAAGCCTAATTTTGGTATTCTTCTTGTGTCGTGACGTGTAGCGTTGTGACGTACGATGTTGTAAGGGTGTAATCCATAGCAAACTCTACTAAACAAAAAGATTAAAACTAATCAAAGGCAAAAACTAATCAATAAAAAAAGATGCACGCATATATATATATACAATGCATAAGAGGAGGCTAAAATGAAATTCTCATGTATCCCCCCCAGACCTGAACCAGGAAAAGCGTGACATGGTTTGAATAAAAATCAAGGTGTTGCAGGAGAACATGATGAACAATACCAAATGTTGGCAAGAATTTGAATGAGCTTTGGCTTGAGGCAGAAGAGATGGTATCCACCATTGCAATTATCGCAAAACAACATCTAATCAACATCATATGTCCTTTGAAATATTTTGACACAGATAGTCAAATGGAGGGATCCAAGTCAACATGATGATGGTAGGATCCAAGTTTGGCAAATGACAGGGTGCATAGTTTTTGGAATGATCCCAAATTGTGCATTCATCAGCTCTTTGTAACTCCAACACACCTGAAGGCTTGATCACCTTAATCTTCAAGATAGTGTGACCGGAAGAAATGTCCAGAGTATCATTAGGTTGTCGTTGAAGAAACACAAAGTCACCAACATCAATTTGTCTCACCTTTGGTTTGTAATTGCCACCTCATGTGTGTGCATACCATAAGGTGTCTTGATGTTGTGCAATGGACAAGTTCTCCATGGCCATGGGCATAACCCTCCTGAATATAGCAGCCCTCTCTGCAATGACCCTAGCCCAAGTGGCTAGGGAATCTAAATCCACAACCTGGTCCATTTTAGCAACAATGGAAGAGGGTGGAATGGGATGTCTCCCAAAAAATAGAAAGTAAGGAGAGAAATGAGACAAAGAGACGTGTTTGGACATCATGTAACCCATGGCGATGTAAAGTAGGGCCAAGTCCCAATCCTCTTTGTTCCTAGTGAGGCAAATCTTCCAAAGTCCCTTCTTGCATGTCTAAACCATCCTCTCTGCAAGGCCATCAGCGTGGGGATGATCCCTTGAAGTCCAGCGATGGTCAATGAAAACATGGTCAAATACGTCTTGGAATTCTCCTCAGAATTTTGATCCTTGATCAATAAGGCACTCAGCACAAGCCCCAAACCTACTTAGGACCTGTTAAAAAATTTGGCTAGTGTTGTGTGATGACTCGTTCGGCAATGCAACAAGTTCGACCCATTTTTTAAAATGCTCAATCATAATCATGATGTAGACATTACCCTTGGAAGTTTGTGGTAACTCTCCAGCTAAATCACATGACCAACGATAGAATATGCCCTGAATAGGGAGTGGAAAAAACTTGAACTGTCAAAAGGAGAAGGAAGTTCTCACTCTATCACATTGTTCACACCTAGCAATGACGTTTCAAACTTGAGCATACATACCTCTCCAATGGTAATGAGGAGCGAAAAGGCTATAAGTACGTTTAACTCCAAAGTGTCTAAGCTCCAAATGTACTTTCTAAAGAAGACTAGGCCATTCATGTGGTGGAAGAACCACTTTGTTGCCTTGTGGTAAACATCGGACGAAATGATTATCCCTCCAAGAATAGTGTTTGGATCGTTGTTGTATGCAATCCCGATGACTTGATGTAACTTGGGGAGGGTATTCCCCATGTTGAAGAAACCTCAAAGTGTCCAAATCCTCCCATATATCCACAATGGGATGCTCAACCAGGATACATTGCAGTAGTGCAAAATAACTAAATGCATAAGATACATGTACTGTTAGAATCTGATCAAAGCCTTGCTTGGCTTCTGAGAAATCTTCAGAGGTAGTGAGGGGTCTTCATGACATGGTATCTGCATTTTGATGTGTAATACCAGGTCAGTGAATAACTTTGAATTCATACTCCTAAAATATAAACACCCAACAAGTTAACTTACTAGTAAGCTTGTCATTGGTCATCAACCACTTGATAGGTTGGTGGTCAGTATACAAAGTGAACTCAGTGCCATAAAGATAGGGCTTGAAATGTATGACGACCCATACAACAACAATACACTCCCCTTGTATGAAGGATAGTTCCTCTCAGCCTTATTGTTACTTCGGGATGCATAGGCAATAACATATTCCTTGCCTTTTTCATCAAGTTGGCCAAGAATAACACTAATACCAAAAGCACTACAGTTAGTGTGTAGAATGAAGACTTTGCTGAAATTAGATCTTCTCAGAATGGGGAACTCTGAAAGCTTTTCCTTCAGTGTGTTGAAAGTTTCTTGAGCCTCTTCACTTCATGTCCAAACAACATTTTTTTTTAACAATGCATAGAGAGGATGAGCAATAGTACTAAAGTCTTGGACATAAATCCTATAGTAATTACATAGTCTAATGAAGCTCCTCAAAATGTGAACATCAGTAGGATTGGGCATCTCCAAAATGGCTACTACTTTGGCCCAATGAACCATAATACCATTTGGCAAAATTCTATGTCCAAGGTAGATTATTGAAGTGACAACAAACTCACACTTTTTAGGATGGATCTTCATATTGACTTCATGGAGCCTTTTGAATAACTCCTCAAAATGAGCCAAGTGTTGTAGGGTTCCTTTGCTATGCACTAGGACATCATCTATGTAGCACTTTAGGAAATCTGCCCCTTTGAAAATCTAATCCATGATTTGTTGAAAGAAAACAAGTGCATTCTTCAATCCAAACGGCATCACAAGCCCACAACTTGTTACTTCCATGGAATGTTGTTTTCTTGTGATCCTTCACAACGAACCCAATGTGGTTGAAACCTTGCCTTAGATCCTCAATTGTGAAGGTGTTTAAGTCTCCAATGTTATCAAATAGTTCTTCAAGGATGGGCATGGGGTACTTGTCTTGAGGTGTAACTAGGTTCAAAGGCTTATAAGCCCCGCACATCTTTTTCTTAATCCATAATCCAGCTGAATTTTCTTTGATGGCATTACTATAACGGCTACAAAATCAAAACTTGATGGCTAAATGAAACCAAACTCATGGAGCTATTTGCATCTTTCATCTATTAATTCTCACTCATGTTTGCTCAACTTATGCCTCCTTCGATAGATGGGTGTCTCATTTGTAAGGTTTATAGAGAACTACATGGTCTTACACCTACCTAAGTCTTTCATTGAGGATGTGAACACATTCTCATACTTAATTAACAAGTATGTGACTTGGTGTTTGTCCTTCTTGGTGAGCTAGTTCCCCATAACGAAAAGGTAGTTGGAAACACATAGAATGGAATTGAAAAGTGTGTTTGAAAAACCTGGTGTATTGGGTTATCCACTATCCAACTACACATATTCATAAAAGGTTGTAATTGTTTCTTTAGAAGCTGATATACTTCTAAGTGTATCAAAAACAACTTGAGTCAAATTACATGGCACCTCCTCCCCCCAACACTAAGAATGAAGGGTAAACTGTTGAAGATAAGCAAATGTACTAGGTCGAGGTGCCATGTGGTCGCATCACTAGAACTGCAAGTTAATTGAATTAGTGTTGGTATTGTGTACATTTGAAAGAATACATAGGTTACCAACAACCATGTAAGGGAATTCAGGTCCATGCCTCTCCCTAGTAGAGCGTTACACTCCAATCTAGTCACCTTGGTGTGACTGGTAATGCTAGTTTGGAACCCCATAACCAATTCTCTTTCTTTTGGGCTTGGCTCATCCCAAGTGGCTGAAGCATGATGATAAATTAAGCATGGTCCATCTCCTTGAAAGGCATGTGCTCTTAGGAAGGAAACCAAGGTGGGCCAAAACCTCTTGGTTTTCCTATTGTGTTCGCAGGAAACCAAAAAGGTTTTTCTTACCTTGTAACTAGTTAGGAGGAGCTTTGATCATCCAATATGTAAAAAACCTATAGGTTGGGGTTTCTAATGGTGTATTTTAGAGCCAATTGCAAAATTGAAAATGGTGTAAGGTTGGTCCACCAGTTGCACAACCGGTGCGCAAAGGAATCGCATTATGCCACATCGAGTAGGAACGGTTGTCCAAGGTAATGCTTGTCCAACATGTAATGCTCCTGGACTTTCTCCCTTTGGTCAAGCTAAAAAGGGGTGTTTTCAATTACATAACCAAACATAAGATAAATGTATTAAGCCCAGGTGATCAATTGTACCATGTCCGTGAAGAAATTGAATCTTGTGTCACTCAAGCCTTCTCCAAATCCAACCGCTGAAAATCCTTGACACTCCCAACTTGAAATGATGAAATCCAGGGGGCCAAGTAATTCCATATGATTCTTCTGAATTAGTTGTATGTCAAAGGGCAAGAAAATAAAACTGGCTTTCCATGCGATGGTTATAAACTGTTGTGGAAATCTAGTTGTGAATTCAATCATTCTCGATGCCGCCACTTGCCTTACAATATAATCAATGTCTACATAAAAATACCTTCAAACCACCATCCCTGACTATAGTAGGGTTTCGAGACCTATACTAATACCACCAAATAGCTCTAGTAATGTAACCCCATCCTTAGGTGGTGTCTAGGTGATTAGCTGATGAAATATTGGTTTAATTAGTGCCATGGTTCATCATGTTCTTAAAACTAGACAAAAATTTGACCAAAGGCTCATGGGTTGCTTTGAACCTCTATAAAACCTTTGGTCCGTGTTTAATGTCAGTAGGAACCATCCTTAAGCTTTCAATAGCTTAGGTGTAAGCTGTCTCCTCTTCATCTCTCTCTATCCACTTGTGGCTAACTTGTTGGATGTAGGAAATGGTGTGTGCCTCCTTAAGCATACAATGGTGAACCATAGAACTATGGTTCCTATGTAAATCAAGGGGTATGCATCCCAAGTGGTGGCAAGTAGTCTCCTAATCAATTCAGTAGTACGCATGTTCGAACCAGTTGTCAATTGTGAAACCTACTAGAAACAGGGCCTTTCGCCTAATGAGCATATCATAACTAGTAGCATTGGTGACTAAGTGTCACAACCCTATCTTGAGAGACTGTGAGGATGAAATTCACACTCCCGAAATTGGGACTTGGGAGTCCTTCAGGACTCCCAAAACTTCATAGTTCAATCGTAAAGGTCAAAACACCTCATATTGGGGCGTTCTTTATATCATTGGAAAGCTTTCAAAGTGTAGATATCGAAAATGGGCTCTTATGGGCCATTTGGACATCTATAACACACGTTATGGCAAAAAGAAAGGCTAGGAGTAAAATTGGCACTTTGACTCCTGACCACTAAAAGTCAGAAATCGACCTGATCCTAGTGTCTTCAGGTGGAGTGCAATACATCATTAAAAAGCTCTCTAGGAGAGCTACAAGTTTTCTTTAAACTTCATCTCAATCGGAGGTCTGAGCAAAAAATTATGACCTCGCAAAGTCCTAAGAATCTAAACTGGGACAATTTCGGGACTCTTCCTTGGGAGTCCTGGAACAAAAAACCATTCGGATGTAGGTGCCACGGAGAGACATAAAGAATACTATATGGAGGAAGGTGATGGCTTCCCCCGAGTCCAGGCCGTGGTGAGTCTTACGAGTCCAGAATTGCCCGTGGCTTGTCCTAGCATTAAAAGTGCTCCAGAAAGTGAACTAACCAACTTGTTGGTTGGTTTGATGCAGGTTCCAGTAAGTAACTAAAGCTTGTCACTCTTCCTAATCCCATCCCGAAGCTTCAACACCCCCCCCTCTACCCCTTCTAGTGGTGAGAGTTGGGAACGTGCCCCGTGTTCCTCATAATTCCGTTATTTCAGTAACTTCGACCCATCTTGGGTCTAATTAGGAACTTGGGAGCGCGTCACTTGATATTAGAGCTCTAGTAGAGCTCGATTCACTTTTTGGGAATTTCAAATGGCACCCAAGAAGAACCATAAGCAAGCACAAAAAACCATGTTAGAAGAACCCATCGAAGGCCGAGTAGTCCCACCGGAATCAATTAGGGAGGAGGAACCAAGAACCCGAGAGGACCAAGATGAGCCTGAAAGTGAAAAGGAGCAACGAAGCTTGGTCCTATTCACCCAGGAACAATGGGAAGTCCTCTTCAAAATGAATAGGCCCGACTTCAGCGAATTGGTTGCGGCCTTCAAAGGAGGATCATCCAAGAATGCGAGATTTCAACCGGCCAAACTCGAGAACTTCGATGGTGCTCGCGACCGAAAGGTTGTGGATGTTTAGCTCACCGAAATGGAAGATTATTTACATGTCGCCAAAGTTGGACGACATTCGGCCGTGAAGCTTACCTAGTCCTACTTGAAAGGTTATGCTACCACATGGTGGAGGACATTGAAACAAGAGGAGGGGAAGAACCATGGTTACAGTTGGGAATTTTTTAAGGAACGTTTCAAATCCGAATTTATTCCAAGGAATTCCGACTAGATCTTGAAGTGCAAACTCCGCGACTTTGTGAATGCCACAAATGACAACTTGCGACAATATGTGAGGGCTTATTCCGAACTCATGTTTGAGATCCGGCACATGCATGAGCTGGATTGCATGTGCCAATTTGTGATAGGGCTTCCAACTTGGGCCAAGCGTAAGTTTGAGGAAAACTGGCCCTCCTCACTATCTAAAGCCATCATGAAGGCTTTTTGGATGTGGGATGGGGTGAAAAATCCGAGTTCAAGAAGGACAACAAGTTTCTTCACAACAAGCCACGCCATGAGGGAGAATGGAATTGAGGGCAAGGAAGCCCAAAGAAGGAAAAGCCTAAACAATTCCAATGCTTAGGGTTCAAGCCCAAAGGAGATTTTGTGAAGAAAGGGGTTCCCTTGAAAGGGAACCAACCCAAGGGAGATGTTAGTGCGAAGCCTAAGGGAACATGCTTCAATTGTAACGAAGTGAGACATTACTCCAAAGATTGTCCCAAGTCCAAACCGGGGAATGGGGGCTCTAAGGTAATTGCCTTCAACGCCAACCTAACCCAAACTGAATGTAATCGACTTATTTTCTTGAAGGGGAAGATTGCTAAGTGGAATGTGTTATGTCTTTTGAACACAGGGGTTTCTCACAACTTCATAACCAAAGAAAGCACCGAAAGGATGGAGATCCACTTGGAAGAGTTCAAGGCACCCATTGAGGTGCATTTCGCGGATGGGGTTCCCCATCCCACTACATTACAAGCAAAGGAAACGCCTCTCCAACTAGGAAATTGGAGAGGAAAGGTGAACTTATTGGTTTCCACCTTAGGAGGAATGGATTAATTTTTGGGAATGGAATTCATCACCCGAAACAATGTGTTCATAGAAGGGTACAATAGACTAATTAGAATCTCGTCCAAAAGTGGGATCGCACGGTGAAGGCACACGAAGTGCCTTGTGTGGGTGGATCGACCACTCACTTTATGTTAGGAAAAACCTGGGAAAAAAAATGCGTGGGAGGTTATGGCATGTTGTGTGTGATGCGGGTGTTGGATGAGTATGAGCCCAAGGAAGCCGCCAACTTGGTGACTTCCCTGAATTACATTAAACGAGTCTTAGATGAATTCCCGGACGTGATGCCCGAAAAGTTGACCGAGGACTTGCCCCTGAGAAGATGAATTGATCACATAATCAAAGTGATGCCGGGAGTGGCACCTCCCGCCAAAGCCCCATATAAAATGAGCCATGAAGAGTTGAAAGAACTTAAAGTTCAACTCGAAAAACTTCTCACAAAAGGATACATTAAACCTAGCGAATGGCCATATGGGGCACTCGTCCTTTTTGTTCACAAGAAAGATGGGACGTTGAGGATGTGTGTGGATTATAGAGCCCTCAACAAGGTGACGGTGAAGAACCAATACCCATTACTTCGAATTGATGATCTCTTTGACCAACTTTCGAGAGCTAAAGTGTTTAGTAGGATTGACCTACGTTTGGGGTATTACCAAATTCATGTTGCAGAAGGGGATGAAAAAAAGACTACTTGCCGCACAAAGTATGGCTCATACGAGTTTTTAGTGATGCATTTTGGGTTCATTAATGCGCCCGCCACATTTTGCACTTTCATGATTGACATTTTCCGGGAATGGTTTGATGATTTCATTGTCATATACATAGATGACATTTTAATCTATAGCGGCTCTATGGAAAAGCATGTGGAGCACCTTCGAAAGGTGTTCCAAAAGTTAAAGGGAAACAAATTGTATGCCAAGTTTGAGAAATGCAAATTTAGGGTGACGGAAGTGGACTTCCTTGGGCATAGGATCACGTAAGAAGGTTTGAAGATGAATGATCACAAGGTGAAGGCAATCTTGGATTGGGAACCACCTAGGTTGATTTCGACCTTAAGATCTTTTTTAGGATTAGCTTCCTACTATTGCAAGTTCATCAAGAACTTCACGAAAATAGTCGCACCTTTGACAAACCTTTTGAAGAAGTCTTCCGGAACTTACGAATGGGATGAAGCATGCAATGGGGCCTTTGAAACCTTGAAAGGCATTTTGGTGAAAGCGTCGGTGTTAAAGTTACCCGACTTTGACAAAGATTTTGAGATCCATTATAATGCCTCCAACTTTGTGATTAGAGGAGTCCTAGTGCAAGATGGAAGGCCAGTGGCATTCGAGAGCAAAAAGTTGAGTGAGATAGAGCGAAGGTGGCCAACACATGAGAAGGAAATGTGAACGGTCATACATTGTCTCAAAATTTGGGGCCATTATATAGGCTCCAAAGATGTGGTGGTGTGGACCGACAATGTAACATTGAAGTACTTTGCCACTCAACCAAAGTTGTCATCAAAACAAATGAGATGGTAAGACGCATTGGCCTTGTTCAATGTGGACATTTGACATAAGCCCGAGAAAGAAAACGTGGTGTCTGATGTTCTTAATCGAAAGCACCAACTTAAAGTGGTGTATGTGGGGGAACATAACTTCAAAAAGAAGTTTGATTAGCAAGCCGTCGTGACGAATTCGCCAAGGAAGGGAGGCAAAACATTCAAAAAGGAATCAAGTCAGACTTCCACCTGCGAAATGGACTATTATTGTATAAGCAAAATCGACTCTATGTTCCAAAAGGGAGGAAGAGGGATGTGCTCTTAAAGGAATGTCATGATGGGCCACTCATGAGCCATGGTGGTGCAAAGCGCACCACAACATTCCTCAAGAAATCCTACTATTGGCCCAACTTGAAAGACGATGCAAAGGAGTATGTGAAGATTTGCTTGACATGCCAACAAAATCAGACACTCAATAAGAAGCAAGCAGGATTGTTGCAACCATTATCGATTCTTGAAGGGCCACGGGAAAGTGTGTCCATGGATTTCATGGTTAGCTTGCCACCATCAAGGGGTTTTGATGCCATCATGGTGGTGGTGGATCGATTTAACAAGATGACACATTTCATTCCCACCAAGGATAGTGCCCCGACCCAAGAGACGAGAAGGTTGTTCTTCACACACGTGTTCAACCATCATGGCCTTGCAAAGGACATAATTTCAAATCGAAACCCAAAGTTCACGAACAAGTTTTGGCGGGCCCTATGGAAGCGCATGGGGTTGGAGCTTAAAATGAGCACATTTTTTTGACCCCAAACGAATGGACAAACTAAGAAGATGAACTTGGTCATCCAACAATTCCTAAGGAATTATGTGACGGCGTATCAACAAAATTGGGTGGACCATTTGGAGTTGGTCGAGTTTTGCTACAACAGCTCGGAACATTCAACAATGGGGGCCACCCCCTTTCAAATGGTGACGGGCAAGTCACTGATCGTGCCCACAACTTGGGTCGGGCAACCCCCAAGTGATGCAAGTGATGCAAGTGATGCAAGTGAAGAAGTGCCCAAGGTCACACAACTTGATGAAGAGAAGCAACGTTTGTGGGAGATGGCAAAAGCCAACTTGGAAAAGGCGCATAAAAGGTACAAGGATTTTGTGGACAAGTCCCAACTAGAAATGAAGTTTCAAAAAAGGGATGAAGTGTGGTTGAACATTAAGAATTTTCGATTGCCAAAAGGTTTGAGTCACAAGTTCTTGGGCCCATTCAAAGTGTTGGAAAAGAAACTTTTCAACACTTACAAGTTAGAACTACCGGAAAATCTTAGACTTCACCCCACATTTCATGTTTCTCTTTTGAAACCGATCGCCCACGATGCTTCAAAGCCTAATCGGGAGCACAACTCAAGGCCCCCACTAGACTTGGTTCATAATGAACCATAATTTCAAGTGGAGGTCATGCTCAAATCAAGGCAACTAAGAGGGCAAGAGCGGGAATACTTAATTAAGTGGACAAGATACCATCCAATAAAGGCATCTTGGGTGAATGAATCCGATATGGAACATGCCCAAGAAGCCATAGAGGAATTCCACACTAGACCCACAAAGAAAAGATGTAGAATGTGATGAGGACATCACCTTTCTTTTAGTGGGGCAGGAAGTCACATAAAATGTACCACATCAAGTTGCAAGTGAAATGAAGGCTAAAAACTTCCAAGAGATTGTATCACGAAAATAATGTATAAATACAAATAAGGTTGTCAAGTTGACATTGGACAAATGGAACTTTCTTGCATAGGCTTAAATCAAAATCGAACTCCTACCTTGGGGTTTAGGGTACCCTTGACCCCAAAAGAGGAGGCAAGCAAGGTGAGCTTGCAAGGACATGCACAAGCTTTAAGTGCATCCCAAAGGGTTGGTTGGTAGTGGCGGCCAATGCAAGAAGTCATGACCCCATTCGCATACTTTAATCATGTAGTTTGGGACTTGGGTTTTTGTAGAACCCAAATGTTACTTCTCGTACCTTGATAAGCAAACCTTTTAGTTAAAACTTGATTGTTGTGATCAAGGCGCAAAGTGGGGAAAGGAGTCATATCAAGTAACTTAGGTCAAGATTTGACTTGACTTAAATTCTTCCTAAAAGGAAGGTCGAAACAATGGCCTCCCAAATGAGGGCTTCGTTAATTAAACTAGTTTAGGTCTTTTGATGAAGCAAAGGTTAAGGGTTTTTATGAGACCCCCCCTTGGACTTGCCAAGAAAGTGTTGGAAACTTGGGGATGCCTAAGTTAGTTTGAGGCAAGGTCCTACCGAAAAAGTCAGCAAATGATGGCTAAGGATCCAAAAGAAAGCAATTGCAATTCTTAAAAGAAATTCTAAGTGTCAATGAGGACATTGACCTTTTCTTTGGTGGGGGGAGAATGTCGCAACCCTATCTTGAGAAAGTGTGAGGATGAAACTCACTCTCCCAAAATTGGGACTTGGGAGTCCTCCGAGACCCCCGAAACTTCAGAGTTCGATTGTAGAGGTCAAAACACCTTGCATTGGGGCGTTTTTTATATCATTGGAAAACTATCAAAGTGTAGATGTCGAAAATGGGCTCTCATGGGTCATTTGGACATCTTCAGCACACGTTATGGCAAAAAGAAGGGTCGGGAGTCAAACTAACAGTTTGACTCCCGACCACTAAAAGTTGGGAATCAACCTGAACCCGGTGTGTGTAGGTGGAGTGTGATACATTGTTGGAAAGCTCTTCAGGAGAGCTACAAGTTTGCTTTAGACCTCATCCCAATCGGAGGTCTGAGCAAAAAATTATGACCTCACAAAGTCCCGAGAGTTCAAACCGAGACAATTTCAGGACTCCTCCTTGGGAGTCCCGGGACAAAAAACCATTCGGATGTAGGTGCCACAGAGAGACGCAAAGAATACTATATGTAAAGTAAATTTTTCGCTATTTTATTCCATTCATTTTGTTTGCTTATTACTTCTAAAAATTATACAAGATTGTGATTTGCTACATGATGATGTTCTATTGCATTTTTATTCATTACCTTATCATTTCATTAACATCCAGTGAAAGATAATGCATATTCAAGGGGACCTTACATGAATGGTAAGTATTTAATTTTTATTTAAAAGGAGAATAATGAGTGTGTTAATTGATGTATTGGGACAAATTTTGTCATTTTCTTGATGATAAAATTGATTTCTTTTTGGAAAAAAATGTTTTAAAATGTAAATCTGATTAATTTTCCCAATTTTGGAATAAATTTATAAATTTTTCAATATCAATTTTATTTTTAAAAACTAGAAGTGCAGAACCAAATGAATTAACATTTGAGTATATAATAATTTGTCATTGAAACAATTAGTGGTGGGGTGTGCCCCATTTTTTAATGGTTTAATATAAATGATCAAGGTGAGGATGGGTTGGCCATTTCTATCCAAATCTTGACACCACCAATTCAACTTCTATGGTATTTAAATTGGTTTAACAACAAGGTGTTTAAAGGCTTCTTCACACATAAAGGTAAATTAATTATAAAATTACTTGGTTATAATTAGGTGGACATCTACAATTAAGGTTTTAAGGCTATCCACAAAAGTTATAACAATAATTATCATTTTTTAAATTTATCATTGTTTTAAAAGTTGTACATTAGTGGCCTTACATTCATGAAATATCATTTTGTTTATTTTCTTTGTTCGAAAGTAATGTCAACTATTTTTGCCTTTCTAGTCATTTCATTTTGACCTTCAATCTTATTTCATTCTTTTGCACACTTATTACTCATTTCACATTTGCATTTGTTTATTTCAAGATTTTACTTCATTGGATCATTTGCTTGTGCACCTTCTTCTTTCAAACTTATGCACATTTCTTTTCTACATGTTCTCCTTATTATTTTTCAATCTACAACACATTTTCTACATGCTCACTTTGTTTATCCTTGTAATTGACTCACATGTTCTCCCTACTA